>ERZ795058.2767-NODE-2767-length-19749-cov-10.558850_pt1 | contig 19749 bp, 16 predicted proteins | sample MGYA00375142_ERZ795058 | MGnify/ENA primary metagenome ERZ795058 (study PRJEB30187, sample SAMN05720210) | activated sludge metagenome | isolation source: anaerobic digester from wastewater treatment plant | place: Japan | collected 2015-04-20 ... | reverse complement strand
GCGCTCAGAGCCGGAGTAGATCTCCGTTGCATGGAGCACCACCGCTGCCCGGCGCGGGAACGTGGGAGGGGTCATCTCCATCATGAAGTCGTAGAAGGGTCCGTCGGTGTGGTAGCTCATCGTCCCCTTGAGTTGGTAGCTTCGCCCCTCCTTGGTGATGAAGAGGACGGAGGCGATCCCGGTTGAGAGGATGTTGGCCTTCGTCTTATCAAAGTAGTTGTCGGCGATGATGATGTGCTCGTTTTTGTAGAGCCCGGTGCTCATGACCCAGATCGAGTTGGGTCTCCCCTCTGATGATACGGTGGTCAATACCGTGGCCCCCTCTCGCTCAGCCCAGGCGTCGATGATCTCTTGTGGCAGCATATGCCCTCCTTCTCAAGAAGACATAGTACACCACCATCGGGCGAACGTGGGCAAAAAGTTTGGGAGGATGCTCAGCGAAGCGTCATGCCATTCGGCCATTGGCTCGCCTGGACCCAAATCGAGGTTCGTGGGGTGGTCGGGACATGCATATGCTGGATCAACAGAAGCGCGGTCGAATAGCCGATATGGTAGAGCGGTTGGATAACCGAATAGTCGTTGTTAACCTCCAACGGCGATGCGTTGATACCCGCCGTCAGCACCGAGAGGGTGTGAAGGTTCTTCAAATGAACCGCGGCCTTGGAGAGGACCTGGTTCACCCCGACGATGGCATCGTACTGCCCCCACTGCGGTTCCTCGCCGAGAAGTCGGACCGTCCCATCGCCATAGTAGGCAGGTTCATCGAGGCGGAGGACATCATACCTGTGGTTTTGTTCACCAGCCCACCGGTCGATGCCTGCTACGCGCTCCTTCGTCGAGCTGGTGTCGATGCCGGTGAGCACCAATGGATGGGTCACCCCCGCATTGCCAAGGCGTCCCATCATCTCGTACATCGCACGGCTGTTGTCACATTGCACACAGGAGAACGGGGCGCCGGAGACACAGCGGTCGAGTTGCACCAATGGAAGCCCGGCGCCTTTGGCCAGTGCAAAGACCTCCTCATCATACGTGAGGCTTTCCGTACAGAGCAGTGGTGAATAGACCAGGCCGACGACCCCCTCCTCAATGAAGGAGGCAATCTTCTTGGGGACTTCCTCGCTGTTGTTGTGGGTGTTGCAGTACAGCGTGTGGATGTTGTGCTTCCACAATGCATCGTGCAACCCTTCCAACAGGTATGAGGCGAACGCCGGGGTGTAGTTATCCAGCGCGATGCCCACCACCGGCGCATCGGAGGTCGGGCTGAACGGTGCGGTGCCAACGACGAAGGTGCCGGATCTCCCCTTGTGGTATTCAAGAATCCCCTCGCCCACCAGCTGGCTGATGGCATTGCGCACCGTCACCCGGCTTACACCGAAGAGGTTCGCCAGCTGGCGTTCGCTGAAAATCTGCTCACCGGATTTCCAGAACCCCTCTTTGATCCGTGCCAACACCTCGCGGTAGATGAGTTCTGACTTCAGCTGCATCCCTCTCCTCCAAGCGCTACGATTCGTCTACTATACGACGTTCGACGAGGAGTGTCTTCACCTCGAACGGTCTGAAGGCAAAACAGTCGATGTGAGCATCCGCCTCTTCGATCATGTTCGCGGCGATCACGGTATCAGGGTCCAATGATGCAGCCCACTGGTAGTGAACCGTACAGGGAGCGCCCGACCATTCACGAAGGCGCACCACCACCCGCATCCGGTCCTCGCTTACCTTGACCGTCTCAGCCATGACGCTTCCCCCGTGCACCGTGACCAACGGCTTGTATCGGGAGTCGACCGCCAGCAGATTTCGGTTGAGCGCGGCACTCTCCTCCTGGATGGGCAACAACCCCTCGGTGCTGCACAGGAGCGCGTACGTAAAGCGATGGGAACCGAGATCAGCTTCAGGGTCTGGGGCCTCAGGACTGCGGAGCAGCGAAAGCGACAGCTCCGTTCCCTTGGCGCGGTAGCCGTACTTCGAGTCGCTGGCCACGGCGACGGTGACCGCACTGTCCTGCAGCGCGGCCCACTTGTGGGCCGGCACCTCGAACCGCGCCCGGTCGAATGGCAGGTTGGAGGTGGTCGAACGGCTGATGATCCCGAACGGCACGTCGAAGAGGGCCCGGTCCGTCGATATCGTGGTCGGGAAGTTCACCCGCAGCAGGCGATGGCGCTCCTGCCAGTCGACGGTGGTGGCAAACTCAATCTTCGCCAGACGCTTGAAACAGGTCATCGTCTGCTCCAGCGTCGAGTGGGAGAAGTGATAGACCGACTCGATCATCCAGCAATGCTCCGTCTCGCGGCAACGCACGGTGTGGGGCGCATCGAGGCGTCGTTGCTTGGCATAGACATCCTCATCGATGTCCCACGCATCCCAATAGACGGGATAGTCTTCACCGATGGTGAGTTCGTTCATCACCCTGCCACGCTCCACCAGCTCCCTGCCTCCCGCAAGTCTGATTGAGGTGATTCCGCCCTCCCGGTCGAGGGTGACGGTCCCCCAATCGGCGGCCAGCTCGCTCCCTGCCCCCCGCTCGATGCTCGCCGCTTGGAGGGGCGCTTCCATGGTCTCGAAGCTTCCCAGCTTTCCCCCGTCTGGCAGATGATGGGCCCAGCCGGTGGTGTTGAGCAGATACGGCCCCGCAAGTGGGACAAAGGCGGTGGTCAGCAGTTTCAGCGCCCGCTCATAGGAGGCTTCGGCTTCCCGATTCACGATCGTGATGCTCGACCCCGGCAGGATGTCGTGGAATTGGTTGACCAGGACGATCCTCCATGCCGCATCCAACGCCGACAGGAGCGATGACACGTCATCTCCCTGGACAAAACGGAGCGCGCTCAGGTACTCGTATGAGGCGAGCAGGTTCTCGAGGTGACGGTTGTATCGTTTCAGCCGTGCTTGGCTGGTATAGGTGCCGCGATGCAACTCGAGATAGAGCTCGCCCGTATAGACCGGCAGATCGGAAACATCGCAGAAGATCCTCTCGAGGGCACCGCTGACGGTGCTCCACCGGTTCTTGGGCGCGCCTTGGAGATCCCTCTGTCGACGCATCAGGGCGAGGTCGCTGTGCATCGTGCCGCCCCCGCCATCCCCCTCCCCGATGGGACGCAAGAGCGTCTCTTGCGTTTCCTTGTGCAGGACTGATGCATAGGCGTGTGTGATGTCAACCGGGTCCATCGACCCGGTATAGGATCCTTGGATCATGAACGCGGGAATCCTCGTCCCATCCAACGACTCCCACAAGAACGAATCGTAGGGGAACCGGGTCGTATCGTTCCAACTCAACTTGCTGGTCACAAAATACTTGACGCCGCACCCCACCAAAATCTGCGGCAGCGCCGCGGTATAGCCGAAGGAATCGGGCAACCAGAAGACATCGCCGCGGTAGCCGTCGAAGAGCTCGGCGGTCACCCGCCGGCCGATGAGATTCTGCCGGATGAGCGATTCTCCGCTGGGCAACATGCAGTCCGGCTCCACATAGCAGACCCCGTTGGGCTCCCATCGCCCGCTTCGCCACGCCTCACGCACCCGGGAGAAGACCGTCGGATAGTGCTCCTTGAGCGCCTCCATCTGTGCCGGCTGGGTACACACATAGACAAAGTCCTGGTCCTCTTCGATAAAGCGGCACATGTTCAAGGCAGTTCGGGCCGCCTTGCGCACCGTCTCTGAAATCGGCCAGAGCCACGCATGGTCGAGGTGGGCATAGCCGACCGAGAGGACCTGTGGAGAGAGTGTCCCGTTCTTCGCTGCCAGCAGTGGGGCGATGGCGGCCCTCACCGCTCCTGCCCCTGAGACGGGGCTTTCAACCAATGAGAGGGAATCGAGGGCATTGAGCAGCGACGCGAGGAGATATTGGTAGTGGTAGGAGAGCGGGTCGAGGGTCTTCGAGACTTGGCGCAGGGCCTTCACATCGTAATAGAGCTCATAGACATCGTCATTGCGCTTGAGCAGCACGGGGGCCTTGCAGGTCAGAGGATAGTCTCTCTTGTGGATCGCCACACAGGCCTGCACCCTCCCCCCGTCGCTCGGGTGGTAGCCGGGGTAGCGGTGCCCCCCCCACGCCTGCATCACGACGGTGATCCGCTGTCCGGCAAACGCGGTCACATCGAGGCGGGGATGGAATGGATTGGTCGCACCGGAGGGAACCTCGTCGATGAAGACGAGGGTGTCCGTCTCCGTCTCGAGCTGCAGGGAGAGCGCCCCTCCATCATCGGGCAGGGTGACGACACCCCGAAACCAGTGGTCGACCCACATCTCTCGGTAATCGAACGGGAGCGTGATCGCCTGCCAGGGCCCATCAGGGACGTGCTCGCCCATCGTCATCTCGCTCTGGGCATATTCGAGGTCCATCTGCTCGATGACCTGGTAGCGATGGCGAGCCAACAAGTCGAGGTACTGATCGATTCGCTTCTCGACCTTCGCCCGGATCATCCCCTCCCCTCCAGCGCTGCAAACGCATGCTCCAAGTCCTTCTTCAGGAGTTCCACATCCTCAATCCCCGCATGCAGGCGGATGAGGGAGAGGCGATCGGCGGGCACCGCATCATCGGCGAACTTCACCGCGGCGGGGAAGATCAGGCTCTCGTACCCTCCCCAACTCACCGCTCTCTTGAACAGCGTCAACGAATCGACGAACGTCTTGACCTCCTCCACGCGCTTCGTCTTCAGCCTAAAGCTGAACAGCCCGCTGCCGCCGCGCATCTGCCGCTTCGCCAGCTCATACTGGGGGAAGGAGGGCAAGAAGGGGTAGAGCACCTCTTCCACCGCTGCATGCGATTCCAGCATGGTCGCGAGGGCCAATGCGTTTTCAAAATGGCGGGGCATCCGCAGGTGCAGCGTGCGCAAATTGCGCATGATGAGCCATGCGGCAAAGGGGTCGGGCACCGGTCCGAGCGGCAAGAATTGGTGTTCAAAGAGCTCTTTCATCACCGGCTTCGACGCGGCGACGACACCGCCGATGACGTCGCTGTTGCCTCCAATGTACTTCGAGGCCGAGTGAACCACGACATCGATGCCCAGAGCGAGGGGATTCTGGAAGTACGGCGTGGCCCAGGTGTTGTCGATCACGGTGCGAATCCCCCACTTCTTTGCAATGGAGGCAACCGCTGCGAGGTCCTGCAACTTGAAGGTGAAGGTCGTCGGACTCTCGAGATAGAACAGTTTTGTATTGGGTCTCACCGCCGCCTCGAATTCCGCCGGGTCGGTCCCCTCGACATAGGTGTGCTCGATGTTGTACTTGCGCAGGTAGGTGTCAAAGAAATACCGTACCCACGAGTAGCAATCCTCCACCACCACCGCATGATCCCCGCTCTTCAGGGAGCCGAGGATCGCAAGTGACGATGCCGCCACGCCACTCGAGACGAGCTTGGCTGCACCGGCACCCTCCAAGGCTGCCAGCTTCTCCTCACAGAGGTTGACCGTCGGGTTGTTGCCCCGGGTATACAGGTAGTGGCTCTCTTCATCACTCAAGGCGTCACGAAACGCATCGTACGAGGGGAAACAGAAGATCGATGTCTGGAAGATCGGTGGGCTTACTGCATTGAACGGGAGGTCTCGTTCGCCTTGGTGCAACAAAATTTCTGTCAGGGGCAACGTGGGGTGACTGGTCATATGATGTCCTATCCTTTTACGCTTCCTTCGGTAAGGCCGGCTACGATGTAGCGTTGGCCAAATCCGAAAACAATCATCGTCGGAAGCAGGGCGATGACGATACCTGCGCTCATCACGTCCCAGCTGATGCCGGCCTTCGAGATGAACGAGTTCAGGGCGACAGGGACCGTCATCTTGTCATTGCTCATCAACAACATGACGGCCAAGAAGAGTTCATTCCATATATTGATAAAGGCAAAGCAGAAGATCGCCGCCATCCCCGGTCGTGTGATGGGCAGGATCACCCGCCACAGCGACTGGAACATCGAACAGCCATCAATCCGGGCCGCCTCCTCCAAACTGGTGGGGATTCGATCGAAGAATCCCTTGCTCATGATGGTCGAGAATGCAACGACGGTCGCCACATAGACGAGCATCAGGGCACCCGTGCGGTCGACCCACCCCAACTTGGTGAACATCGTGAAGATGGGGACCATGATGATGAAGGTCGGGATGGTCTGGGTGAAGTAGAGCACGAGTTGCAAGATCCCCTTTGTCCGCTTGACCGGGTAGCGGGAGAGCGAGAATCCACTGAAGATCGATACCGCCATCGCCAGCAGGGATGAGATGAGCGTGATGACCAATGAATTGCGGAAATAGGTCGAGAAGTTCGAGAAGGAGAAGAGCTTGCGGTAGCTTGCCAGCGAGGCTTTGCTCGGCAGGTATTGCAGCGGCATCGTATAGATCTCCTTCGGCCCCTTGAGGCTGGTGATGAAGATCCAGTAGAGGGGAAAGATCGCACCGAGCAGGTAGAGGGCCAAGAGAATGAACCTCACGATCGGGTATGGTGATCGTCGCTTCATAAGAGCTCCTCCTTCGAATCTTCCACAATCTTGAGATAGAGGATCGCGTACACGAAGAGCAGGACCATGATGATGACGCCGATGGCCGAACCTTGGCCGTAGTCGTACTCCTTGAAGACCTTGTTGATCATCTGCGTGGCGAGGATGTTGGTACGGTTGACCGGCCCCCCATTGGTCATCGCATAGATCAAGTCGGGGAAATTGACGATCCACATCGTGCGCAGCAGGATCGTTGAGACGATGGTCGGCTTGATGTACGGCACGGTCACCGAGACGAACTTGCGCACCGAGCCCGCCCCATCGAGAACCGCCGCCTCGTAGAGCTCGTTGGGCACCGATTGCAGGGCGGCGAGCAGCATGATGCCGAAGAACGGCACGCCATACCAGATATTCGGGATGATGACGCTCATCATCGCCAGGCGCGGGTTGGAGAGGAACCCGATCGGTTGCTTCAATATGCCGATACGGATCAGGAGGTCGTTGACAAGCCCGGCTTGTCCGTTGAAGAGCCACGCCCAGGTCAACCCGATGGCAAACCCGCTGAGGGCCCAACCGTAGAAGACGAAGGCGGTGTACAGCCCACGGCCGGCGAACGGCTTGCGCAGCAACAACGCCAAGCCAAAGCCCAGGACGAACTGGAAGATGAGCGAACCAAAGAGCCAGACAACGGTGTTGAGCAAGATCTGGGCGAAGCTGATGTTCTTGTCGGTGATGACCGCTTTGAAGTTGTCCAACCCATTGAAGCGCAAGGTGGAGAGATCGAAGAGATTGTAGTGCTGGAAGGCCATCACGGCTCCCCTGGCCACCGGTATGTAGATGAACAACAACAAGAACAGCAGTGCGGGAACCAACATCCAACGATAGTGGTTCTTCTCCATCATCACCCCCTGCAGGTATAAACTTCCGGGGCGCGAGGCACCCCGGAAAAAGATGGTGCGAGTATGTCTACTTCCAATAATCTTCCCAGCTCTTGATCGCCTGGTCAACGGTGGTGTTCCCCAACAGCAGTGACTGCATCGTCTGCTCCTGCACCTGTGCCCAGCCAGGGTATTTCGGGCTGTCCAGCGGATACTTCACGAAGACGTAATTGTCGGGATCCGACATCTCCGTCTCCCAGGACTTATACACGCCACTGGAGAAGAACGGGTCGTTGGCGTACGTCGAGGTGTGTACCGGAAGCGGTCCGTAGACCTTGCAGAAGTCGGCGTTGTTCTCTGCGTTGATCATGAATGAGATGAAATCCCACGCAAGATCGGGGTGTTTGCTCGTCGTCGGAATCCCCAGGCCGGCGAAGCCGTAATCGAGGTATGTCTTGCCGCTGGCGCCGATCGGCATCGGGATGACCGTGTAGAGCTCCGGATCGAGCGCATCGGCAACCATACCGACGGTATCGGGGTCCTGGACGAGGAACGGGGTGCTTCCGCTGATGAAGGCGTTGACCTGTTCGCTGAAGCCCCAGTTCACTCCGTCGGAGGGAACGGCATGCTTGTACAGGTCCACATAGGCGGCGACAGCCTTCCGGGCTTCCGGGGTGGAGAAGGCAAACCGTCCATCCTCAGTCTGGTAAATATTGTCTGCTGAGATGTTCGGCACGTCACTGAGGATCAGGATGTCGGAGATTTTGAACGAGCTGCCCTTGCCCCTGAAGCCGAAGCCGTACTGGTTGCGATCCTTGCCCGTAATCGCCTTTGACATTGCATACAGTTCGTCGGTGGTCTTCGGCATGGTGGTGAACCCATACTTGGCGAGCACATCGGTGCGGACGAACAGGCCCTTCACGTAGAAGAACTGCGGGAGCAGGTACGGGGTGTCGTCAACGGTGTTTGCCGCCGCGATGGTCAGCGGAAGCAAATCGTCCCCCTCATCCCAAGCGGCCAGATACGGGGTCAGATCGACCAGCTTCTTGTTGTTGACGAACTGCTTGACCGTATGGTCACGCACCTCGATGATGTCCAGCTCCTGATTGCTGTTGAGCATCAGGGTGAGCTTGTTGTCGGACTGCTCATACGGTGGGCTGACAAGATTGATCTTCACATTGGGATTGCGCGCCTCATACTTGGCGATCAGCTCCATGATCTGCGCAGTACGAGACGGACTGGTTATCGTCTCGACGAAGGTCAAGTTCACCGGTCCCGCTGCCTCCTTGGTCCCGGCTGCGAAGACCGGAGAGAGAAGAAGCAGTACTAGGACAAGAACGAATAGAACGGTAATGCGATTCTTCATTTTCTACACTCCTACTGTGGTATAACCAAACAACTATTTGGTATTACCAATTATCCCATCCCCTGAGTCTGCTGTCAACAAAATTCAATACTTCACAGCGGGTGCGCCCTCCTCTGAACCCTGAGCTGTCTCATCGATCAACAGCGTCCTGATGATCTTGCTCTCAAGGGGGCGGTCGACGACCGGCGCCATGATCGTGGGATTGTGGATCAGCGGCCCGTCGTAGTGGATGGCATCGAGGCCGGCGCGTACCGCCTTCCAGTCGATGCTCCCCTCTCCTACCCGCCCCTGGTGCTCCTCGCGTACGTGGATCGTCTTCAGGTAGACGCCTGCCCGTATGATCGCCTCTTCGAGGTTCTCTTTCTCGCGCATCATATGGTACGTATCCAGATCGATGCCGACACTGCTGTGGTTCACCGCCTGCACGAAGTCCAGCGCACTCTCTGTGGTGGGCAGGAGGAAGTGTTCGCCTCTGTTGATGGGCTTGATGTTCAACAGCACGTCCTCGTCCTCTGCCGCCCACGCGAGGCTCCGCACCGACTTGACCGCCTGAGAGAGGAGGAGCGGGCGTTGTCCGGCACGCTCCCACGCCGGGGGGAAGCTGGCGTAGAAGGCCCCGTTGAGTGAACCGCCCCCCATCGCTCCGATGATCTTGATCACCTGGGTTGCCCGTTGGACCGCACTCCTGCGGCACTCCTCGTCCAGTGAGGCGAGGTCGCCCTCCTTGTCCGGGGACCAGGTATAGCTGAGGTCCATGCGGTGAGTACGTGCCTCAAAGCCGATGCGGGTACGGGACAGGACGGTGCTCTCTGACAACGCCCACGCATCAAGCTCGATTTGATCATACCCGAGCTCTCGGGCCCGGGCGATGAAGTCGGCCGCATCGTAGGGCAGGTATCCCCACCGCTTGTAGTGAATACCGACGCTTCTCATGCAAAGCCACCTGGATATAGGGTAGCAGAGCAGGAGGGTGGGCGCTAGCCTCTCATCACCCCGGCAGAGCATCCTTGGGCAATACGGCGGCTGGTCGTCCTCTCTTCAGGCGGTAGCCATTTTTCATACAACTCTGTTTGCGTCCGTTCCATTGATGATTGCAACCGCGTTGTGGAGCGCACGCATCCCCATCACAATGGTAGTTTCTTTTGTATTGCCCGAAAGATGAGGGGTGATAATGATGTTCTCCAAGCCAAAAAGCGGACTTTCATAGGTAGGTTCTTTAGCCAGTACATCAATTGCCGCAAAAGCGATTACCTTCTGTTGCAACGCATCGTACAAATCTCCCTCATCGATAAGATCGCCTCGGGCGGTATTGATGAGGATTGCACTGCGCTTCATAGCGGCCAAGGTCTTATGATTGATCAGATGGTACGTTGCCTCATTGCACGGGAGATGCAAGGTGATGATATCGGCCTGTTCGAGAATTTCCTCAATGCTCCTATTTTGCACACGATGCTCAGCGGCAAAGGCAGCATCAAAGAACGGATCATACGCCAAGTAGTTCAAGCCAAATCCTTGCGAGTAGGCGATGACCTGCTTGCCGATGCTCCCCATTCCGATCACGCCGAGGGTTTTCCCTCGTATCAAGGATCCTTCGGGACGTTTCCATCGCCCCGAGACAACGCTGTGATGGGCGTTCGGGATGTTTCGCATGGCAGCAAACATCAACCCAATAGTTGCCTCCGCCACCGCTTGGGCATTCGCCCCGGGAGTGTTGCAGACAGCAATTCGGGCAGCTTTGGCAGCCTCCAAATCGATACTGTCCACCCCTACCCCATGCTTTGACAACACCTTCAGAGACGTGGGAGCACGGCTCAACATCTCAGCGGTGATCTTCTCCACCCCGCAAATGACTGCATCACAATCAACCCACAGCTCTTCGACTTCCTCTTGCAGAAGGGGACGTCCGTACGGATTGAGCACAACCGTTGAAAAGGTCTTTCTCGCTTCGTCGTGAATCATCGAATATTCAGGGTTACTTACGGAGACCGCTCCAATCAATAGCTTCATTGTCTACACTGCTCCATTCTACCACTCAGCGAACGTACCGTCCTCATTTCTCCAAGAGGGATTACTCCAGACCAAGCCCTCTTTTGCTACGGTCTTCACCATCTCCTCGTCAATGTCGAGGCCCAGTCCAGGTCCTTTGGGAATCTCCAAGAATCCGTCGGAGAAGGCGAAGATTTCCCTGTTCTTCACGAAGTCCAAGATATCAAATCCTCGGTTATAGTGGATTCCCAGGCTCTGTTCTTGGATGAAGACGTTTGGCGAACAAGCATCGACTTGGATGGTGGCGGCCAGAGAGATCGGTCCATACGGAGCGTGCGGCGCTCCTGCAATATCAAATGCTTCGGCCATCGCCAGAATCTTGCGCAACTCCAAGATTCCACCGGTTAGGGCGACATCGGGTTGGATGATATCCACCAAGCCCTCGGTGAGGGTTCTTTTGAAGCCCCAGCGGGTGATCAGGCGTTCGCCTGCAGCAAGCGGGGTACTCGTATATTGGGCCACCTTTTTGAACGCTTCTTCGTTCTCAGGAAGCACAACCTCCTCAAGGAACATCAGATTATACGGAGAGAGCGCATCAGCGAGCACCTTTGCCATCGGCATATGTACTCTGCCGTGGAAATCTACCGCGATGCCGAACCCGTCTGGGGTCACCTCCTTGATGGCTTCTATCCGGTCGGTGACCGCCTTCACCTTCGCATATGAGTCTATGTAATGCATCTCTTCGGTTGCATTCATCTTCACAGCAGAAAAGCCCATCTTCACTCGTTCTTGAGCATTCTGTGCAACATCCGCGGGGCGATCGCCGCCAATCCACGAATAGACCCTGAGACGATCCCTGACCACTCCACCGAGCAACTCATAGATCGGTACTCCGAGTGCTTTTCCTTTGATGTCCCACAACGCCGTCTCAATGCCTGAGACGATGGTGCCATTGATCGGTCCGCCTCGAAAGAAGGTGCGGTACAGTTCATGCCAGAGGCGTTCAATCTCAAAGGGGTTTCGCCCGATAATCCGGTTACCCATCTCCACGGCACCGGCTGCCACCGTCTCGGTCTTTGTGCCGGATATCATCTCTCCCCACCCGGATATTCCCTCGTCCGTGTCGATTTTAACGAATATCCAGCGTGGCTTGACTGTATACACAGAAATATCAGTTATCTTCATCATCGCCCCTCAATGCTTCCACATACGCTTTGGCAATGGCAGTAATCTCGTCAAACCGTCCTTCATTGATCAGATGCAGACTTACCAGGTTTCCCCCTACCCCGACACCGACTGCTCCCGCTTTGATGAAAGCAGCGCAATTCTCAACAGTGATCCCCCCTACTGCCGTGAGGGGGATATGCTGCAGAGGAGCTTTGATGGCCTTGAGATATCCCGGCCCTAGGATTCCAGCGGGAAACATCTTCACGATGTCGGCGCCACAGGCATGGGCATACGCCACCTCGGTAGCGGTCAGAGCTCCGGGAATTGAGATTTTCCCCAACCTCTTGGTTTCCCGTACCACGTTCTCATCAACATTGGGAGAGATGATATACTCGGCGCCGGCCTCGATGGCACGGCGCGCCTGTTCAACATTCATTACCGTGCCGGCACCGACACACACGTGGGGGCACTCTTGGCGAAGCTGCCGTATCGATGCAAGGGTCTCCTCCGTCCCCTCCACTGAAGATTGGTCGAAGGTGACTTCAATGCAGATCATTCCCCCCTTCACCATCGCATTCGCCAAATCAACGATCTTCGTGCTCTCCACCCCGCGTACAATGGCAATGATCTTTTGCTCCATCAAGGTGTTCAATACATCAAGGCTCACTCCATCCCTCCTTTACGAATAGAGGTGGCATGCTACGAAATGCCCACTCGTTACCTCCGTCAATACCGGATCCTGCTGGGTACAGATCGGCATCCGATGCTGGCATCGTGGTGCAAACCGGCACCCTGCCGGCGGGTTGATGGGTGATGACACCTCCCCCTTGATAATGATGCGTTCCTTATTTGCACCTACCTTGGCCACTGGGATGGCACTGAAGAGTGATTGGGTATACGGATGCTTCGGATTTCTGAAGATCTCCTCGGTGTGGGCTTGTTCAACGTTCTGCCCGAGATACATCACCAGAACCTCATCTGAAATGTGGTTTACAACCCCGAGGTTGTGGGTGATGAACACATAGGTCAATCCCATCTCCTCCTGCAAATCCTTCAGCAAATTGAGGATCTGTGCTTGGATCGAGACGTCAAGGGCAGAGACAGGCTCATCGCAGACGATGAGTTTGGGGTTTACCGCCAGCGCTCGGGCAATTCCTATACGCTGTCTTCTTCCGCCATCAAGTTCATGAGGGTAGCTGTTATACAATCGCTCGGCCAACCCGACGATATCCATCAACTCCAATACACGTTTTTGGATTTCGGTCTCGGTGCTATGTATTTTTTGTACCCGCACCCCTTCGGCGATTGTCTGCATGACCGTGTTTCTCGGGTTCAAAGAAGAGAAGGGATCTTGGAAGATGATCTGCATGTCCAAACGTTTCGCCCGGAGCTGTCGTGTCTTCATCTGGGCGACATTCTCTCCATCGAACCATATTTCTCCGGTGGTCGGTTCAATGAGGCGAAGGATGCACCGACCGGTCGTCGACTTACCACAGCCGGACTCACCGACGATTCCCAGTGTCTTGCCATGATCGATGGTGAAGGAGATATCATCTACCGCATGCAACAACCCTCGGGGAGTTTTAAAATATTTCCTGAGGTTTCGTACATCAAGGATTGGTTGCTCCATATCAGTCGATCTCCTTTCTGTCTATGACGAAATTTTTCTCGGCATATCGTGAACACAGGGCAAAGTGACTCTCACTGAACCCTATCTCGGTCTGCCTGGTGTTGATGCATGCCTCTGTTGCATATGAGCATCGTGGGGCAAACGTACAGCCCAGGGGCAATTGAGTGGGATCGGGCATCAAACCGGGAATCGGACGGAGGCGCGCAGTACGATCCTCAATGCTGGGAAGGGAATTGAAGAGCCCTTCGGTATACGGGTGTTTGGTGTGGTTGAAGACATCCTCCAAGGTCCCTCGCTCGACAATACGCCCGGCATACATGACCGCCACCTCATCACACACTTGGGCGACCACACCCAAATCGTGGGTGATGAAGATCATCGAGGTATTGAACTGCTCCTTGAGCTTGAGCATCAGATCAAGTACCTGAGCTTGAATGGTGACGTCCAAGGCGGTGGTCGGTTCGTCGGCCAACAAAAGCCTCGAATTACAGGCAAGGGCAATGGCAATGACCACGCGCTGTTTCATACCACCTGAGAACTGGTGGGGATATTCGTCGGCCCGCTCCGCCGCTATTCCAACGGTCTCCAGCATCTGGATGGCCCGCTCCCGTGCCTCCACTTTCGAACTTGTCTCATGGATGAGGATACTCTCCATGACCTGGTCGACAACGGTAAGCACAGGATTGAGCGACGTCATCGGATCTTGGAAAATCATCGCGACATCCTTGCCCCTGACCCGTTCAAGCTCAGCAATATTCATCGCCAATATATTCTTTCCATTCAGCAAGATTTCTCCGCTCTTGATTTTGCCTGGAGGGAAGGGAATAAGGTTCAGTATTGAGAGTGCGGTCGTTGTCTTTCCAGCTCCGGTCTCTCCAACCAAGCCGAGGACTTTTCCCTCTCTCAGGTCAAGTGAAAGGTTGTTGACCGCCTCAACGACCTCTCCATCAACCTCATAATGGACAGTGAGGTCTTTGATACTCAAAACTATATCGTTTTGCTGCTTCGTTCCATTCACGAGAGCGCCTCCTTGCTCCTAGTGTTTTAGTTTGGGATCCAGTGAGTCACGGAGGCCGTCACCGACAAGGTTGAATGCCAACACAGTGATCATGATCGCCAGGCCCGGGTAGAGGCACATATAGCTATACCCCATGATATATTCCTTCCCAGCAGTCAACAATGCTCCCCATTCCGGGGTTGGGGGCTTGATGCCAAGCCCAAGGAAACTCAGTGACGAGGATGAAATAATCGCACTGGCTATCCGCAAGGTAACTTGCACGATGATCGGTGAAAGGCAGTTGGGGAGGACGTGTCGAAAGACAATGTAGAGATCGCTCTTTCCCAACGCTTTTACCGCCTCTATGTACTCCTCGTTCTTTACGGTAAGTACAGAGGCACGGGTAACTCTGATAAACAGCGGCACGGATGATATCCCGACCGCCAACATGAGATTGAAGGTTGTCCGCCCCAATAGGGATACGATGGCGATCGCCATGAGAATTGTTGGAATCGCTGAGAAAATATCGGTCAGACGCATCACGATGCTTTCGACTTTCCCTCCAACATAGCCCGCCACTGCTCCGATAGGAATTCCAATCACCGCAGAGACAACGACCGCGACGAATCCAATGGTCAAGGAGAAACGGGTTGCATAGAGGGTCCGCCAAAAGATGTCACGCCCCATTTCGTCCGTCCCGAACCAGTGTGCTCGACTGGGGTGTTGCAAACGATCAGCAACAACAATCGTCGATACCTTCTCCTCAGGAATCCACAACCCTTCGGTCAATGCGATGCCGATAAGAATGACGAGGACGAACAGGCCGATCATCGCACCCTTGTTCTTCTTGAACCGGCCCCACACTTCAACCCACTGGCTCTTTTTCTTGGTAAACGTACCAGTATCGATACTTGCACCCACGGTCTTTGTCATACTACTGCTCCTTGGGTGGTGATTTGTTGTTTCTTCCCCCGTTTTCTTCTTCCAGTTGTATATTGTGCGCGAAGACGTGGGTCGACAACCGCATAGAGAATGTCAACGAAGAGCTGGATGACAGCTACCAACACTGCTGTCATGATGAGACAGCCGGTCACCGTGATGGTATCACGTTGGTTCACTGCCTCGATGATGAGGCGGCCCACCCCAGGATAGGAGAAGACGTTCTCCGTCACCACGGCCCCTCCGAGGGCCTTGCCGAGCTCGGTCCCGATGATGGTGATGATGGGGATCAGGGCATTTCGCAGGCCATGTTTACGGATCACCACCTTTTCTGGCACTCCTTTTGCTCTGGCTGTCCTCAGGTAGTCCTGACGGATGACATCAAGCATGCTGGATCGCGTGGTCCGGGTCATGGTAGCCATCAGGCCTGTACCCAAGGTGATGGCAGGCAAGACCAAGCTCTTCCATCCCGCCAGATTGCCTCCTGAGGGAAACCAATGCAGTTTTTGAGAAAACAGGACGGCCAGCATCAGGCCCAGCCAATAGTTGGGCATCGATAATCCCAGCAACGCCAAAACCATCGATCCATTGTCTATCAGAGTCCCGTGAGAACGGGCAGCCTTTATTCCCAATGGTATCGAGAGGACAATCGCCACAAGAATGGAGGCTCCAGCCAATTTCAATGTTGCAGGAAGCCGTTGCAAATAGAGCTCGAGGACCGGACGCTTGTATATAAAGGACTTGCCGAGATTGCCTCGCACCAAGCCTTTCATATAGTTCCCATACCGATAGAGCACTGACCGATCATAGCCATATTCATGCATCAGCTCAGCCATCTGCTGCGGGGTATAGTCATCACCGATGAGCTGCAACACATTCCCTTCGGCACTATCGGTCATGACGAAGACCAACAATGAGACCCCTAGGATGATCGGTATCAGCAATAAAACACGTCGTAAAATGTATTTATGCATATTGTCATTCCGAATAATTGACGAAGCGAATTGCATGGGGTGCCCCCGGCGTTTGGCAGAAAGCCACCAAAGCCAAGGGGCATCCCATCAGTAAGCGACCGCGAACAGTGCTATTTCCTCACCGTTGCATAGGCAAATTCAGGATATCCGTCGTTTGACCAGACAACACCCTCAACACCCTTCCGCTGCGCCCCATCACGTGATCCGTAGTACGCCGGGACGTAGATTGCATTGTCATGGATGTAGACCTGCAGATCCTGGTACATGCGGGCACGCTCAGCGTCGTTGGTGATCGCCGCTGCTTTGGTGATCAAGTTGGTGACATAGTCATCGTTGAGGAGCGCTCGGTTGTTACCGGAGAACGGAAGGAACATGCGGTTCACTGCCGACGCCCAGTCCTCAAGCGGAACGTTGTACTGGATGATGTCGAAGTTGGGGTTGTTCCAGTCTGTCTTGGCTTTGATGCCTGCAGAGTCGGTTTCCTCGATATCAACATCAAGACCGATGGCCTTACATGCCTGCTGGACGACCAGACACATCGACATGTTGATCGCCTTTGTGGTGTTGCCCGTAATGGTCAACTTGCCAATGGGTCCACCGTTGAGCGCCTCGGCCTTTTTGACCAGAGCTCTGGCTTCCTCAAGGTTATAACTGAGGTCAACCTTAAATGCTGAAGTGGGAGCCCTGAAGGCCGTGTTTGCACCCCAGAAACTACCATCAGCCTCAACCGCGTTGAGGTCACCGGACGTGGCGATGATGTCAGCAAGGTTCAATGCACGGGCAATCGCCTGCCGAAGATAGATGTTCTTTGCACCCTTTCCGTTGATCATGTTGAACCCAACGTAGTACAGCTTGGCCGGACCGACGCCGGTGCCGGAGTGGTACTCGAGGCGGGGGTCGTTCTTGATCTTATCGACGTCTGCTGCGTTCGGCTCCATGATTGCCTGCACCTCATCGTTCTGCAGAGCGATCAGACGGGAGGAGGCGCTGGAGATATAGCGCAGGGTCAGCTGTTTGGTGATCGGCTTCTTTCCCCAGTACTCTTCGTTGCGAACAAACTTGTAGGTATCGCCCATCAAGGTGCCCTTCATATCGTACTTCCATGGGCCAGTTCCGATGGCGGTTCCGTTGTCGGGATCAGCCAGGACACTCGCCTTGTTCAGGACTCCGGCATACAGCGTGTTGGAAAGTTTGCTGAAATAGTCAGCATCACCGTTCTTGAGGTATACCTCGATTGTATAGTCATCGATGATGACAGCGTGATCGAAGGCACTCTTCACGTTGGAGTTTGCTCCCTTGTTGCTCAAGGTGTACTCTACGTCCTCAGCGGTGAACGGGTTTCCGTTGTGGAATTTGACTCCTTGGCGCAACTCCATGCGGAAAGCGGTTGCGGTATCATCAATCCACTCCCACTTGACAGCCAAGCTTGGTTCAAATTCCTTGGTTACCTTGTTGTAGCGAATCAACTCGTCATAAACCAAGTCGTTCACAATTGGAGCATCGTTGTCTCCGGGGTGAAGCGTAACAGGCATGGTGTTGATAGCGGCGACAAAGTGGTCTCTGTAGCCAGAATCGCCCGATGCATCACTACTTTCTTTGGCTCCCCCGGCGAAGACAAGGGACGCTACGAAAAGCATCAACAAAGGCACAAGAAATCGCTTTTTCATTCTGTTCTCCTTACTATGGAATCATTTTTATACGGGATTGTTTTTGAAAACGCTCCTCTCCTGTATATATTCCACGTTCTTCCAGTATATCCGGTTTTTTTCATATGTGAAGAGGTAAAATGAATATTTTTTCTAATTGCTTGAATATTTTTTTCATATTATACTAGGAGGGCCAAGGAGGACCCTATGCACGACGTAAGCGCCATTTATACGATTCGATCAAAGTACTCCTCCCTCAGTGCCAAGGAAAAACAGATCGCTGACTTCATCCTTGAAAACCCCAAGGAGTCGGTGAATCCTTCCATCGAGGAGCTGGCCGAGCGAATCGGCATCAGCGAGTCGACGATGGTGCGCTTTGCCAAAAAACTCGGGTACAACGGGTATCAACGCTTCCGTATCGCTCTCGCCCGGGAGACAATCCCGGTAGAACAACAGCTCTTCGAAAGCGAGGTCCAAGAGGACGACGATGTCGTCGATGTGGTATTCAGACACGCTTGTGCGACCCTCAACGAGACACACAAGACACTCAACCGCGCCGTCATCAAGGAGGCGGCCTCCCTGATGGCCAAGAGCCGCCGTCTCTTCTTGCTGGGCCTGGGAGGCAGCAACATCGTCGCACTGGATGCCTACCACAAGATGATCAGGACAGGTCTTGTCTGTCAACACAGCGGCGATTTCCACATGCAGCTGATGCTGGCCAGCCAGGCTGGAAAAGGGGACGTGGCGTTGCTCATCAGCCATACCGGCAGCAACCATGACACGATGGCAATTGCCGAGGAGCTGAAAGCCAATGGGTGCACACTCATCGTCTTGACCAGCAACCCCCGCTCTATGCTCACCAAGGTGGGAGACCTGGTCATCTCGGTCAACGCCGGCCGCCCCTCGGTGGTCGCAGAGTCCTTCTCGGCGAGGATTACCAGCTTGGTCCTCATCGATGTGCTCTACATCGAAATCCTGGAATTGATGGGAACGCAGGGCGTAGAGAACCTGAACAAGATGCGATCAGTCATCGCAAAACGACGAATATAACCAAGAGGTAGCTATGAAAGCAGACATCGGCCTGATCGGCCTTGCAGTGATGGGAGAGAACCTGGTGCTCAATCTAGAGAGCAAAGGGTACCGCGTAGCGGTCTACAACCGCTCTACCGACAAGGTGGATACCTTCACCAAGGGCAGGGCCAACGGGAAGAATATCGTGGGCACCTATAGCCTCGCCGAGCTGGTCGGTTCGCTTGAGCGCCCCCGTAAAGTCATGATGATGGTCAAGGCGGGAAGCCCTGTCGACCAAACCATCGACGCCCTGATCCCCCTCTTGGAGGCGGGAGACATCATCATCGACGGAGGAAACTCCAACTGGGAGGAGAGCGAGCAGCGCATGGCCCACGTCGAGAAAGCAGGGCTGCTCTACATCGGGACCGGAGTCTCCGGCGGTGAGGAGGGTGCTCTGCTCGGCCCCTCCATCATGCCGGGCGGCTCAGCGGAGGCGTGGCCGCACGTCAAGGAGATGCTGCAGAACATCAGCGCCCACGTCGATGGTGTTCCCTGCTGCGACTGGATCGGGAGCGGCGGAGCCGGCCACTTCGTCAAGATGGTGCACAACGGCATCGAGTATGGAGACATGCAACTCATCGGTGAGGTCTACGATTTGATGAGGCGCCACCTCGGTCTCTCCAATGAGGAGATGCAGGCGATCTTCAGCGTGTGGAACCAGGGGCGTCTCGACTCCTACCTCA
>ERZ795058.2757-NODE-2757-length-19773-cov-15.205345_pt1 | contig 19773 bp, 16 predicted proteins | sample MGYA00375142_ERZ795058 | MGnify/ENA primary metagenome ERZ795058 (study PRJEB30187, sample SAMN05720210) | activated sludge metagenome | isolation source: anaerobic digester from wastewater treatment plant | place: Japan | collected 2015-04-20 ... | reverse complement strand
TTAATTCTTGCTTCTGTTTCAGGATCAAAGAAGTGACATCTATCCATATTTAATGCTAATTCAACTTCATCTCCACCATAAAGATCGATTCTAGCTTCAACTTTAGCAACTAAGTTTTGACCAGCTACAACACCATAAATTTGTGTTTCAGCGCCTAATAACTCAGCTACGTCAACCTTTAATTTAACAATTGAATGTGGATGTTTTTTAAGATCTTCTGGTTGGTCTAAAATGTTTTCTGGTCTAATACCTAAAACGATTGGTTTTTCGATAAATCCTTGACTTTTTAGTGTTTCAAATTTATCCTTTGGAACTTCGATTAATACGAATCCTTTTTTATGATCACCAATTACAAATTGACCCTTTTCAGAAACATATCCTTCTAAGAAGTTCATTGGTGGTGTACCAATAAATCCACCTACGAAAATATTGTCTGGATTGTCATAGATATCTTTTGGAGTTCCCACTTGTTGAACAAGACCATCTTTCATAACAACAATTCTAGATGCCATTGTCATCGCTTCAATTTGGTCGTGCGTAACGTATACTGTAGTAACTCCTAAACTTTCAGTAAGTTTGATAATCTCAGATCTCATTTGAACTCTTAGTTTTGCGTCTAAGTTAGATAGTGGCTCGTCCATTAAGAATACTTTCGCATCTCTTACAAGTGCTCTACCAAGAGCAACTCTTTGTCTTTGACCACCTGATAAAGCTTTAGGGCGACGGTCTAAATAAGATGATAGTCCTAGCATGCTTGCAGCACTTTGTACTTTTCTATCAATTTCATCACGGCTAAACTTTCTTAATTTTAATCCGAAAGCCATGTTTTCATAAACTGTCATATGCGGATACAAAGCATAGTTTTGGAAAACCATCGCAATATTACGATCCTTTGGTGCAACGTCATTCATGATTTCGTCATCAATTCTAAGCTCACCAGAAGTAATATCCTCTAATCCTGCTAACATTCTTAGTGTTGTTGTTTTACCACAGCCTGAAGGGCCTACTAAAACAATAAATTCTTTGTCTTTTACCTCTAGGTTAAAGTCAATAACTGCGTGCATATTACCATCGTACACTTTATTTAAGTTCTTAAACGATATAGTCGCCATAAATACCTCCCAATTTCTATATTTTATTATAGCATAATTTTTCCTATATTTCAATATGCAGATTGCACATTATTTATCTAAATTCAATAAATACATCGCTAAAACATCAGTAAAATGTCTAATGTTTAACTGTGTCTCTTGATAAACCAAATCGATTTTATTATTTACAGTATTTCTATGTAAATAGATTTCATTAGCTGCTTGACTAATGTTTAAATCATTATTAATCAATGCTTCTACAATCAAAATAATTTGGTGGTCGTTATAACAATTATTTAAAATAATTGGTCTTAATTCTTTTAATCTTGCTCTACTATTTTGAAAAGTTTCAAATATTAATTCTTTGTTTGAAGAAAAAGCATAATAGTCTTTATTTAAAAAATCACAATAAGCTTTGTACAATAAATAAAAGTTTTTCGGATCATCGCTACTAACTTTGCTACTTACAAATACCCTAAAAGGCAAAGAGAAGTCTTCCATAACACTTAACATTAAGTTCTTAATATCGTCTATTTGTTGTTCTTTATAAAACAAAACATAATTGTCTTCTATTTCTAAAATAAAAGAATCATGAAATAGTTCATTAAAAAATTTCAAAATAGGTTTATGATTGCCTTTTTTAAAACTAACTATAATAAAACGATAATACTTATCATCATCTACAAAAGGCCCACCTAAAAACAAATACTCATACATTGTTTTTATTTTCATATCTGTAAACTGTAAAGATAACAATCTTTTTTTAATTTTTTCAATTGTCTCTTGAGACCACATATTTTTACCTCATAGTGTATTATAACAACTTTTATACCTTTTTACAACAATTATTCTTATTTTTTGCTATAATAGTCTTTGAGGTGATAAAAATGAAGTTAGTATCATGGAACGTTAATGGTTTAAGAGCTTGTGTTAAAAAAGGCTTTTTTGTTTTTTTTAAAGAAATGGATGCTGATATTTTTGCTATTCAAGAAACTAAAATGCAAGAAGACCAAAAAGAGTTTGATGTAGAAGGTTACTACGAATATTGGTTTGATGCTGAAAAGAAAGGATATTCGGGAACATTAATTTACACTAAGCAAAAACCGCTTAATGCTACTATCGGCATAGAAGGAAAATATTTAGATGAAGGAAGATTAATAACTTTAGAATATGAAAATTTCTATTTCATTAATACTTACGTTCCCAATTCTCAAGACGAACTTAAACGTCTAGATTATAGAATGGAATACAATGATGCTTTAAAAACTTACCTTACAAAACTAAAGAAAGATAAACCAGTGATTATTTGTGGGGATCTAAATGTAGCCCACCAAAAAATAGATATTAGAAATCCCGACACTAACAGAAGAAATGCAGGCTTTACTAACGAAGAAAGAGAAAAGATGACAGAACTACTAAATAGTGGTTTTATTGACACATTTAGATATCTTCATCCAAATAAAATCCAATATAGTTGGTGGAGTTATAGATTTCAAGCAAGAGAAAGAAACATCGGTTGGAGAATTGATTATTTTTTAATTTCAGAAGATTTAAAAGATAACCTTCAAACCGCCAAAATTCATGACGATATTTATGGAAGTGACCATTGTCCTGTTAGCATCACAATTAAGCTCTAGGAGGTATTATGAACAAAGAAATAAAAGCTGATTTTAAAGTTGAAAAGATTGTTGAAGAAGTTTTTTATCCTCACAATATCAAATATCAAAAAATTAAAGGATTAACTAAAACAAACTATGAAGGAACAGTAGCAGGAAATAAATTTGGTGAAGCTAATATTTCTAATGAGATGATAGATGAAAACAAATATTATCCCCAAAACATTTTTGCTCTTACAATCCCATATAATAAAGAAATAAAATTCAGGCAAATGTGTAAAACTAAATATAGTACTTGGGAAAGAGAACATTTACTCGTTCTTGCTAATACGTCTTTTTTTCAATTTGATGAAATTCCTTTTGCGATTATTAATAACGACTTCTTTGATATTGGCGAAGCCCTTCCTTTCCCTAGACAACCAGATGGTATAGTGATTCAAGGAAAACACAATTTTAAAACAAAGAGTTATGGGGATAATATGAGTGGTAACTTAGGCGTTGATTTAGACAATAATTTTGTAGCTTTTTCTTTAGAAGAAAGTAATAGCTTGTTTGAAGAATTGCCCGAAATTGACATAGCCCATACTGCGACTTTGTTTTATTCTACTCTCCCTTTTAAATACTTACCTATTTCTTCTTTTAAGATTAATGCTGTAAATACTAAACCTAAAAAAGGAGAAATTGCTCTTTATTTTGCCCTACCAAACCTAGATCATAAAGTCGTTCCAAAAGAAATTGTTCCTGCAGGTAAATTATATCAAGTTAAAGGAATAATCTTACCAAACGGAGAAAATGATTTTTATGGGGAAGGCGAAATGGTTGATATGCATATTTTCGAAAAACTCAATTATCAAAAAGCAAAAACAAGTTATACACTTAAAGAAAATAACTTTTATATTGATTCTTTATCAGAAGAATTTGATAGGTTTCTAGAAGAAGCAAGGGGTAATTACCATTTTGATTACAAATCGCAAGAATTTGAGCCTTCATTGCTTATGCCTTATAATCTTGTTATGGTGCAATATAAATTAAAAAAAGAATATAGAAAATTTTATTCTTTCTTTGGTTTTAAAGGTATTGTTTTAGATAATGGGAAGTTTAATAATCAAATGGAAGGTAACTTTAGAATTAGACACCCTAGAACTATCATAGGAATTAAAGAAAATAAAGATGTTGTTTTAGCAGTTATTGATGGCAGAAAACCAGAAGAAGGCTCATTTGGAGTTAATGGAGCTGAAATGGCTGAAATTATGAAATATTTTGGTTGCTTTAGAGCATACAACTTTGATGGTGGTGGATCAAGTGCTATGTTTTTAGAAAATGAAGAAGGAGAACTAAAACTAAAAAATAGACCTTGTGAAGGCTCAAGAGCTGTTATAAATGGATTAGTAGTTACAAATGTTATAAAAAAAGCACTTAAATAACTAAGTGCTTTTTTGTTTTATATCATTACGCTTGCTTCATATAAATCGAAGTAATAACCTTTATTTTTAAGAAGTTCCTCGTGATTACCTCTTTCCATAATTCCGTCTTTTCCCAAAACAATAATTTCATCAGCGTTTTTAATTGTTGAAAGACGATGAGCAATAATAATTGTTGTTTTATTTAAAGCAAGCAAATCTAAAGCTTTTTGGATTTGTTTTTCCGTAATATTATCTAATGAAGATGTAGCCTCATCTAATAACAATATTTTTGGATTCTTTAAGAATAATCTAGCAATAGATACTCTTTGCTGTTGCCCACCAGATAATCTTACTCCCCTTTCTCCTACTATCGTATCATAACCATCATCTAAACTAACAATAAAATCATGGATTTGAGCTTTTTTAGCCGCTTCTTGAATTTCTTCAAAACTAGCATCGGGACGACCAAATAAAATATTTTCTTTAATTGTTCCATAAAAGATAAATACATCTTGTTGAACGTGGCCAATAGCACAACGTAAAGATCTAATATCGTAATCTTTTACGTTAATTTCATCTACTAAAATTTCTCCATCTTGAACATCATAGAAACGGGGGATTAATTTAGACAATGTTGATTTACCAACGCCAGTTTCCCCAACAATCGCAATTTTCTTTCCTGGCTCGATAGTTAGATTGAAATTGTTTAATAAATGTTTTTTATCGTCATCTTCTTCCTCATAATCAAAAACAACATTTTTAAATTCAATCTTACCTTCAAATTCGTCTTTTATGACACCATTTTTTGGATTTACAATAACTGGTTCTTTTTGCATAACTTCATAAAACTGAGCAAAACCAGACATTCCTTGTTGAATTTGTTCCATTGAATTAACTAGTCTATTAATAGGTTGAATTAAAAAGTTAATATATAAGAAGAATGCTGTTAGGTCAATAATTGTGATATGTCCTTTAAAAACAAATAAACCACCAAATACTAAAGCCGCCAAATTAGCCATATTAATTAAAAAATTGTTCCCTGTTCCAAATAAAGCTAATTCTTTAAATACTTTAATTCTTGCTTTTTTATATTGAGTATTAGAATTTTCAAACCTTGCTTCTTCATATTCTCTATTGCTGTATGCTTGCGTTAAACGAACCCCACTAATACTACTTTCAACTCGTGCAGCCAGTTCTCCTTGAACAACTCTAGTTTCCGCAAACCTTTCAAGCATTTTCTTTCTTCTGTATAAAGAAAAAAGAACTAAAAACAACATAAATAGAAAAATAATTAACGTTAATTGCCAATTGATTAAAGCTAGCATTATAAACGAACCAATAAGCATCAACCCAGCAATAAAAAGATTTTCGGGTGCGTGGTGACTCATTTCTGAAATATCATGTAAATGAGTTGTTAAGTTAGTAACTAATACTCCCGTTTTATTTTTATCATAAAATTGATAATCCATTAATTGTAACTTATGAAACAAGTCTTTTCTCATATCAGATTCAATTCTAATACCCATAATATGGCCATAGTAACCAATAAAATAAGAAAAGAAAAATCTCAAAATAAAAAAACCAATCATAATTGCCGCTATTATGTATAGCATATGGATATTTTCTGTATTTAAATATTCATTTAAAACCTTTCTTGAAGCTACAGGAAAGATTAAATCAATCGCTCCCATTAATGTTGCAGCAATAATATCAGCCGTAAATAGTTTCCAATGTGGCTTATAATAGCTAACAAATTTTTTAAACATATCTATCTCCTTATATTTTTTAATTATAACATAATTCTTAATTTAAAACAAAGGAATCACTCCTTTGTTTTTTTTACCATTTTATTCAAATCAAAACGTGGAATAATAATTATTCGTTTGCATGTAGTGCATTCTAACTTATAATCAACTCCAACTCTTAACACTTTCCAACTATTTCCACCACAAGGATGATTTTTTTTGAAAACTAAAATGTCGTTTTCTTTATAAATGTTTGCACTCATTATTTTTTATTCGTAACTACGATTTGTGGTAGCGGGATTTCAATCTTGTGTTTATCACAAATCTCTTTAATCATTTTATTAACTGTTCTTTGAGCTGCAAAGTGTTGTTGTGGCAAGGCTTCAAAAGTAATCATTAAATCTACACCATGTGTACCTAAATTAGAAACTCCCATAACTTTTGGTGCTCTTGTGACAACATCTGGAAATTGTTCCACTAAAATTTCGAGTTCTTGATCAAAAATTTTAATAACTTTATCTAAATCAGAACCATAAGCTACAGTTGCCGTAACTACAGCTAAAGTAGGATTGCGAGAAAAGTTAATTACTTTATCTATTGTACCATTATTAAAAGTAGCAAGTTCTCCTTTAAAATTTTTAATTTTCGTTGATCTAATTCCCACCTCTTCAACAAAACCCTTAAAATCTCTAATTTCAACCATATCGCCTACATCTAAAACATTATCTAAAATCATAGATATACCTGCTACTAAGTCTCTAATAGCATTTTGAGCACCTAAGCTGATAGCTAAACCTACAACTCCCGCACCCGCAATCATTGGTCCCAAGTCTACTCCCCAAATTCCAAAAACTACAAAAACCAACATAACTCCAAGAATTGCTTTTGCTAAACCTCTTACAAGTTTATTAATTGTAATTTGTCTTTTTCTAAAAGGGTGATTAGCCCTAACATTTGTTTTGAAAATAAAGCTAAAAATTAATGAAATTATAATTGCAACTATAATTGCAATTGCTGTATATAAAAGTCTATTTAAAACTTTTGTTTGTGTAAAAAAAGCTTTAATTTCGTTCCAAAAATCTGAAAACACACCTAATATCATTACTATTTATTCTCCTTTCTCTCTAATATTTCTTTTGCTAATAAACGATATTCACGACTTCCAATTGAATTATAAGAAAAAGATAAAACATCTTTTCCTTTAGAAGGCGCTTCTTGTAAGTGGCTTGAATAATTAATAACAGTTTTAAATACTCTATTAGCCACAATGTCTTTAATATTTCCCGCCATTTCATAGGCGAAAACATTACGGTTATCAAACTTAGTTAATAAAATCCCCTCTACAACTAAATTCTCTTGAATTTTAGTTTTTAATCCTTGAATGGCATTAATTTTATTGATCATAATCTTGATACCGTCATAAGCAAAATACTGACATTCTGTTGGTATTAAAACCGAGTCGCTTGCATATAAAGCCATATCAAGCAAAACTCCCATAACTGGTCCAGTATCAATTAAAATGTAATCATATTCACCTTTAACTGTATCTAAATGTTTCTTTAATTCTTCTATATTATAAAGGCTATCTGATAAAGCTTGTTTATGAAAACAATTATTAGGAACAAGATCAAACTTTTTAAAACGAACAATAACATCTTTAATATTTGTTTTTTCTAATAGCATATCAAAAACGCCTTTGTTTATGTTTTCGCGATCAATTCCTAAACCAATAGTTAAATTAGCTTTAATGTCTAAATCTACTAATAAAACTTTTTGTTTCAAATTTCCAAGGCCTGCCCCTAAATTAATTGCAGTTGTTGTTTTACCGACACCACCTTTAGGATTGGCAATTGTAATAACTTGTCCCATAACATTTCCTTTCTATAAAGGTTTTCCTTTAATTAAATTATATGTTCTTGGATATAATTTACTAGTCTTCTTCTTTTTTAATACCTCTATAATTACTCTACTTCCTAAGTTGTTTGGAAGTTCATATTTTATTATATCATAAATTTCTGAATTTAAGGTTTTTAAAGCCATTATAGATTCATCTATTTCTAGTTGATAGTTTTTTCCTTTCATTAATAAAACTTTTCCTTCAACCTTAATAAAAGGAACAGATAGTTCTAGAAAAACTCTCATTTGTGAAACAGCTCTTCCAACAACAAAATCAAAAAACTCACGATATTCTAAACCTAAATCTTCAACTCTTGCATTTAAAACATAAACATCTTTTAAATTTAAACTTTCAATAACTAAATTTAAAAATCTACATTTTTTTTGATTTGATTCAATTAAATAAACTTTTAACTTTGGATATTTAATTTTCAAAACAAGTCCAGGAAAACCAGCTCCTGTTCCAATATCGCCGATTACTTCATCACCTTTTAAGTTAATAAATAAAGAATCATAAAAGTGTTTAATATACACTTCTTCTTTATCGGTAATACTTGTTAAGTTATATTTTTGGTTTTCTTCAATTAAAAGTTTAAAATAGATATCTAATTGTTTCAATTGGTTGCTACTTAAAGCAAATTGTTCTAAATATTTATCCATGTCTATATCCTTTTAAGTAAACTAAGAGAACTGAAATATCGGCCGGATTAACTCCACTAATTCTTGATGCTTGAGAAATATTTTCTGGTCTAATTTCTTTTAATTTTTCTCTTGCTTCACTAGCGATGTTAATAACATTATCGTAATTGAAGTTTTCAGGAATTTTCTTATTTTCTAATGTTTTTAATTTTTCAGCTTCTATCTTTTCCTTGACAATATAACCTTCATATTTAATATCAATTAAAGTTTGATCTTTTACTTTGTTTGAATATTTAAACTGATTTCCTAACAAAAACTCTAAATCCTCAAAAGTAGTATTTGGTCTTTTTAAAAAATCTTCACCTGTAATTTTAGTATTAATAACATCTTTATCTTGAGCTTTTAGATATCTATTTATATCTTCCTTTGGTGTTAGATAAACCAATTTCACTTCTTCTTTTAAATCTTCAATATCTTTTTCTTCTTTTAAGAATCTATCATATCTTGTCTTTGCAATTAAACCTTGTTCATAACCATATTTTAATAGTCTTCTTTCAGAATTATCGTGACGTAATAACAATCTAAACTCAGCTCTAGATGTTAATAATCTATATGGATCAATAACTCCTTTAGTAATTAAATCATCAATTAGAACACCAATATAAGCTTCATCTCTTCTTAAAAATAGTGGTTCTTTTCCTTCTAGTTTGTTTGCAGCATTAATGCCAGCTATCAATCCTTGGCCAGCAGCTTCTTCATAACCACTAGTACCATTAATTTGCCCAACACAATATAAGTTTTTAACATTCTTAGTTTCAAGTGTTGCTTTTAAGCTTCTTGCATCAATTGCATCATATTCAATTGCATAAGCATATTTTAATACTTTCGCATTTTCAAGCCCTGGTATTGTCTTTAGAATTTGATCTTGAATATGATAAGGCATTGATGTAGAAAAACCTTGAATATAAATACTATTTGTATATCTTGATTCTGGTTCGAAAAATAATTGATGTCGTTCTTTATCTTGAAAGCGAACAATTTTATCTTCAATCGAAGGACAATATCTTGGTCCAACACCTTCAACTAAACCAGAATACATACTTGATTCACCTAAGTTTTCTAAAATAATTCTTTTAGTTTCTGGTTGAGTAAATGTTAGATAACAAACAACTTGATCTTCTGGTTTTACTACATCTTCCCAAGGTGTCTCTTCGCTAAAACGATATAGTTCATTATCTCCTTTTTCAACTTTTAATCCTTTATAATTTATACTTTCATGAGCAATTCTTTGAGGTGTTCCTGTTTTAAGGCGAATGATCTTGAACCCTAAATCGGCTAATGTTTTACTTAAACCAGTAGTAGTTTTTTGCTTGTCTGGTCCTGAGTGAGTTTCTTGATGACCAACAAGAATTTTAGAGTTTAAGTATACTCCTGTTGCTAGAATAACTATTTTAGCATCAATTTCTTCGCCGCTTTCTAGTTTTACCCCTCTAACAACACCATCTTCATAAATTAAGGTATCTACATATGCTTCTAAGAAGTCTAAATTGTCTTGTTTTAAAATTGCCTCTTGCATATATTTTGGATATGTTGTTTTATCAACTTGAGCCCTTAATGCCCTAACTGCAGGTCCTTTGCTTTTATTTAGCATTTTAAGTTGGATTAAACATTTATCTACTGCTTTTCCCATCTCTCCACCTAAGGCATCTATTTCCCTAACAACAATACCTTTGGCTGGTCCACCAATAGAAGGATTACATGCCATACTCGCAATATGGTCAAAGTTTCCTGCGATTAATAAAGTTTTATGATTTCTTCTAGCAGTGGCTAATGCAGCTTCTATTCCCGCATGACCTCCACCTACAACTACTACTTCATACATATTTTTCACCTTTTTTAATTATATCACATTTTCCTTCTTTTGTCCTTATCTATTCTCAAAAAAATAGAGACATTTAATCTGTCTCTATTTTGCTATATCAACAACGTTTATTACAACGGTGTATAATGGTTTAGTATAGCTTGATGGTGTAAATGTAATTTTGAACTTTCCTTCTCCAAGTGCTAAGAAATCCACAAGTTTTCCAAAACCAGCTGAATATAATAATATCTTAGCATTGTTTATATCAGAACCATCTAAAGCTTCGATTTGCCAACTATCTTCAGTGATTTCAGCATCGCCAATACTAAACTCTTTGTCAGCTTTATCAATAATACTACTAAAGCTTATTGCCTCATAATATTGATATGTGTGATCACCAAAAGCATCTTCTTTTAATCCTTCAGAACTATTAATTTCAAAATCTTCGCTGATAATTTTTAAGGCTTTTTCGATTGGAGTTATATATTCATTTAAAGCATTGTATTGAGAAGATATCTTAAAGTGTAAAATACCTTCTTTTACAATTCCTAATTTAAATGTTGTTACACCTCTAGAAGTTGTTGTTATTCCATCTTTAACTACAAACGCCATATCTTTTTCTACTAATTCAAGTTTTAAGTCTTGGTGTGTCTCTTCTGGGAAGATTTGAGCAGTTATGTCTACAGTACCAATAATAAACTTTCTCTTATTATCTGCATTATCAATAGCAGTTGAAATTGCTGAATCACTATAGAATTTATAAGATAATAATCTATCATCAATATCCATTAATAATTCTAGCTTAACTGGTTTTTTCTTTTCAAGAATATGAACTGTAATCTTATGTTTAATACTACTATCTGCAAGAGAAGATAACTCTACCTCAACAATTCCATGATATGTTGATTTAAATAGTCCTTCATCAGAAATAGTTGCTAAATTAGCTTCTGTAATTGTTCTGCGTGTAATTGGATCTTGAATAAATCTTTGTGAAGGATCAAAAACAGGATAAACAACTTTTTTACTCCATGCTACAGTTGCAGCTGCATTGGCAGGGGCAACTAAAGCACCAAATTGAATTTCTTGACCAGCAATAATAGTTACACTGTGCTCTACTGCAACAGTTTTACCATTAACGTCTTTTTGTGTAATTTGTACACTTTCAACTGGAGCATAAGTATAATCTAATGTAATAATATTTGATTTAATTTCTACATCGCCCGCCATAGCAACAGCTTGAAGACGGAACTTTTGTTGTTTAGCAAGTGAAGTACAATAAACTTCACCATTTTGATTAAGAACTAAACCTACACTTGTAGGATCTTCAATAATTTGATTGTCATCTGTACGATGAAGCAATCTCCACTCAACGTTAGCACTAGCAGTTGCAGGTGAAACCGTACTTCCTAGTTTTATAACCTCTCTTAAATAAGCAATTTTGTTATTTGTTGGCGTAACCGCTGCAGATTTATTTTCTACAACATCAATAACTACTGCTGTTGGATCGTGATAATTCACAAAAACTTTTAAAACTGCATAATTGCCATCAACTGTTCTTGCATAAATGAAATGATTTCCACCAAATTGAGGAGTAAATTTACCATTTGCAGTAATAGAAGCACGAGACTCATCGCCAACTTCCCAAGTCACTTCTGTAGTTTCATTTGTGTTTGAAGTTAGTGTATAACTTAATTGCAATTCTTCACCTATTTCCATTTCGCTATTGAAGCCTTCAGGAGTGTTAATTCTAATTCCTGAAGTTTTAGGATTTGTAACTTCAATAATTGCTGGCGCATAGATATCTCTTTCAACAAGATGAGCTTTGATATTACCTACACCTACAGCTAAAGCAGTAATTTTAACTTTATCATTAGCTATTTTTTCAAACTCTATAATATTTCTACTTTCTTCAGTAATTGTATATTCGATTTCACTTTCTACATTGAACTGGCCTGTAATTGATAAAACTTTTGTTTGCCCTACCTCCATAGTGACTGAGTGAACATCAAATCTAAATATATCTGTTGAGCCGTCTTTAGCAATACATCCGGCCGTAAAAAACAAAACAAAGATAGATAAAAATATAATTGCGATTTTCTTTTTCATAATTTTTCTCCTCTATTCATACTAGTATACCACAATAATGTCTTTTTGTTAAGAAAAAAATTCTTTTTGTTCTTTTTCCTTTTTGATATAGATATCGAAAATTCTTAAGTTTTCTTGATACTCTTTTTTGGTTATAAAACGATACCTATTTACTCTTCTTATTTTAATAAAACAACTTCGCTTTCCTAATAAATGTTGAAAGAAAATAACAAAAGAACCTAAAATTAAAAAAGCTCCAAAAACATAAAAATAAATTTTCGAATTTTGTTCTGATATTATTATAGAAGGAGCGATAAGAAAAAATAACCCCACCAAAAAGAAAAAAATTAAAGGAGCAATAACACAATAAAATGTTGCCATCTTAACATTCTTTATATACGTTTCTTTTAAATAACTCGGACTTATATTGGATGGTAGATATCTTAATTCTATTTCTTCTTCATTAAAAACACGAAAAGAAGCACATAATGAATACCATTCTCTTATCTTATAAGATTTACCACGATAAGTGTATTTTCCTTTATAATATGTAACTTCTTCTTCGTTATTTATTTTAATTGTTTTGTCTTTCTTCATTTTTATCACCTTATATATTATACCTATTTAAAACAAAAAATAAAAGGCTATTTTTAATAGCCTTTATTTATCTTATTTTGCTGCTTTATCGATAGAACCAAATACTTCCATTCTACCAAGCATTGCTCTTTTAATTCCTGCTGTACATGGTCCTAAGATTTTTCTAGGGTCATATACTGCATCATTTTTAGGATCTGCAAGTAAAGCTCTTAAGTCTTTTGCAAATTCTTGTTGAAGTTCAGTGTTAACATTAATTTTAGCTGTACCTCTAGCAATAGCTTTTTTAATTTGATCATCTGGAATGCCAGAACCACCATGTAATACTAAAGGAACTTTAGCTGCTTTATTAATAGCGTCCATTTCGTCAAATCCTAGTTTAGGAACACCTTTATATGGTCCGTGAGCACTACCTAGTGCAGGAGCTAAACAATCTACTCCAGCTTCTTTTACAATACGTACACAATCTTCTAATTTTGCGTATTGAACTTTACCTACGATACCATCTTCTTCTCCACCAACAATTCCTACTTCAGCTTCTACTGTAACACCTTGTGGGTGTGCGTAGTCAACTACTTGTTTACTAAGTCTAACGTTTTCCTCAATTGGATGTTTTGAAGCATCGATCATAACAGATGTGAAACCAGCATCAATAGCTGCTTTACAAGCTTCAAATGTTGTTCCGTGATCTAAGTGCACCGCTACATCTACTGTAATCTTTTGATCTTTGATTAATCCCTTAACCATTCCCATAACCACATTGTAGCCGCCCATATATTTAGCTGCACCTTCAGAAACTCCTAAAATTACAGGTGAATTTTTTTCTTGAGCTAACAATAAAATAGTTTTTGCCCATTCTAGGTTATTAATGTTAAATTGACCAACAGCATAACCTTCCTTGTTTGCTTTCTTAAGCATTTTCTTCATATTAACTAAAGCCATTTGTACCTCCTTTGCTCTTTGTTAATTACTTCTTGAACTTATCTAAAACGAAATAACCAATACCAACAACATCACGACCAATATGCGCTCCTACTGCTGGTGTAATATATTGTAACCCAACTTCTGCGCGATTGCCATAATATTCTTTTAAATCTTTAACAATTTCTTTACATGTCTCAATATTGCCGCTTTGGATAACTTGAATTACAACATCTTGTGAATCACCAATTTCACCAATAACTAGTTCTTTTAATCTTTCAATAGCTTTAGAATAAGTTCTTACTTTATCAAAAGTAACAATAGCACCTTCTTCATTTAATTGTAATATTGGTTTAATTGCTAACCAACTTGCTAATGTTCCACTAAAACTACTAAGTCTACCATTTTTTACAAGATAATCTAAACTATCAACCACAAAATAAGCGTTTGAGTTTTGAGTTAAATACTCACTATACTCTAAAATTTCTTCAACGCTTTTTCCTTCTTTAACCATTTCTTTAGCTCTTAAAGCATAATAGCCTTGTAAATACGTAGCTGTTTTAGTGTTTACAGAATATAGATTAATTCTGTCTGCATACTCTTCCTTAAAAGTCATAAACGTTTGGCCAATAGAACTTAACTTATAAGATATCGAAAATAAAATTATATCTGTATAACCTTTTTTAATGTGATCTTCAATCATAATCATCATATCACCTAATGTAGGTGCTGATGTTGATGGAATGTCTTCTTTACTTTTTACTTTCTTTAGCCTTTCATAAAATTCATCTGCTCTAATTTCAATACCATCAACTAAATGTTCTTCCCCAAAATTAATTACTGAACGTAAAGTTGGGATTTGTGGATCATAACCGATGTAATCTAAACCTGCGTTTACATCAGTAATAATTGCAATTTTACTCATTATTCCTCCTTTTGCTTTTTACTTCCACTTTGGATATTATATCATTATTTAACTGTTTTTTCAACTTCACTCAATTTATTTTACAATCATTATACTATTTGTTATTTATAAACATAAGTATAAAGCAAATAGTGAATGATAATTCCTAAAACTGAAACTCCTGAAATAATTAAAGAAGTAGTTAAATATTTCTTAAACTTTAATAATTGTTTTCTTTTTAAAATAACCATTACTAAAGTAAGGATTCCAAAAACAATTGCTACTGCATATAAAATATTACCAATATTTTGAAACAAATCTAAAGGTATATGGTCTATATCCTTCCATAAAGCCCGATATTCAGCATTAAATAAAATTAATCCCAAAGTAACCACAAGAACAATAAATAGTATTATAATTTTTAATGCTATTATAATCGCACTAATTGCTGGCATTACTGTTGATAAAATTGCCACCGCAAGTCCAATAAAACCTATGATTTGTAAAAATCTTATTAACTTAGACTTTCGCATATGTTTTTTCTCCTTTGTTCTTACATATTATAATACATTTATTATACGAACCTTAAACTATTTCAAATTTTCAAAGAAACTTGTAAAAGTATAAATCCAATCTTTAGATTGAACCTCTTTGCTTAACTTTAATAGTAATTGATCTTGTCTATATTCAAAATGGAAATCATTAGAGATATTATAAGCAACCATAAATACTTTTTCCATATCTAACTGCTTTGTTTTTTCTTTAGTAAAGATAACTGTTGCAAATAATTTTGTTTCAACAATTCTATCAATATCATATTTTAATAATAACGTATTTAAATAGATACTTTCTATATATAATAATAATTCATTTGATAGTTCACCAAATCTATCCGTAAAGATAGAGATAATTTTATCTTTATCTTTTTTATTTTCTATCTTGCCAATTTCTTTATGAATCATTATCTTTAATTCATCATCAGAAACATAACTATCATCTACAAACTTAGAAACTTTAATACTATAACTCTTAGGTTCTGTTTTCTTGATTCCTTTTACATCCTCAATTGCTTCTTCTAGTAATTTCAAATATAAATCTAAACCAACACTATCAATAAACCCTGATTGTTCTTTACCCAAAAGATCTCCTGCTCCTCTTATCGATAAGTCTCTAATTGCAATATTAAAACCACTACCTAAGGTTGTGAATTCTTTAATCGCCTCTAATCTCTTATATGCTGTTTCAGTTAAAATTTTTTTATTATCATACATTAAGAACGCATAAGCAATTCTATCACTTCGCCCAACTCTTCCTCTAATTTGATAAATTTGTGCTAATCCTAAATGGTCGGCATCTTCAATTATTAAAGTATTGGCATTAGGAATATCAATTCCTGTTTCTATAATTGTAGTGCAAAGTAAAATATCATATTCCAAATTAATAAATGAAGCTACATTATCTTCCAATTCTTCTTTGTTCATTTGCCCATGAGCAATAACAATTTTTGCCTCTGGAACTAAACGCTTCAAATTAATAGCTGTTTTATGCAAAGTAGATATCTGATTGTGTAAATAAAAGATTTGTCCCCCGCGATTTAACTCTCTATAAATTGCTTCTTTAATAATTGTGTCGTTTTTAGATAAAACATATGTTTGAATTGGATATCTACTCTTTGGAGGTGTTTCAAGCAAACTTAAACTTTTAATACCAGAAATAGCAATATGAAGTGTTCTTGGAATCGGCGTGGCTGTTAAAGTTAAAATATTAATATCTTTTTTTAAAGTTTTTATTTTCTCTTTATGCATTACGCCAAATCTTTGTTCTTCGTCTACTATCAATAAACCTAAGTCATAAAAACCAACATCATCAGATAAAATCCTATGTGTCCCAATTAAGATGTCTACTAAACCTTTTTTAGTATCTTCAATAACTTCTCTTTGCTTTCTTAGTGGGACTAAACGATTTAAAAGTTCAACCCTTATTCCATAAGGTTCTAATCTATTTTTGAACGTATTGTAATGTTGATTAGAGAGAATGGTTGTTGGAGCAAGATAGGCAGCTTGCTTGTTGTTAATAACTGTTTTAACAGCAGTTCTTAAAGCAATCTCGGTTTTTCCAAAACCAACATCACCACAAACCAACCTGTCAATAACTTTACCATCTTCCATTTCAGCTTTGATGTTTTCAATAATTGCAGTTTGATCCGGAGTTTCCTCGTGCGGGAAGTCACTTTCAATAATTTTTTGAAACTCGTCATCTGGTAAGTATTTATAACCAGTTGCTTTACTTCTTTCTGATTCGTTGTCAATAATGACAGTTGCAATATCGACTAATTGTTCCTTAATTCTTTTTCGTTTCTTTTCCCAAGATTTAGTTCCTAGTTTATTTAATTTTGGAACTACTCCTTCACTACCAACATATTTACTGATTAAATTAATGTTCTCAACAGGAACTAAAAGATCACTATTAGAAAATTTTAAAGTTAAATAGTCTTGTTTTAAACCATTTAATTCAACTGTTTTAATACCTTGATAAATTGCTAATCCATAATCATAATGAACTATATAATCGCCTAATTTAAGTTCATCTTTATCAAAAATTGTTTTTCCTTGATAAGCAATAGTTTTTTTAGTTTTCTTTATTGATAAATCTTTAAAAATGTCTTCTTCAGAGATAACTTCTAGTTTTTCGTCAATAAAACCAAAACTAATAGAATTTTCTACTACAATCAAATGAACCTGGTTTTCTTCTATATCTTCAAAGCTTTCAATTTCCAAATAATTCAAGCTTTCTTCTATAACCTTCTTAAACAATTTTAATCTTTCTGTTGTTTTAAAAGTTAAAATATATGTTTTTTGTTTATTGAGTTTTATTTCAAAAATTAAATTTTTTAAGTCATTTTGATAATCAATTATTGAATAAGTTTTAAAATCAATTAATTTATCCAAAGTAACATCTATATATCTTGAAAATTGTTCTAAATAAACTTTTTGTTTTGGTTTATTAATTGCTTCGTATTCTAAAGTATATAGTAATTCAATTTGTAATTCTAAACTTTCTCTTTGTGTTTGAATATCAATTAAAATTTTTTTATAAACATTTTTCAAATCGTTGTATTCATCATAAAAAGTTAAAGAGTTTTGATAATCTAAAAGACTTGCTTGTTCATCATAAAAATAATTAATTAACTTATTTACTCTTTCGTCATTTTTGTGGTTTTCTACATCTTTTAATAATTCTTGAATGTGAGGATTGTTGTGTTTTTTTAGTTTAGAAATAACTTCTTTTTTTTGTTCTTCATTATAAATCAATTCTTGGATAGGATAGATATCTATTTCTTCTATTTTCTCTAATGATAGCTGATCTTTCACATCAAAAAATCTGATGCTTTCAATTTCGTCATCAAAAAAAGTAATTCTAACTGGCTTTTCATGCAAAATAGGGAAGATGTCTATTACCTCCCCACGCACGCTAAAATCCCCCGTTTGAAAAGTAATGGGGGTTCTGTTATAACCTATTATCACTAATTGTTTAATTAACTCTTCGCGATTAATAATTTTGTTTTTCTTTAAGTTAATAATTTGCTTTTTAAATAGCTTGGGACCAATTAAAGGTTTTAATACTGCTTGAACATGAGTTACTATAATTTTTGCTTTCTTCTCTAAAATATTTTTTAAAGTATTAATCCGCTCTATTTTCAAATCATTGCTAACTACTAATAAATCAGCTGAGATAATTTCATCTACTGCATATAAATCTACATTTTCATCTCCAGCAAGTTTCAAAAAAGCATTATATGCTTGATTGGCTTTGTAGAGATTTGAAGCAATATAGATAATTGATTCTCCTTTTAAAACATAAGCATCATATGCAGCTAAATACTTAGCATTGTTTACAACATTATATAAATAAATCGATGAATTATCTTTGATGCTTTCTTCATACTCAATAACACTATTATTAATTCTAAATAATTCTAAAATATTATTCATTATATTTAGTATTATAGTAACTCATAAACTTTTCTAGACCTTGTTTGTCTAAATAAGAAATCATGTTTGGCGCATCCTCTATAATAGGAGCAAGCAATTTCATTTCTTTACGAGAAAACTTGCCTAACACATAATCAATAATATCATCTTTAAAATTATCAATACCAATTCTTATTCTCGCAAATTCTTCAGAATCTAGATTATCAATAATGTTTTGAACACCATTATGACCACCACTGCTTCCTTTAGGTTTTATCTTTAACTTTCCTGTTGGTAAAGCAAGCTCATCATGGATGATTAAGATATCTTTTAAAGCAATATCGTAATAATTCATTACTAATTTAACCGCTTCTCCCGATAAGTTCATAAATGTTAGTGGTTTTAACAATATATAATCTTGATCTAATTTTAATAAAGCCGTTGCTCCTTTAAACTTTGTTTGAAGTTTAAAAGTAAGATTATGTTCCTTTGCGATTTCGTCTAAAAACATAAAGCCGATATTGTGTCGTGTTTTTTCGTATTGTTTACTGGGATTACCTAGACCTACTATTAATTTCATTTCATATCACGCTTTTGTAAGTCATAACACTCTAAGACATTTTCCAATAAACTAGCAATCGTCATTGGTCCAACTCCTTTAGGAACTGGTGTTACTAGTCTAGCGACTTCCATTGCTTCTTTAAAGTTTACATCACCAACAATATGACCCATTTGTCTATTAATACCTACATCAACTACAACTGCATCTTTTTTAATCATGTCTCCTGAAATAAAATCAGCCTTACCTACAGCAGATACTAAAATATCTGCTTGTTTTGTAATGTCTTTTAAGTCTTCAGTATATGAATGACAAATAGTAACTGTAGCATTAGCATGATTAAACAATAAAGCAAGTGGCATACCTACAAGTTTGCTCCTTCCCACAATAACTACTCTTTTTCCTTCTATCTCTACAAAATATCTTTTAAGTAAAGTAATAATACCTTTTGGTGTTGCAGGCACTAAAACAGGTTTACGATTTAAAAG
>ERZ795058.2749-NODE-2749-length-19831-cov-4.769519_pt1 | contig 19831 bp, 15 predicted proteins | sample MGYA00375142_ERZ795058 | MGnify/ENA primary metagenome ERZ795058 (study PRJEB30187, sample SAMN05720210) | activated sludge metagenome | isolation source: anaerobic digester from wastewater treatment plant | place: Japan | collected 2015-04-20 ... | reverse complement strand
CAGCGCCGACTGCACGCGGCGCGGGTCGCCCAGTTCGGGCAGGTTTTCCATCAGCGTCTGCAGCGAGGCGAACGAGCGCGGATGGTCGCGCACGTAGCGCAGAATCGTCAGCCGCAACGCGCGCGGGTCGGGGGAACTGCTCTCGCCGGACCGGGTGGAAATGCTCTGGATCGTCATATCCTCACTACCTCCGGCATGCTTGCTGTGCAAGCCCCGCGCCAAGTCCGAAACTGGAACGATGTTGGCCATGGAACGCTGCAAAAATGAGAGTTGGATCAACTATCGTCAGCCGCGCGGCGCCGGCCGGCCGCTCCCCCCCGTCGTTCTTACTGTCCCCGGCCCGCCCCGCACCGCAATATTTACGGTTGCGCACCGCCCGCAACTGACAGGGGCATCTTCCTTCATCCGCCCGTTGGATGCAAGAAAAATAAGACAAACAGAGTTAATTCTTCCCAATCTGGGCCACCCGCCCCATTCGGCCATCCCCCCTGCTCCCCGGGGCCGCATCTCCGCTGCCCTAGCCTTCCTTCACATGCTCCTTGACCACGTCCAGCAACTGAAACGGCTCAAACGGCTTGACCAGCGCGGCGTTCGCCCCCAGCGCCAGCGCCTTGTTGATCGATGCCTGATCCTCCGCCGTCAGCATGATGATCGGCGTCTGGTCGCCGTGCGCCGCGCGGTATCCCTCGACGAACCCATAGCCGTTGAGCACCGGCATGTCGATGTCGCAGAAGATCAGATCGAACCGGCTGGTCTGGGTCAGCTCGAGCGCCTCGCGCCCATTGGTCGCCACCGCCACCTCGTAGTCGCTGAACTCCAGCGTCATCTTCAGCACTTCGCGCAGGTGGTCGGCGTCGTCGATGATCAGGATCCGAGCGCTCATGCCTTTGAATCCTTGCGGGTGTCGGTTTCGCCCAGGGGAAGATCAAAATACTGCGCCAGCGATGCGATCACTCGGCTGGTTTCCCCCTCCAGACGCTCCAGCATCTGGCCGCGGCGCGCGGGGTCCAGGTCCGGCCGCGAGGCCATCTTCAGAAAATCCCGGATGAAGTACAGCGGCTGGAAGACCTCTTCGATCTGCGTCTTGCGCTGCCCGCGCGCCGTCCCGTCGAGCAGCCCCGACAGCCCCACGAACCGCTCGCTGACCTGCAAGCCCCCCGCGCCGCACGCGATCGCGCGCAGGTCGCCGCTGACCGGGCCCCCCCGGTGTTTCAGCACCGACATCACCTTCTCCAGCCGGCTTTCGATCTCGACCAGCCCCAGGTAAATGATCGTGTCGGCCAGTTCCGCCGCGCCGATCTCCGACAGCGGGTTGCGCCCGGTCACCTTGACCAGTTGCTGCGTCGCCAGCGTCGTCACCCCCAGCGCCTTCAGCCGGCGCAGGAACCAGCGTTCGGCCTCGCGCGCCTCCTCGGCCCGCCCCAGACCCAGCGTCAGGTCGCCGAGCGTGTCGATCACCACGCGGCCGATCCCGTGCTCGGCGATCAGCGCCGCCGCGCGATAGTAGATCTTCTCGACCGGTTCCTGCCCCGGCGCCAGTTCCATCACCCGCACCCGCCCCGATTCCACGGCCCCGGCCAGATCCATCTCGCGCCAGCCGAACGACTGGATCAGGTCGGCCGTCGACTCATGAAAACTCAGCCACAGCCCCGGCGCCGGCGCCTCCCCCCCGCCGCCGAGCAGAAAATGGCCCGCCAGCGTCGACTTGAACGTCCCCGACAGACCGGCGATCAGCGCCGTCGAGCCCTCCCGGTAGCCCCCCGACAGCAGCAGGTCCAGCGCGTGGACCCCCGTCGAGACCGGCGCCGCGTCCGCCCCCACCGGCGCCGCGGCCGCCGCCGCCGCGTCCGCCGCCGGGTAGGTGTGGGGGAACACGACGACCCCGTTGCGGCCGATCTCCAGCGGATGGCGCCCGCCGACGTGCTGATACCCGCGCGTCTTCAGTATCTCCAGATTGCGCCGCTCGCGCGTGCCGACCGACCCCCCCTCGTGATGCAGGTGGATCACGGCGTCGACCAGGTACGCGTCCAGTCCCATCAGCCCCTGCAGCGCGTCCAGTTCGGCCGTCATGATCGGCGTCAGCCCCATCGACTTGAGCTGCATGACGAATTTCAGAAACCCCGCGCGCGCTTCCTCGTTGGTGAAGACCGTGCTCAGGTGGCTGATCGAATCGATCAGGATTCGCCGGCAGCCGTAGTCGTCCACCCAGTCGGCGATGTTGACCAGCAGCCGGTTGGCCTGCCGCCCGCGGTGCTCGATCATCTCCTCCGGCTCGATGAAGACCGTCTGGACCTTCCCCTCCTCGCCCAGCCGGCGCAGATCCCAGCCGAACCCGGCCGTGTCGGCGTAAAGCTGCTCGGGGGCCTGCTCGAACGTGACCAGGATCCCCGGTTCATTGAACTGCGTGGCGCCGGCGATCAGCATCTGCAGCCCGAGCGTCGTCTTGCCCGAACCGGGCGAACCCTTCAGCAGCACCGTCCGACCGGCCAGCAGGCCGCCGCCCAGCAGCTCGTCCAGTCCGGCCACGCCGGTGCGCAGGCGCGCGGGGGTCGTGGTGATGTGCTCAGCCAATGATCCCTCCCCGATCGGCCGTCGCCAGCCGGCCCTTCACGTAGCGGCGGAAGGCGGCCTCATCTTCCACATATTGATAGGCCTCGGCCTCGTCGATCGTCTCGCTGCGCACCAGATCGGCCAGGAACTGGTCGAACAGCACGTTCCCGTCGCGCCGTTCCCGGATCACCGTCGCGATCGAGGGGATCTGATTCTCCAGCAGCAGCTTGCGGATCATGTCGTTGACGACCATGATCTCCAGCGCGGCGACGCGCCCCACGCCCCCCTTGCGCCGCACCAGCCGCTGCGTGATCGTCGCCTTCAGGTTGTTGGCCAGTTGGTCGCGCAGCAGCGCATGCTCTTCCTCCGAAAACTCCGACAGGATGCGTTCGACCGTGTGCAGCGCATTGGACGTGTGCATCGTGGAAAAGACGTAGTGCCCCGTTTCGGCGGCCCGCAGCGCCGTGCTGATCGTCTCCGGGTCGCGCATCTCGCCGATCAGAATCACGTCGGGGTCCTGGCGCAGCGCCTGCACCAGCCCGTGGCGGAAGCTCTCCACGTCGCGGCCGACTTCCCGCTGGCTGATCAGCGACTTCTTGTTCGTGTGCACCATCTCGATCGGGTCCTCGATCGTGATGATGCAGCGGCTCTCCCGGCTGTTGATGTAGTCGATCATCGCCGCCAGCGTCGTCGATTTCCCCGAGCCGGTCACCCCCGTCATCAGCGTAATGCCGCGATGCCAGCTCGCGATCGTCTTGAGCACCTCGGGCAGGCCCAGGTCGTCGATCGTGGCGATCCGGATCCGGATCAGCCGCATCACCAGCCGCAGCCGGTCGCGTTCGTAATACGCCGACACGCGGAACCGCATCCGTTCATCGGGCTGCCACGCAAAATCCGCCCCCCGCCGCTGCTGCAGGTCCCCGCTCACCTCCGCCGGCATGATCTGCCGCAGCAGTTCCTCGATGTCTTCCTTCGTGACGTGCGTGTTGGACACCGGCCGCATGTGGCCGTCGATCCGCACGAACGTCGGACTGTCCTGCACCACATGAATGTCCGAGGCGTTATGGGTGTATGCGCCTTCGACCAGAGCCTTGATATTGAGAGCCACGCGCCACGCGTTCCCGGTTGAATTTAAAGTAAAGAACGATGCCGCGCGCCCCGGCGAAAGTCAAGCGCCAGCCCGGCCCCCCCCCCCCCCCCCCCCCCCTGCCCCCCCCCCCCCCTCCCGCCACCCCCCCCCGCTGAAGTTCGTCTCTCCTCCCTCCTCCTCTTCCTCGCTCCCGAAGGCCCATCTCCAGAATTCGGCTCTCGGCTCCCCGTCCCTCGTCCTCGGCTCTCGAGCCATTTTTCTCCCTCGTTGTGAATGACAGGTTCATGAGCACCTTGTCCTCGACCCCTCCCGCCTGATTGTTCAGATCGCAAGTATTGGCCTTGACAGATCCGGCCCTTCTGTCCAACCATGGATTCGGGCACGGAACCCCGGCCCGCTCAGTCGGGGTTCGCGGATGACGTTTCATCCGTCATTCGTTCGCTGTTGCACTCGCTGTTCCGTTGGCTGAACCCTGCGCTGGCAGGGAGGCGCCGGTCGCCGCTCACGACCGACGCCGCCACCAAGTTCCCGTTGCCGTGGTGCCTGCTCATGTTGACTCTGGATAAGGCGCCGGCCTCCACGCCGGCTTCCGGCGCATTCCGCGCGGCTCAACCCGATCCAACCGACAACGATCCTCCGGTCGGCCTGACCGAGCTGACGACGTTCACCCTCCGTCACCGCTCCGGGCTCGAACAGATCGCCCTGGCCAACGAAAACCCGCTCTGCCGCCTCCTGGCCCGGACGCGCGAGGGGGAACGGGTCTGCAACCGCGGCTGCGGCATCGACCCCGCCGCGCCGCCCGACCGCCACGTCTGCCCCTTCGGCATGGCGATGCAGCGCCTCGCGCCGGCCGGCGCGCCCGACCCGCGCCTCACCAGCCGCTGGATCGGCCGCCGCTTCCTCTCGCTTCAGTCGCTGCACGCCGCGCTGGACCGTCTGCTGGCCGAGGGCCTGGACGAAGAAACGATCTTCGCCCACCTCCCCTCGAATCCCGTCGTGCTGATCCACGAGCTGCGCCGGGCGGCGGGCGATGCCGCGCGCGAAACGGACCACGAACCGTCCACGGATCTCGAAATCCCCCCGCCGGAACCGGCCGGCGCCGCGGCGCCGACCCGCCAGCCGGACGAGCCCGAATTCCGGCCGTCCTCCGAACTGACTCACCTGCTCGAGTTCGTCCTCCAGCTTCAGACCCTGCTGGCGTCGTCCGACCAGCCCGGCTCGATCTGCGAGCGATTCCTGCGCGCCCTGGGCGGCCTCCTCCCGTTCGACGCGATGAGCATCTACCTGCGCGAGTCGGTCGATGCCGAGCCCGTCCTTGTCTCGACGGTCGAGCGCGAGCCGGCCGACGCCGCCCAGGCGCCCTCCCCGCGCGCTCACGACACCCGCCTGCCGGCCCACGCGATCGGCGCGCTGGCCCTCGGTGAGCGGCGCGTCATGATCCAGCAGGGCGACACCGTCCGGCGCTACGCCGGCGAGTTCCGCGGCCCGGGCCGCGTCGCCCTCCCGTTCCCTCTCTCCCGCGGCGAGGCCATGGGCGTCTGGCTGGCCGAGATCGATCACGAGCCGCGCGACGCCGCCGCCGAGTGGCAGCGCGATGCCCCCCTCTGGATGCAGGTGCTGGCCGAGGTCCTCGCCGCCCGGCTCGCCCAGGTACCGGGCAATCCGGAACCGGCGCGCCGCCGCGAAACGCCGGCCCCAGCCTTCGCCGCCCCGCCGGCGCCCGCCCCGCCCGCCTGCCCACGCGACGGTCTGGCGCGCCGCCTGGCCGTCGAATCGGTCCGCTGCGCGCGCCATGGCTACGGCTTCAGTCTGGTCCTGGTCGGCGTCGCTTTCGAAGCCGAACGTGTCGCGCTCCCCGAGGCCGAACTGAGCGACCAGTTCCGCGCCGCTCTCCGCCCCTACGATGAATGCTTCCGGCTCGATGGCGGCGATGCCGTCTGGGCCGTGCTGTTGCCCCACACCTCCGAGCACGAGGCGCGCCGCGTCGCCTTCCGCCTCATCTCGATCGTCGAGGACGTCCTCGATGCCCACGGCGGCGCCGAGGAAATGGGCATTCGGCCCGGCGCGGGCATCTCGCTGTGGGGCGTCGATGCCAGCTCCGCCGACCAGTTGATCCACCAGGCCGAAGCCGCGCTGGCCCGCGCGCTGGCCTGCACCCACGAGCCGGTGATCCAGGTCTTCGGCCATGGCGAGGATGCCGAGGTCGGCTGAGCGCGCGCGGGCGGGGCGCGCCGCGGTCCCCGCGCGCCGTCGGCGCGACGCGCGTAGGGGGTTTGTCGTGAATTTACTGGCCTGCTCCGCGGCTCATGCGGCATAGTGGAAATCCTCTCAGGATGAGGCTCGGTGGGCGGCCGCCGGAACGACGCGCCGCGACGCCGGGCAGCGGAGGCTACCCCGGTCCGCGACCGCGCCGAACGGTCCGCCCCACTCCAGGAGGAGCCGCCCGCGCCAGGTCCACCGCTGGCGGGGCCACCCTGGATCGCTCGGGACAGGAGCCGATGGGGCCGATGGCGATGCCCGATTCCACTCGCCCCTGGCGGGATCTGACGGCGGCGCGCCCCCGCGAGGAATTCGCCGGACGCCGCGATCTGCTGCTGCGCCTGCGCCTCTGGGCGCGCCGCGCCGACGGCCGCGGTCCCGATGCCCTCGGCCTGACCGGTCCCGCCGGCTGCGGCCGCAGCGAGATCCTGCGCCAGTTGACCCTCGACCTCGCCGCGCGCGAAACCCCCATCCCGTTCTATTTCCTCCAAGCCGAAGCCCCTGGCGGCTCGACCCCCGGCGCGCTGGCGATCACCTCCCCCGTCGGCTGGCTCAGCCTCCTCCGCGCGCTCATCCGCCAGACCCTGTTCCGCCAGGGCCGGCTCGAGGCCGACGAGCGCGTCTGGCTGCGCCGCGATCCGTCGCACCTCTCCGGCATCTGCCATGGCGCCGAGCTGCACAGCCTGGCCGAACTGACGCTGACCGCCGCGCCCGATGATGCCGAGTTGGGCTGGGAGGCCGTGCTGGCGGCCCTCGCCGCCGACCTCTCGGCCCCGCCCCTGCTGATCGTCGATGGCCTTGCCCCCCTGCCATGGCCCGAGGCGCGCGCCGCGCTCATGCCCCTTGTGCGCGCGGCCCTCCGTGCGGGCGCCGACCTGCTGCTCGAGGGCCCCGAATCGCCCGAGGACTGGCCCGCTGCCGACGCCTTTCAGTGGCTGGCCGTCCCCCCGCTCAACGAGGAGGAGTCGCTCGCCCTGATCAGCGCGGCGGCCGTCCGGGCCAACTGGGCGCTGCCGCTGCCCGCCTGCCGGCCCGTCGTCCGCCGCCTGGGCGGACGCGCCGCGTGGCTCCACGCCTGGGCCGCCAGCGTCGAGCCGGGCGCCGAGGAAGACGATCCCCACCGTCGCGCGCATCTGGCCTATGTGGATCTGGCCTGCGGCAGCCATTGGGCCAACCGGCTGATGCAGCAGTTTCAGCATGTCGTCCGGCTCAATCTGCGCGAGCCCGCCCTGCGCCTGATCCAGCGCGCCGTTCAGTTGGATCGCCCGCTCTCGGCCGATGAGGTCCTGGCGTTTCTGCCCTGCTCGCCCGCCGAAGCCGAGCGCATCCTGGAGGGCATCGGCCGGCTCGGCCTGTTGACGCGCCGCGGCGCCCGCTGGGGCGCGCCGGCGATTCCCCTGCTGGCCGACTGGGCGCACCTCTACCTGACCGCCGGCGCCGACACCGACGCACTCCCCGCCGAGCGCCTCCGCATGCTGAGCGCCCTGCTGCGGACCGAGGTCCCCGCGCCCGAAGCCCCCCCGGCCGCCGCGCGCTTCCCCGACGCGCGCGCCCTGCTGGCCGAGTTCCGCGGCCAGAGCGTGCCGGAGATGCTCTTTCAGTTCGCCGACTTCAGCGAGGCCGCCGGCCGCATGACGCTGGCCGAAGCGCGCGAGCTGGCCGCTTCGGCCGCCGCCGCGATGCCGCTCCCCGAAATCCTCGGCGTCGCCCCATGGCAACCCGCCGGCTGGAGCGAGCGCCACCGGCGCCAGGCGCCCCCTGTCTACTACGCCCACGGCTATCGCGGCGGCAAATACCAGCGCAGCCACGAGGAAGTCTGGCTCCTGTTCGACCTGCGCGCCGTCTCGGTGCTGACCAGCGTGGAGATCGACCGCGCCCTCGGCGCGGCCCGCGCCTTCGAGCGCCGCATGGGCCCCGGTCGCTACCGCCTCTGGTTGCTGGTGGGCAAGATGGCCTCCCCCGAGGCGATGGAACGCCTGCGCCAGGAGCAGATCCTCGCCTCCGGTCCGACGCAGATCGAATTGCTCGTCGACCTGCTGAAACGGGCGCGGCGCGGCGACGGCGATCCGTCCGCCGCGGCGGCTACGCCGGCCGACCTCCCGCCGGACGAGACCGCCGACCCGGCCGGCGAATCGGCAAGCGCCCCGGCTCCGCCCGGCCGCCCCGGCGGCGTGATCGTCCTCGGCCACTCGCGCTCGCGGCCCGAAAATGAAATCAGCCAGCTCAGCCTGCCGGCCCGTTCCGAGAGCGAAGTGATCGCCGCGATGATGGCCGAAAAGGTGGCGCTCCAGGCCGGCCTCGATCCCGCCGCCGCCGGCCAGGTCAAGACCGCCGTGCTCGAAGGCGTGCTCAATGCGATCGAGCACAGCCCGAGCCCCGAAAAAATGGTCGAACTCCAGTTCGCGGTCGATCCGCTCGCGCTCGAAGTTGTGATCCAGAATGAAGGGACTGAGTTCGACCCCCTCGCCATCCCCGAACCCAACGCCCGGCGCAAGCTGGAGACCGAGAACAAGCGCGGCTGGGGTATCCGCCTGATGCAGCGCTTTATGGACGAGGTGGGTTATGAGCCGTTCCCCGGGGGCACCCGGCTGCGGCTCGTCAAACGGCGCCCGGCCCCGCGCGGCCGGCGCGCCGAATCAACCAACGCCTGAGCGCGGCGGCCCCGGTCGCCTCACTCACCGGCGCGCGTTCCCCCGGCGAAGGGACCGCCCCCGGAGCTCATTTGCCGATCGCTGTCGCCCGCTGTCGCAGACGCCGAGGATGGAGGAGCCCAACGTGGCATCGCCCGAAACCCAGTTAACCATTGCCGTCCAACGTGAGGCCGACCATGTCGTCATCGTGCCGACCGGATACCTCAACGCCCTGACCGGCGAACGGATCGACAAGGTCTGCGATGCCCTGCTCAAGGAAGGCATCAAATACATTCTGATCAACTTCAAGCAGGTCGAGCTGATCAATACCATCGGCATTTCCATCCTTGTCGGCATTATCGAAAAGGTCCATCTTCAGGGCGGCCTTGTCTATTTCACCCACCTGGGCGGAACCAACCTGGAAATCTTCGAGGTCCTCGACCTGGGCAGCGTCGCGCTGTTCTTCCCGACCGATGACCAGGCGCGCGAGCATCTGCGCCACGACCGCGAAACGCAGCGCCGCGCCCTCGGCCAATAACCCGGAGCCGAACTTTCGCGCCACTTCGCCTTCCCCTTGGAATGAGCCATGCCCGAATCGCTCAACCCCCGCCTGCTCTCCTTTTATCTCGCTTCGCTCCACGAACTGGGCGGCGCGCTGGCGCGCACGCCGAGAAAGCTCGACCAGAACAAGCCCCTGCGCGAATCGCTCTATCGCGTCCTCGGCACGTTCGCCGTCGGCGCCGGAATGATCCTGCTGTGGGATGAGGACGAGGCGCTGCTGCGCGCCGCCGCGGCCAAGGGCCTCCGCGCCCCGGCCGAGGGCCTCCCGCTCAAGCCGGCCTTGGCCCGCGCGCTGGCCGCCGGCCGCCGGCCGTTTCACCCGCACCTGCTGCCCGGCGGCCTCGCCGACGCCGAGCCCCTCTTCCGCGAACTCATCGGCCGCCGCAACATCCAACTGATCGTCCCCCTCACCAGCGGGCACGAGTTCGCCGGCCTGCTCCTGCTCGGGCCGCGCGTCAACGGCCGGCCGCTGTCCCCGCTTGAAACCGACGTGCTGACCGAGATGGCCGGCGTGATGGCCCTGCGCATCACCGATGCGCGCGCCCGCCGCCGGCTCGACCGGCAACTTCACGAAACCCGCCGGCTCAATCGCGAGCTGCGCCGCATCTATCTGGAGACGGTCCGCGCCCTCGCCAGCGTCATCGACGGCCCCGAGCAGGACCATCGCCCCGGCCATTCCGCGCGCGTTGCCGCCCTCGCGGCGCAGATCGGCCGCCGCCTCGGGCTGGACCGCGACCGCTGCGAGGCCCTCTATCTGGCCGGCCTGCTGCACGACGTCGGCAAGCAGATCATCGACCGCGACCTGTTGCGCAAGTCCGGCCCGCTCGCCCCCGGCGAACGCGCGCGCGTCGAGGAGCACGCCGCCGCCGGCTACGAACTCATCAGCCACCTCCGCTTCCCCTGGGGCGACGTCGCCGAGATCATCCGCCATCACCACGAACGGCTCGACGGCACCGGCTACCCCGACCGCCTGCGCGGCGACGAACTCTCGATCGAGGCCCGCGTCCTGATGATGGCCGAGGCGTTTGACTCGATGGCCAGCGATCAGCCATGGCGGCCCCGCCTGACGATCGAGCGTATCGTCGAACAGATCGAGGCGAACCTGGGACTTCAGTTCGAGCCGCGCGTCGTCCAGGCCCTGTGCGACGCCGTCCAGGACGGGCTGGAATCGCCCGACGGCGCGGCGGGGGAGGCGGCCGTGTTTGGCGCGCCGGGCGAACCGGAGTTTGTCCCGCATCTGCGGGCGTCGTTCGACCCGGCGCTGATCCACCAGATGCTCGGCGAACTGCGCAGAAGACTCAACAACCCCCGGCTCAATCGCACCGCGCGCGTGATCGAGATCGTCGAACCCGCCGGCTGACCCCGCCCAACGCCCCCCGCTTGCCTCTCTTCCCGTTTTGGCTCTCTTGAAAAACCGTCCCTCGTCTCTCGTCCCTCGCCTCGTCCCTTCCCGCCCCTCGCCTCCCTCCTGCACCGGCGACCCGTAGGGGGCAAATACCCAAGTCCGCGCAACGATCGGCCGGAATCAAGCGCGGGGTGACGGCCGCGGGCCGGAACCCTGCGTCGCCAACCCCAACGCCCCGAATCCCCGCAAGGGGTGTCCGGAAATTCCTGCCGCCCTCGCACCCGCGAGTCAGCCGCTCAACCGGCCTCGCGGAACAACGCGTCGAGCGTGTCGACGCCGAAGAACGGCCAGTCGAATTCCTGCCCCAGCGCCAGCGCCTTGAGCAGAAACACCAGCCCCACGCCGAACCGGCTCTCGGCCTCCACCCCCCGCAGCCGCAGCGCCTCCTCGAACAGGTAATTGACCGGGTCGTCCAGGTGGCCCGTCGGGCCCACGCCGCGGATCTCCGGCTTGAACAGATCGGGCTGCGCCGTCGCCGGCGAGGGCGATTCGGGCTGCCGAGCATAAACCATCTGGTTGTTCAGGTAGTGCGCCAGCCGCTCGGTCTCACGCAGCGCAAACGTCAGGCCGTGGCGCTCCACGTCGCACGCCAGCGGCCGGTATATCGTCCACCCCTGATGGTGCAGCCGCCGGCGCAACGGCTCCACGCCGCTCACCTCGCGCCGCCACCCCTCCTGCTCGCGCGCCAGATCGGTGAACAGCCAGGCCACGGTCTCCGGTTCGAACCGGTCCTGGCTGTGCATCAGCAGTTCGGCGCGCAGCCGGTCCAGCAGCGTCGTCTCCTCGATCTGATTGAGCCGCCCCAGCAGCAGCTCCAGATCGCAGCGGAACATCTCGGAATGGAACAGCTCGTCGAACCGGCTCAGCGCATTGGTCAGGTCGGCGAACGCCGTCTGCGCGTCGTAGCCGACGGCCCAGCGGTCACCCTCCGCCCGGCAATACAGCCCCCAGCTGCCGTTGGCTTCGCTCCGTTCGGTGCGCCGGACCCACTGCAGCATCAGAATCCAGCGCCAGAGCACCGGCTCCACCTGGTCGGGCGGAAGCTGAACCGCGTAGGCGAGCTGCAGCGCCCAGTGCCGGATCCAGCCGCGCAGCGAATCGGCCCCGCGCAGATGCTGCGACCCCAGCCGCAGCGCATCGACCTCCGTGCGCGCCAGCGCCGCCAGTTCCGGCAGCAGCCCCTCATCGTAATCGCCCGCCGCCGTCGCCTGCTGCAGCGCCGTCTCCTCCGGCAGCCGGTAGAGATCGATCCGGTCCCGCGTCAAGAGCAGCAGCCAATCGGCCCGGCTCGCGGCGACGCCGTACGCCAGCGCCATCCGCGTCTCGATCGCCAGATTCAGAAAACGCGGGAACAGGTCCTCGTCCCGCGCCAGCACCACCGACTCCAGACCGATCAGCAGCAGCCGCCGGCCGGCGGGATTTTCCACCTCGGCGCACTGCGCCTCGTGAACCCCCTGATACGTGCGGAACTCCAGCCGCGGCGCCGACGGTTGGTCCGCCGGCCGCCAGCCGCAGCGCTGCAAGTCGGCCAGCACGCCATGACACGGCGGAAACAGGCGGAGCGATGACGGATCGGCGTGCATTGTCACGTCAGGGACCAATCCCGAAACCAAAGATCGTGGGACCCAATCAAGTCAACATGCTGCGCCACTCCCTCCGCCCCTTTCAACTCCCGTTTTCCCCCCACCCCTCACTTCGTCCCTCGTCTTCGTCCTCGTGATCGCCCGCCCCCCGGGGATCAAGGTCGATTCAGCCCGCCCCCTCGGCTATCATGAATTCGTAGCCGGGTTTTCCAATCGAGGCGGGGCGCGCTGTCGTGGCGCCCCCGGACGCCACCTCCGCCGGAGATGCCGGTCTTGACCCCACACCGACGCCATCGCCTCCGTTGGCCGCTGCTCGGCCTGTTCGTCCTGGTGATGGTCGGCTGCCTGGTCGGGTCGATCTTCTTCGCCGGCCAGCCCATTCGCCGCCTCTACGAGCGCAGCCAGGCCGACAGCCTGCTGGCGATGGCCCAAATCCTCAAGACGCCCCTCCTCCCGCTCGTCCTTGTGGAGAACCGCTGGGCCGACGCCGAAGCCCTCGCCCAGCGTCTCGGCGCCGATGCCGGCGTCCGCATCACCCTTCTGCTGCCCGATGGCACCGTCATCGCCGACTCCGAGGAGGAACCCGCGCGCATGGGAAACCATGGCGACCGGCCGGAAATCCGCCAGGCGATCCTGGAGCGTCGCGGCGATGCCGTCCGCCCCAGCGAGACCCTGGGGACCCGCATGCTCTACGTGGCGACGCCGCTGCATCACGGCGGCCGGATGATCGGCGTCCTGCGCCTCGCGCTGCCGCTCGCCCCCATCGACGACGCGCTCGCCGCCCACCGTCGCTTGATGCTCCGCAACGGCCTCCTCGTCACGCTCGCCACCGCCCTGCTCGGCCTGTTGGTCGTCTGGGTGTTCGTGAACCATGAGGAGCGGCGCTAATCGCTGATCCGTATCGCTATCGCAATCGCCATCGCGCCTCCGCCCCCCTCGGCCGCCGAGCCCCGACTCGCCCGACGCTCCCCCGCCGCTGTTGTCTCCCCCGCCCGTCGTGATAGACTGGGATTGGTGCCGCTGCCTGATTTCACTCCCGGAAGCCCTCCCGTGTCCCCTCTCTCCCTTCGTCATCGCTTGCTGATCGTCGTCTGGGCGCTCGCGGCGAGCGGGTGCGTCTATACCCCCCCCGCGCCCGAGCCGGGCCAGGACCCGCGCGAAACGGTGATGATCGTCAACGGCCTGCCGATCACGCGCCTGCAACTGGAAGAAGAAATCGACGCCGTGCTGGCCGAGGCCCCGCCGGGCATCGAGGAACGCGAACTGCGCGAAAAGGCCCCCCTGATCCGCGACGAGGCCCTGCGCCGCCTCATCTTCGACCGGATCATCGAGGCCGCCGTCGCCGAACACGGCATCGAGGTCTCCGAGGCCGAGGTCGACGACGAGATCCGCACCATCGCCGAATACCTCACCGCCCACGGCCGCACGCTCCCCGACGCGATGCGCGAGATGGGCGACACCACCCACACGCTGCGCATGGCCATCCGCCGCCAACTGACCGAGATCAAGCTGTGGGACAAACTGCTCAACCTCCAGCCGCCGACCGAGGAGGAACTGCGCGCCTACTACCAGGCCCACCGCGAATGGTATGTCGAACCCGACGCCGTGCTGATCTATCAGATCGTGAAATTCCGCCCCGAGGGGGACGACTCAGCGGATGCCGATGAGCGCTTGCGCAGCGAGATGGCGCTCCTCCGCAACCGCTGGCTGGCCGGCGAGGATTTCACCGAGCTCGCGCGGCGCTACTCCGACGGCGCCCACGCGGCCCAGGGCGGCAAGATCGGCTGGATCACCGCCGACGTCAACCTGCCCGCCGAAGTGGTCGAGGCCGCCTTCACCCAGCAGGTCAATCAGGTCGGTGAGGTCGTCCAGTCCCCCATGGGCTACCACCTGGTGTGGGTGGCGGCGCGCCGCCCGCGCAAGCAGCTTTCCTTCGAGGAGGCGCGACCGGTCGTCGAGGACCATTTCAGCCACGAACGGCGCCGCGAGCCCGTGATTCAGCTTTACGAGAAAATGCGCCAGGAAGCCACGATCATCGAGCCCTGACCCCCCCCGCCGGTGGGACCGGCGCCCTCGCTGGTCAGTCCCATCCACATTCCGGAGGAACACCCGCCGGTGGGACCGGCGTCCTCGCTGGTCTCTCCCCCGCATCCCGCAGGATGCCTGATCGTAGCCGGTGGTTGAGCGCAGCGACACCACCGGTCGCCGGCCGCCCCTCCCCCGCATCCCGCAGGGATGCCAGATGAATGCCACATGAATGCCACACCCGTCCCCTACCCCTGCCTGTCCAACTCCTCGAAAACCGCTTTCATCAGCAGCGGCCAGACGGCCGTCGCGTCGGCCATCACCTCGGCGAAACGCCCCCCCTCCTCCGGCGGCATGAACTTGCCCCAGCTCACGCCCTCCGAATACGTGCAGCCCGACAGCCCCCCCCAATGCACCGGCTCGGGGCAGATGCGCACCCCGTACTTGAACCGCGGCGCCTTCATCCCGGTGCCGATGCGGTAGTTGGTGATGTCGAAATACGGGGCCACCTGCTGCGCCCAGTTGCGCGGCACGCCCCCGCCGATCGTAAAGATCCCCAGCGTCCGGGCGCGACCGATCAGCCGCGCATACTCCTGCAAATCAAGGAACGGATTGTAGCTCGGCACCGCCTGGTAAATCTCCTCCGGCGTCAGGCTCTCCAGCTCGGCCCCCTGCAGCGCCTTGCTCATCGCCCACGTCGAGAAGTCCAACCCCATCTCGCTGTCGGTGAACGCCGGCACGAACACCGGCACCTCGCGCAGGTAGGCGCTGCGCAGAATGCCCACGCCGGCATCGAGCTCATCGAGCCGCCGGCCCACCGCCCGGCAGAACCGCGCCGACGACCAGACCCCGTCCTCCGGCGCGTTGTGGTCCAGCACCTCCCGCACGAGCCGCTCGACATTGTTCAGATTGGCTTCCATCTCCAGCGTGTCGTAAATCCGGTTATATCCCTTGGCGAACAGCTCGCGGTCGTCCATCGTCGGGTCGTATTGATAATGCGTCAGCCCGATCGACTCGGTCAGCCCGTGCGCCATCAGCGCGCCCGTCGCGACGATCGCCTGCACCAGCCCCCGGTCGATCAGCTCGCAGATGATCCGCCCCTGCTTGGCGACGGTCATCGCGCCTGACAGCGTCAGGACGACCGTCGTCTCGGCGTCGCGCATCATCTGGACCAGGATTTCAAACGCTTCCCCCAACTGGCGGCCGGCAAACGCCGTCTGGCGCATCGCGTGCAACAGATCGGCGAACGATTTGATCTGGCTCAGATCCAGACTTTCGAGCGGCGTGAGCCCGTCCAGGGTCCCGTCGTGCAAGGCATTGCGGTCCATGGTGCGTGAACTCCGTCTCGTTGGAAGTCGGACGCCGACTCGCCCGGGCAACGCCCTCCCCGTCGGCGGGCGATGGCCCTACCCGTAGCACAGCGCCGGCGCGATGGAAATGAAAAGGTTCCCTCGCATTCGCAAACGCGAGGGAACCCGGCTGCTTCAAGGAGAGCCGCCGCGGACCGCACGGCGCACTGGCCCGGCGTCGATGGCACGCACGTCGCCATCGCCGCCGCGGCGCTTCACGCCGGCGGATGAGCCTCCGGCCGCGGGGCTCGCGGTTAGTTCGTGACGCCGCTCAGGGCGCCATCGGGCGAGTTGACGGGATCGGGTGTGGTAAATCGGGGAACCGCCCGGATCTCGACGTCACCCAGATCCAATTCCTCGCGCATGGCGGCAAGCACATCGCGCGGGTTGGTGTGTCCACAGGTGAAGATATCGAGTGCCACCAAGCCCAGATCGGCGTAGGTGTGGGCCGAAACGTGACTTTCGTCGAGCATCACGATGGCCGTGAATCCCGGCGGCGAGTCCTGACCGAATTTGTAGCGGATTTGGGAGATGACGGTGGCGCCGGCCCGGCGAGCGGAGCGGGCCATCACGTCGAGGAAGAGCTCGTCGTTCAGGCAGAGCGACGAATTTACGTTTCGGCAGTCGACCAGTAGATGTTGACCTCTCTGCACCTCATAAAACCCCCTTGTTTCGAATTGGTTTCCACCGCCACGCTGGCGAGTGGCCCTGCCCGCGGCAGGGGGGGTGAGGCCGCATGGACGCTGAGGCGGCGGTTGCGGCGCGGCTGGACTGGCCGCGCCCTCACTGGCGGGACGCGAGCCGGATTCACTATAACCCAGTTCCGCCCTCGCGCAAGCCAAATCAGCAGCATTTGGTGAAAAAAAATCGTCCCCGCGCCAGCCCCTTTTTCGCCGCGAAGTCCTCTAGTCTCAAAGCTGGGGAACCCCACTCACTTCAACTCGTAAACGCCAGTCTTTTGAACCTCGGAACGCCGCTTTCCTGAAGCGGAACACGCGATTTTTCTGAGACTTGCAACGCCCCTCTTCTGACCCTGGGAGCCCCGCTCTCCTGACTCGCGTCGCCCCTTTTCAAGCCCGACTCATCCCATCCACCCCTCCATCCACCTCTCCATCCTCCGCGCCTGCACCCCTCCGCGTCTCTGCGCCTCGGCGTGAGCTACATCGCCCCCAACGGCCCTCCCCAAAACTCGGCTCCCGGCTCTCGTCCCTCGTCCTCGGCTCTCGAATCCCCCCGCATCCCGCAGGGATGCCAGCGGATAGCCGAGCGACGCGCCACCCCGGTGTGGGACCGGCGCCCCCGCCGGTCGCTTCCCATCCCCATCCCTTTCGTGCCCCTTCGTGTCTTTCGCGATCCCCTCTGTTTCCGCTGACAAGATCCGTCCGCATGGGCTGCCTCAGCGGGGCGGAAAACGGCCCCTCCCCGCGGGGGGGGGCGCATCTCGCCCATCCGCGAATGGACCTGTTTTTCATCTTCTCAGGGTAATGTCGAAGGCGTCGTGAAGCGACCGGTCAGACGCGAACAATCAGCCAGCCAGCAGTGCTTGAGATCGTCCCATCGGGTGGAGGCCTACTCGCCATTGCGGGCCTTCTTGCCAGGGCCAACCCCGGCGGTCGTCTCCTCGGGGCGGAATTCGATAACTACCGTTTGCGGCTTGCTGACCGCCCGCGCCGGCGGGCTTTTCTTGGGCCCCTCGGGGCCCTGTCATTAGCACCGGGCCGCGGCCCGGTGACTCGTTACAACAAATGTTTCTAACCGTTTCAACGGTTTCCCCGCAACCCGCTCATTTCATTCTCCGCCTCACCCCGTCCATCGGAGGCCCCCTGAGCCCATCAACCGCCTTCCCCCTCTACGGCAGAACCGGCTGGGCGGGCGTGCTGCTTGTCTCACCGTCCGCCTCAGCCTCGTCGGATCGCCCTTCGGATGGCGCGCCGCCAACGCCGCCGTCGCCCCCCGCGCCCCCCAGCCCCTCCGCGCGGATCCGCTCGATGGCGCCGCCCCCCTGTGCCGCCAGCTCCGGCGTGATGTCGGGCTGGGCCAGCGCCGCCTGCCAGGCGTAGACGGCATATTCCCCGGCGCCGATCTGCGTGAACGCCTCGGCCGCCCGCGCCAGCGCCGCCGCCGACCGGTCGCCGCCATCCAGCACTTCCATCGCCGGCATCAACTGACTGTAAAAGGTCATCGCGCGCTGCGACAGAACATCGCTCTGCCGCACGAATTCGGCATCGTCCGGCATCAGCGAGCGCAACAGCGACAGCTGGTAGTAGGCGTCGTAGAACAGCGGATCGATCAGAATCGTCGACGCCAGCAGCCGGTGGATGACCTGAAACAGTTGCCGGCGGATCTCCAGCGGCGGGAGCTGTTCGGCCTCCTCCGCCTTGCCCACCTGCTGCTGATACGTCTGGTTGAGCAGCAGCCCGCTGTGATAGTAGGCCTGTTCGGCGTAGGGGTATTCGTCGCGGATCTTCTGCAGGGTCGCCAGCGCGTCGGGTTGATGCCCCGCCCCCCAGAGCTGGACCGCCGTATCGATGCGCTGGCCGACCTCCCGGGTCTGCCCCTCCAGCTCCACCATCCGGCGGTTGAGCGCCTCGCGCGTCGCCGCATCCTGCGCGATTTTCTCCGCAAACCAGAGGATTTCAATGGCCGGGAACCAGGCCTTCCGTTCGGCCAGTTGCTCGGCGACCTGCCGGTAGACCGCGACATCGGCCGGCTGATGCGCCAGCCAGCGGCGCCGTTCCTGAAGCCAGGCCAGCTCGGGCGCGCCGGCTTCGACCGGCGCAAGCAACGGATGCGTCGGCGCCGGCGGACCGTCCGACGGCGCAGCCGCTTCCGGCACCGAGTCAAACGCCTGCTGGCCCGAGATCGGCGGGTCCGGACGCCGCGCCGGGGCGGATTCCTGTGCCCCCGGCGCGGGGGCGAGCAGCGCGATCGCCAGCACGATCAGTCCAATCCCTAGACGTCGATTCAGGCCATTCATTGCCGCTCTGCCGCCCCTGCCTTCCTGTTGCCAGTCTGTCCGCACCGCAAGCTGAGAGGGGGAGCATAACATGCGCTCTCACCGTCGGCAACGCATCAGAATCCATCGTATCGTCATCGCCATCAAACCGTTTCAACGGTTTCCTCATAACCCGCCCCGCGCCCATCTCCGCCTCATCCCCCCCGCACCCCGCCAGCCCCCCGCACCTTCCCCCACCCGGCCCGGGCTTGTCCCCCCCGCCGAATCCTGATAATGTAAGTCTGCGATCTGCCTTCGGCGCGCCGACCAGACCGGATGGGACAAGGGAGCAATGCGATGAATGACGCCTACCGCCAGCACGTGGCCGAACGCGCCGAGCAGGGCATCCCGCCGCTGCCGCTCAACGCCGAGCAGGCCGCCGAGGTCTGCCGCCTCTTGACCTCCGCGGCCCCCGCCGACGCGGAGCAGCTCCTCCACCTCCTCGTCGAGCGCGTTCCGCCCGGCGTCGATCCCGCCGCGCAGGTCAAGGCCACCTTCCTGGCGCGCATCGCCAAACGCGAGGCGCAATGTCCCCTCATCGACCCGCGCGAGGCCGTCCGCCTGCTCGGCACGATGCTGGGCGGCTACAACCTCAATTTCCTGATCGAGTTTCTCTCCGTCCCCGATCTGGCCGAAACCGCCGCCGACGCGCTCAGCCATACCCTGCTCATCTTCGACCACTATCACGAGGTCCTCGACCTGGCCAACGCGGGCAATGCGGCCGCCCGCCGCGTGATCGATTCCTGGGCCGCCGCCCAGTGGTTCCTCGACAAGCCCGAACTCCCCGAGGCGATTGACCTGACCGTCTACAAGGTCGACGGCGAAATCAACACCGACGATCTCTCGCCGGCGGTCCACGCCGTCTCGCGCGCCGACATCCCGCGCCACGCCCTGGCGATGCTGGAGCAGCGCGACCCCGAGGCCCGCGCCCGCATCGCCGAACTGCGCGCCCGCTTGCCGTGATTTCCATCCGAATGCACCCGGCTGCCCGTCGGGAAATCCGACGGGCTTTCGAGTGGTATCTCCAGGAAGCCAGTGCACGTATCGCTACCGGGTTTCTCGATGATTTTGAAGATACGCTGGCACTCCTGAAAACCCACCCGGAAATCGGCGAACCCGGCGGCAGCAATACCCGCCGCCTGATTTTCCAGCGCTACCCCTACACCGTGGTTTATCGGTCAAAAGGCAATACGCTCGAAATCGTCGCCATCGCCCACCACAGCCGGCAGCCGGAATACTGGGCTGGCCGGCTGTAGGTGTGGCGACCGCGCATCAGAAGCCGTCAATAACTTCCGGCTCCAATCCAGGCAACGCTTGGCGCAATGCATCCTTATCGAAACTGCCGTCTTCCTTAAGCAGATTCCGTAGCGAGTCGTGAACCTTT
>ERZ795058.2734-NODE-2734-length-20006-cov-5.671846_pt1 | contig 20006 bp, 19 predicted proteins | sample MGYA00375142_ERZ795058 | MGnify/ENA primary metagenome ERZ795058 (study PRJEB30187, sample SAMN05720210) | activated sludge metagenome | isolation source: anaerobic digester from wastewater treatment plant | place: Japan | collected 2015-04-20 ... | reverse complement strand
ATCCAAGCGGCGACCATTACTCTCCAACCATTTGCTGGTAATTGCTTTAATTTTCATAACGTCACCTCGCCGGTTGCGCGGAATTCCTTGTATTTCTCTGCCACCAGCGGCAATTCGTCATGAATGCGGCGGTTGCGGCGAGTGGTCCGGCGGATTTCCACTTCGCCGCCTTCGCGAACCCGCTCGATCACTTCTTCATCGAAAATCAGTTCTTCACCATCTGGAGCTCGCTGAAACAAGAGATTGCCCCGGGCATCGACACCAGCTCGATCGACCACGGCCATGAAGACCTTGTATTCCGGGTGCTCGGTATTGATCAGTTCCTCCTGACTACGGCGGCGCAGCACCAGCAGGCTGGGCAAGGCGGGTGTCAGACCATATTCTTTTACGGTGACCTTGAACGGCTCCACCGGCAGATCAACCGAGGCCATGACCTCGCAGTGACGCAGAATCCACCAACGAATGTACTCATCGCCGGGATTGCCCAGTAAGCCGTCGGGCAGCAGGATGCCCACTCGGCCGGTGCCGGGCTTCACCCATTGCAGGGCGCGTTCGATAAATAGCACCTCGGGCGGCACGCCGCCGGTGCTCAGATTGCCGGTGTTGCGGAATTCACCTTCCTCATCTCGCTCCCAGTTGTTGCCCAGGTCATAGCGTTCCAGGATAGAGGTGTCGCTCACCGTGTCTTGGGTCGAGAACCAGGGATTGAGCAGAACTACATCCATGCTGCCCAGTGGCATAGCTGGGCGGGCGGCCTCGATGCCATCCAGATCGCCGTCCGGGAACGTGCGGGCATCGATGCGGAACACGCGGCCGGGATTACCGGTAGTGAACAGCAGGTTCATGCGGCTGGCAACGGCCAGGAAGGGATCGATATCGCAGCCAAGGGCATTTCTGGCCGCCCAGGCGGCGGTTTCGTTTTGCGCCTGAAGGATCTGTTCGTTGGTGGCCTCTTCAGGCGTGCTGCCCAAAGCCGCGAGTTTCTTCTTGAAGATATGCGCGGCGGTCAGGGCCAGGAAAGTGCCTGTGCCGCTGGAGCAGTCCATGATGCGTTCGCCGGGTTGCGGGTCGAGCATCTCCACCGTCATTTCGGCCACGTTGAGCGGGGTAGGGTAGCGGCCCTCGCGGCCGTCCATCACGCTGCTGGCGGCTGCACGGAAGGCCCCGGTACGGTAACGGGGCTGGGTTTCGCTTAAGTTATAGCGGGCCAGTTCCATGACCACGCGGGCGGTCTCATGGGGTTCCAGCGTCAGATCCCAACCACGGGTCAGCAGGTTCGGCTGCAAGGCCTTGGCAGCGGCAATGGATTCGTTGATGCGCTGGGCAATGGCCTGTTGACCTGCTTCGGTGAAAGGCTCGTCGCCCCTGATCCAGAATTTGCGCTGGCCGTATGGTTGCGTTTCGTCATAGATCTTTGCAAACATCAACACCATCAACTGCTTGAAGGTGTCTTTTGGGTCGAGCCCAAGATTACGGCTCAAATACCGCTGACAGCGCAATAATGCATCCTCAAGGTCCTCAGCTTCAGCCGCTAGTTGGATTACACCCCCAGTCTTGTCTAAATCGGAAGTTGCCTCACCAGGAACCGGCCAGCCCCCCAAGGGTTTGGGCCGGACTTCGAAGCGGGTGCGCTCGACCTGGAATAGGAACTCCTCCTGCCCATTGGTCCACATACCCAGCGTCGCCCCAGGAATCAACTCCATCAGATCTTTTAGCCCACGCAGGTCAGTTTCTGCTTCTGCATGAGACCTGAGTTTGTCTCGCTTTTTCTGGTCTTTACAAACAATTATTCGCTGGAGATTATCATTAGTATGCTCGGCATCCGAGTTGAAAATGGCGATGTCAATTTTCGGCGGCTTTCCGCCTTTGATATGATGTTTATAGTCAACCTCAATATCATCCCGGTCAAAACCATAGCCTTCAATAAGTTGGCGCAAAACCTTCTGCACCAAAAGTTTTTTAGGGGATGCGCTATCCTTGCTGCCGGTCAGGATGTCTATGAAGAAATTATCTGGACCGCTGTCCTCAACGGTCTCTTGCTGGATATCAGCAATGTCGTCTTCTTGATCGCTCATCTGTTCTGCTCCTTGAGAAATTCACGATACCTCTCAGCGATGACCGGCAGATCGTTGTCCTCGATCTTTTCACTGCGGGTCAGGGTCCGTTCCACGAAGCGTCCGCCGATGCGGATGCGCTCGATATGCTGCTTGGGCTCGACGATCTCTTCGCCATCCGGGGTGCGCTTATAGAGCTTGTTGCCACGGCGGTCGAAGCCAACCTTATCAGCCACAGCCATGAATACCGGATATTCCTCGGTATGGCCCAACGCCTCTGCATGCTTTTCTTCTTCGCTTTTCCGACGCAGAAACAAAAGACTGGTAAGGATGTTTACATTAGCCTCGGCAATGAAGGCTTCGACCGGAAGATCAACTGAAGCCAGAACTTGCGCTTCACGCATAATCCACCAGCGGATGCATTCAGCTGCGGGATTGCCCAAAATTCCATCCGGCAAGACAATCCCCATGCGACCAGTGCCTGGTTTGAGCCATTTTAAACATCGCTCAACAAAAAGTATTTCGGGTGAGACACTGCCTTGTGGCCTTCCTGTATTTCGGAATCCGCCTTCGCCATCGCGTTCCCATATGTTTGCCAGTTCATACTGTTCGAGAATTTGTTTGTCCGTAATTGGGATATCGGAACCAAAAGGGGGATTGGTGGCAATGATATCGATTGATCCTAGTGGAATCTCTTTCTTTGCGCTTTGCAGATCGGCTAGGTGCCCCAAGGGAAATTCCAATGAATTGATATTGTACATGTGCCCTCGCCCATCCCCTGCCAGAACCATGTTCATCTGGGCGGCACGGATCAAAAATGGATCGAAGTCGGCACCAAAGACGTTGGTGGCTGCATACTTTTTTAGACGGTCATGAATGGAGAAGAACTCTTCCGTGTTTTCATTTGCCGGATCAATTCCTTGATTTTTGCGAAATTTATCGTGCATTAGCTTTAACGCAGCAACCATGAAACCGCCTGTACCACAAGCTGGGTCCAGCAGCGTTTCCGTCTCTTTTGGATCCAGCATTTCAATAACCAACCTTACCACACCTCGCGGTGTGAAATACTGGCCACGATCGCCACGCAGATTCACGCCTACCAGCTCCTGATAGGCGACACCTTTGGCGTCGACATCGGTGCGTGTGAAATCATACTTGGCTAGCTCAGAAACGATAAAGGCCAGCGCACGGTCGGAGAGAGCAATCTCTTCGTTGCCCCGGAATATGTTTTTATACTGCTTTTTGACTTCGATAAAAAGCTCTTCGATACGTTTGCGGATCGCTTTGCGGCCTTCGGCTTCATATTGCTCCTTTGGACCTGCCCAAAAACGGCGGTTCCAAGCCTGGCGTTGTTTTCCTCGGAGGCTTTCATCGTGAATCTTGCAAAAAATAAGATAAAGAAACTGCCAGAAAGCAGCATCTTTGGGCATTCCTTCGTTGCCGTGAATGAAATTATGGCACCGGCGGAAGGTAATTTTCAGCATTTCATTGTCTGCGACACGGATATGGGCATCAGATATGACATCTTTGGTACCGATGGACTCTTCCGCCATCGGCCAGTCCCCAATGGGATTACATCTAGTTTCGAAACGTTTCTTCTCCTTCTCGACAAAAAAGAATTCCAGGCCATTAGTCCATAAGCCATACTGAATGGCCTCAACATCACGCATGATGGTCTCAATTTCTTCAAGGTCCGTTGCGGCCTGTTTGAAATCGCGGATGCGTATGGCGTTCCTGCCTACATTCGGTTCTTGACGACAAATCACGGCACGGCCAAGATTTTCAATTGAGTGCTCCTTGTCATGATGGAAGATGGCAACGTCCACCTTCTTACGTCCACCGACGGAGAAATCCAATTCCATGTCTTCGGGTGAGAATCCATACTCGTGAATCAGGGCTCTTACTATCCGCTGGCGGACTAGCTCTTTATTCGTTTCCTTGAGCTGTTTCCCCGAAACATAGTCAAGCGTGTATCCGGCTGGGATGGAGTTCTCAGCCGACTTGCTCATCTTTTTTTTCATAAAAGTTCTCAATTCCTAAGATTGCGATGATTGCTAAGCATCTTTGGTGACATCATTGTTTGTACGTTTCTTTTGTTCTATCCATTTGTCAATGTCTTTGCGGGAGAATCGCCACTGCCCTCGAACTTTGAATGCAGGCAATTCTCCATTTTGGGCCATTGAATAGACTGTCTTTTCGCCAACCTTAAGTAAGGCAGCGATATCTTTTAGTTTCATAACCTCTTCGCTGCTCATATCGCCTCTCTTGTTTGGACATTTTCTATTAAGTCATTAGTTGTGGAATAAATGCGTTCTGTTTATCCCTAAATAAAAGTTAGCAATATATACCAGATTATGGAAAATATTACCAGATATTTTTAGTGTTGCAAAACACTAAACAATAGGTTATATAAAAACCATGAAAAACTTTGGTGAAACCATACGTGAACTCAGGATCGCCCAAGATTTGGGTCTACGCGAAACGGCAATCAAGGTCGGTATTTCACCGGCCTACCTCAGCCGCATTGAGCGGGGCAAAGAACGCCCACCACGGCCTGAACTTATCAAAGGGCTGGCCAAGGTGCTAGCAGCGGACCCTGATGTGTTGTTTCGTTTGTCTTCATCGACAGACCCGGATGTAGTGGAGTACCTTCATGATCAACCCGAGGTCATGAACCTTCTTCGCTTTATAAAGGACGCTGATTTTACAGATACGGAAATTTTACACCTGATCGAGGCCGCGGAGAAGATCAAGGGTTCATCACATTATTAAAATTCTCTTTTTTAATAATCACACTCATGACGATAAAATAATCATTAGCAAGAAATGGATGGGAGAATAAGGCATGAACTTCGAGGATATTCTTAAGACAGCGGAGCAAGGACACGCAGAGGCACAGGAAACAGTCAAAATGAAAAAAATCCCCATTACCAAACTTAGAAATTTTTATGATTCTTTGAAAAAATTAAGCTCTCCTACAGAAGCACAATTATGTATTCTTAAAAATTATAACACCGATAGTAATTATACGAAATTAATCGATTTGTATAAAGAAAGTAAAAAAGATTTCTTTGAATATAAAAACATTGATGAGCCGTTTCTTCCTAGTCCACAAAATCTAGAAAAAAGGAAAAGATTGCCTGTTAATGTGGTAACTATTTCAAGCGACGAAGATGTAATTTCAGTATTACTGGAGAGAAATCCAGAAATTGATGTAGGTGATAAAGAATATAATTTTAAATATATAGAAAGAGAAGTCCCTACATGTCGTACCCCAAAAACAAAATCCGAAGCAGGGATAAGAGAGTCAGGTGCTGGAGGAATTGATTTCATCGGGTTTAATTGTAAAAATCACCTACCCATTTTAGGTGAAATTAAAGTTAAAGGTGACCAAAATGCATTTTATGCTCTAATACAATTATTGATGTATCTAGCACAACTTTCAACACCTAATCAGCTTGAAAGAATTGGTAAACACAACTTTTTTAAAAATGATTCTAGCTTCACGCCTAAAACATCATTTTACCTATACATATTATTAGTATTTACAAAATACGGTAAATTAAAAGATGAAATTTTAACAGAAACTCAAAAATTAGCAGAACACCTAGAACAAGGCATACAAGAAATTGAAAAGATTGTGTTTCTGAAGATGCATCACAAGGATAAAATAATTACAATAATATAAACTTATGTACCTAACAATCCATAGAGGCACCAATGAGATCGGAGGAACGTGCGTTAAGATTCAATCAGGAACAAGTCGTATTCTGCTTGATTTTGGAATGCCTTTAGTAAACAAATCAGGAAATAATTTTGACTTCACACCATGCAGAAAATTATCGATTACAGAACTTGTAAAACGAGGAATCTTGCCCAATGTTCAGGGTGCTTATTCGGATAAGCCTGAAATTGACGGAGTGATCATTTCACATCCACATGCTGACCATTATGGATTAATGCAATATCTTAATAAGGATATTCCAATTTGGCTCGGCGAAGCAACGCACAGAATATTGGAACTGAATAACATTTTTCTTCGTCAAAATAACAAAATACTAAATCCAAAGTATTATGAGAAAGGAAAGCCTTTTACTGTAGGCAATTTCACTATTACTGCATACTGGGCTGACCATTCGGCTTTTGATTCCTATTCGTTTTTAGTGGAAGCAGAAGGTAAAAGGATTTTTTATTCAGGCGACTTCAGGTCTCATGGGCGTAAAGCCAGAGCATACAAATGGTTCCTGCACAATGCACCAAAAAATATTGATTACTTGCTCATCGAAGGCACAACACTTGGTAGGAAAAAAGGAAATCCAAAAACCGAAGATAATATTTCGGAAGAACTCTCCAAACTATTCAAAAATTCTGCATCAATAAATTACATTTATACTGCAAGCCAGAACATTGACAGATTGGTTTCCGTATACAGGGCATGTTTAAATTCTCAAAAAACTTTTGTTGTTGATATATATACGGCCAACGTTCTTGAAACACTTTCTGGGTTTGCCAGACTTCCTTCACCGCTAAAAGGATTCCCGAACTTAAAAGTTCTTTTTCCTCATCATTTAACAAAATGCTTATTTAATCGCGGTTATGGAAAAATGGTCAATAAATTTTCAAAACATAAAATATCGAAAAATGAAATTTCTGAAAATCCATCAAATCATGTGATGCTTGTTCGTCCTTCAATGAAAAACGATCTAGAAATTATTAATGCTGATAGAGGCAATCTTATTTATTCAATGTGGGAAGGCTATAAAGATAAAACGGAAACAAAGGAGTTTCTTGATTGGCTTAAAAGTAAAAACTTTACGATTTATGATATTCACACAAGCGGACATGCTGATATTAATACGTTGAAGGAATGTGCAGATACTCTTGAACCAAAGTCAATATTACCAATTCATACATTCTATAAAAAAGATTATAAGAATATTTTTAGTCAAAAAATAATAGAATTAAATGATAATGAAATTTTCAATATATAACAGAAGCAACGCAGGTTTTCTTCACAATGACGATTTTATCTGCTTCTTACGTGTAGTCTTGTTTTTCAGATTCTATTTACTTGCGCACCCTTCCAAATCGAAATTGTTAATTATATAAATATATTACAGGGGATTAAGGTGAAGGTGTACATCTTATTCCCAATGAAACTTCGAATGAAATAGGCGCCAGGTCAACAAATGTTTCTTTCTCTTTAGGTAATTGACTAAGGATTTGCCATCTTCTTTTTAATCTCGCAATTTGTTCTTCTTCCGAAGAAAATAAATGAGGGATATAAAAAGCCACGGGCGAAGTAAGTTTTTTTGTTTTTTGATCAATTCTCCAAACTCTACCATATCTTTGAACAATCCTTATCGGGTTCCATGATAATTCAAAATGTATTAACCATGCCTTGGATTTATGAAGAGAGATTCCCTGAGAGTGCTCATCGGTAACGATTAATATTCTTATTTTACTTCCATCATTATTGAATTCATTAAAGTTGACCTTATTAGAACCCACCACATCACCTTGCAGATAACAACAAGATATTCCATTTTTAGAGAGATAATTATACAAGCTCCGAGCTACAACAATATAACGACAAAATATTACGAATTTTTTACTGGAATATTTATTTATTAATTCTCTTATTATCTTAAGCTTTAATGTTTCATGTTGATTGTAGTAACCACTAGAGAAATATTCCTCAAGAGAAGTGAAATTAGATTTTGCAAGATCATATGTCATGCCTGAATGCTGTAATGACTCAAGAGAATATACTAGGCTTGGTGGATAAATCATTTGGGGATTATTTGAGTAACATTTTTTTGAAAGCCTGATGTATTCCTTTGCCCAATCGTTTTTATGGACTTTACATCTAAAAATGTGTTTCGCATTGTTGTCTCGTAGCTTGCGCTCTTCCCTCTTAATCAGTTCAGGATATATTTTATAAAGGTTGTATTTTCTACTTTGGTTCCCTACGCTTGTTAATTTATTAAATAATCGCAGAGCATTATTGATTTCTTCTTCATACGTATCTTCTTCCTGATCCTCTTGACCGGGAATGGAATCCATTTGAGATGTTGCACCAATTGGCGTGGCTGAAATGAGGATTATAAATAATTTACGCGTGCTTTGTTTACCTATTAGGAAATTTCTCCAAAAGCTTTCGGGATCTCTGGTCCCGGATTTCTCATATTTTTCTATGATTTTTTTTGTATGCCATTCATCAATAATAAATATAATTGGACCATTATTCCTGTCTAATTGATTAACTATACCTTTCTTGAAATTATTGTTTACAGAGTAAAATGTTCCAGGGAAACAGGGATAATCAATACTTTTACCATCGTGTCTTATTGCCTTGGGGCCTGGTTTTGATGAATGAATGAATTTTATAATGGGACTCCTGAATGTACCTTTATGGTAACCACGAACTGTTTTGTCAAGCTTCTTTCTCCATTCAGTTTCCCTTTTCCATATTTGCTCTATATGTGAATGTTTTTGTGGCCATATTATGATAGAAGGTGGATTACTAGACAAATAAGTTGCCCTTAGAATACCCTGCAGAGCAATTCTTGTTTTGCCCCATCCTGTAGGAATGGCTAGGGGGATAACTCTTGTTTTGATCTTTCTGCTCTTAACGAATGAATTTATTGCCTTTTTTAGGGAGACAATTGCTTTATTTTGTGCAGATATAATTGTCTTACTCATTACACTTCATTCCATTGTTCAATAACTTGAGACCAAATATTTATAATATCTTTATCATTACTATTATCAGAGAGCCTATTTATCTCTGGCTTGAGTTTTTCCAGAATTTTTCGTTTTTTATCAAGAATATCTTTATCCGATAGAAAATCAAACATTGGGAATCGCACATTTTTTGAGGCACTGCTGGAATTGACAGACTCCGCTAGTCTCTTGGTATTATTATTTTTTTTCTTCCCGGACAATGTCCTCGGTAGCATCATGAGGTCTTCCATTAGGTCATTAATATCTTTTTGAGAATGTATCACATCGCTATTGATCCGTTTTATTGAGAGAGGAAAAGAATAACCTTTAACATCAATAATCAAATCAAACATATTTTCATGGATCGAACTGATTGAAATTTTATATTTATAATTTTTAATTGTGAGTTGATATTGTTTACATTGTTTGTAGAATGTTTCCAATGCAGATTGAGCTTTTTTTTGTTTTAATTTTTCGCAAAGTAACTTGGAATGTTTCCTAATGAGAAAACCATCATGATCATCATATTCTTCTTGAAATTCTTTGCCTTCGCTATCGTTAATATCTTTTTGCTTACTTTTTCGAGGGCTGCGTTCTTCCCAATTATTCTTATTTTTTATTTTAGCAAAAATATTTGCTAATTTCTTGTCAGGTTTTTCAAATATAATTGCACATTCTATGTTTTTTTTCTCAAAAAAAGCGGTTTTTGTTAAATTTGCCGAACCAATATAAGACCAGACAATCTTTTCTTTTCTTCCAGTTTTCTTTGTAATGAAAATGCATTTATAATGTGGGAAAGATGTATTGGTCTTTCTTGTATGCCGTTCAATTGTCAGATCATTGTTATTATCAATATTCGTATCAATCCAAATACTTTTTTCGATTGATTCTTGCCTCGTATATAAACATAATTTGGTCAGGTTTTTTACATTCAACTCTTTAATAATATTCTTTACAAAATGTCCACTCCCCCACGGTGAAAAGGCATGCAGAGACAATTTATCTTCAAGATTGCATTCAAGATTTTCTAAGCTAGATTGACAATTTTTCCAAATCGAGTCACCAGAGCTATGGATCTTGGCGGTTCCGTTTTTTAAGATATGAATAATCAAGTGTTTATTTTGATTATGGTTGGCAAACCATCTCTTAACTTTACTTCCAGTTCTATGCGTTAATCTTTGCGTAACAATAATATTCTCCTGGTCATACAATGTTTTTTTTCTAAGGTTCCCCGTCCAAAGAGACAATATTTTGGGTCTGTCTAAATAAATTATTTTGGCATGTAAGGTTTTTCTTGTTTCCGGCAAATAATTATCAAAAATGGATCTGTCTTTATATGAACCTTTTGGGGCTTTCAAACCACCACCATCAACCCTTAGACTGCGTAACATTCCATTTTCACCAACAAGTTTTTCAATTATTGATGCATGGGCGCTATACATGGCAATGTAGTAATCACTATTTATGTTAATAATATTATCTACTGGCATCAAAAGTATCCTCCAGTAACTTCAGCCATGTTTCAATTCTGAAGTTGATATTGACGCGTTCCCTATTTCCAAACCTTACATCATATATGTCTTTGTATGGTGGCCTGAAATAATTACTGTTGGCTTTGATTTTAATAATATTGTAAACATCATTTAAGTCGGTATTTTTATCTTTCCCCCTTTTGTGTTTGATAGCCTTTAGTAGTGCATGAGCTAGCCCTGAATCAATACAATCAGTATTTTTCCCGCCATAGAGGCAGACCATAATTCCTGATGTAATAAATAGGTCGTTGTTTGGATAGTTGTTAATTAATATTGTTAATCTGCTTTGTGAATTTCGAGAAGCTTTTAGTTTTTCAAATATTTTATTATGTATTGTTTGACCAATTAAGTATTTAAAGAAGGATTTTGCTGCTTGTTTTCTTCTATTTATAAAATAAAGTGTCCCGTTTTGCCTGATTGGACATTTGCGTGAAGCAAGCATTTTAGCAAAAGAAAGGGTTTCCTCCTGTAGTTTTCTGCTTTTTATTAAATGATAATTGGATTGCCATTTGTCGAATGGGTTTCCTACAGCACTTCTCGTACATCCTTCAACTGGTTGTTGTCCTATAGTAATGGCAGTGGTTAATTTTTTATAATCCCTTCTGCCGATGTTGATGTATCTTAAAAGATAAAATTCCCATATGCGGCTAGGTGTTATGATATATTTAAATGGTTCTTCATTTAACACATCTTTAAAACCGCAAGCCTGAAGTAACTTGGCCGGTTCATAAAATATGTTATTTTCCATTTCTTTTCCTGCATTAAAATTACCTTTCTCAACAAATAATTCTGATAAACTCTTTGGAATTATTTTATTTTTTTTTAGAAAGTAGATATTAAGCATTTTATTCCCCTATCTCGGCAGATCGTAATCAACAGTATACCTGCTTATACTTTAACATATCAATCGCCAAAAACGATTGAATAAAACATTCAGGGGCTTGATATGAATGTGATATACAAAACGCAATCCTAATGATTTCATTGTACGCCCATTGGAACACATAGTCTTTCATTGAATAATCATTCATTCGAAAATTACAGATCTCCTTCCTGGAGAATACGGCCATATCCATTGTTTTCCAAATACCAGTATGTAAAATGTTTCGATAACCAGCTCGCCGCCTTCTCTTCTGCCAACGGCCGGTAGGGGGAGGCATAGATCACAGGGATGCCGAAACGTGCTTCCAATGCATCGAGAGTTCCTGAAACGGCGTTTGGATGGGCCAAAGTATTATATTCATCTTGATCATAGGGCGTCTTGATTTCTTCGTAGCCTGCTTCAACCAGCAGGGCTTTCCAGCGATACTTTGACATTTTTTCGCATTGTTTAAAAAATCGTGCTCTATGCTGAATGACGGTTGTAATCAGATCAGACAGTGTTTTTCGTTCCAAAATGAGCAGTGTTTCCATCCCCTCAACACTGTAATCACCTGCTTTCAGTGCCAGGCTATATTGTCCCCCAATCCAGTTATTGAACCTGCTGAAATCAAAAGGATATCGTTCTCGGGTGTCAATAAGGACAATTGGCTTTGGAATCTGGCGGGTGATGCTGTGCCCGTTCCTCTTGACGATCAATCGACCTGTTGGAGGCGGCGCCAGGTAATGGTTCTTTGTGAAAACTTCACTATCATATGTATTGTTTTTGTCCGGTTCGATTATATCATGCACTGACATATTCCCCCTTGTTCCTTGCCTTCAAATAATAAACATTTTTATAGCATCTTGCCAGTTACGCCATTTTGGTCTTTATTCCTTCGACGGCTTTTATTGTAGCATCAAGAAAACGTCTTACCCTCTTTGATTTGATTGTTGCTCTTTTCTTTTTGACCATATCGCTAAGGTCATCGCTGTAAAATGCGAGAAGCGTATTCCCCAATGCCTCGCTGTTTCTGAAATATAAGTCTCCCAAAACAATTATCGAAAATTCGCTTATGTCGATCAGGTCTCGAATAATGCTGTATATCGTCTCTTTAGAGTAGTCATCTGAATTTGCTGATTTCTTTACCCTTATTGATGCAGAGCTGATAATCAAAAAATATTCGTACCAAAAATCGAACATTCTGTGAGCATAAGCGGTTCTGTTTGAATAATGATCTGGTTGATCCTTGATTATTTCTATGGCTTTTCGTGCTAATTGCAAGAGGTCATAAAACAATCGATCGTCGACTTTAGGAATAGCCTCATCTTCAAAGTGTAGGTTATTCTCTTTGGGATTATACTTTTTTTCAATCCTCCTTAATTGGTCATTAAGGTCATCAAAATATTCTTCTATACGTTGTTCTGTCATGCAACCCACCTCAAAAAGATTTCATCAGACGAAAAAAAAAGATGGTTCCATTATTGTTTAGTCCTTTACAGAACTTCGACGGTAACCTACCACCGTCACTGAATCTCGCATGAGAATCTGATTGTCATATCTTATGGTCATCTGCCTTCCTCAATAAACAACGCCATGATTTTTTTCTGCGCATGCTTGGCAAATTTTTCGAGTGTGCATCCACCCTCTTGGATTACGCTCATGGCACTCTACGCAAACAGTGAAGTGCTTTTTATCCATAAGCAATTTTTGCATCTCATTTTTCACGGTCTCGATGCTCGTACTTGGTGGCAAAACCAACGCTGTATGCCAGTGCGATTTTGGTTCATGTGGATGTGGCCAAGTGATACAGCATACTCGTAGAGCTATTCCCTTGGAGGATTCTTGGACATCTATAAATTCTTCAATTAATTCTTCATCTGTCATTCTTGTATCCGCTCTACAGTACTATTAATGGAATAAATAAAAATTGTTTAGGAATATTGGTTTTTCCATTTTTGTAAAAACCTCTATTCCTTCAAAAGATTCAAAATCACTTTTATCATAATATCCTTCTCGGAAGGTTTGCTCGCGGCAATCATAAGCGTCAGCGCGACAAGCGCATTATCGTCAATACGTTTATGCCCGTCTTTGCCAAGCAAGATGCCGTTTCTTTGCAGGAAACAAATGAATAGTGCGGCGGCTATGCGTTTGTTGCCGTCAACAAAGCTGTGGTTCTTTGTTACAAAATAAAGCAAATGAGCCGCTTTGTCTTCTGTGGCGGGATAGACGTCTTTGCCATCGAATGTCTGGTAAATTGCACCGATGGAACCTTGAAAGCTTTTGTCTTTTTCCCGGCCGACAAGTACGGAATCCCGGAATTTCTTTTTCATCTGCTCAATGATGCTTCTGGCTTCTTCGTATGTCAGTTTGTATTTTGATTTCTTTGTCCCCTTGGGAGATACAAGGCGCTGGTGGTCGAAGTCATCAAGAATATTCAATGCCCGCGAGTATTCGGAAATGATTTGAACAATACCCTTCGCTTCATCGGAAACGCCTTCCAGAAGTGCGACATTGCCCAGCAGGCGCACGGCATTTTGTAATTCATAGATTTTATTTTGTTGGGCTTTCAGGCGTTCTCCATTGATAGTGTAGCCGTCAATCAGGTGTTTTCGTAAAACGTTGGTCGCCCAGATGCGGAATTGGGTCGCTTGCTTTGAATTTACCCGGTAACCAACTGAAAGAATAACATCAAGGTTATAAATGTTCATTTGGCGTGTTTTCCCGTCAGCGGCAACCTGTGCAATTTTTGCACAGGTTGCCGCTGAGTCTAACTCTCCGGTTTTATAAATATTTCCAATGTGTTTGATAATTACTGTACGGTCAACATCAAATATCCTGGCAATTGCATGGGCGTCGATCCAGACAGTTTCTTCTGTCAAACGGACTTCCAGTTTGTTCTTGTATAAAATGACCTGTCCTTTAGTATTTTCGATAGATGTCTGAGCTTTCATTGTTTTCCTCGCACAACATAACACAGCAATGTTTCCGCTCCTGATATATAAGCTAACTGATCCTGCCAGATGTTTCTTAATTGCCTGTTATCTTACAGATTGAAAATAATATTGCAAAGGGGAACAGGCAATATGTTGATCATGTCTCCAGCTTCGCCAGCCGCACGGTGGCGGTTGTTTTCTCTTCCCGGTATGGGGTAAGTTTACTAAGAACCTCATCGCCCCACTCCCGGTTTTGGACGATTTTCTTCAGGGCAAAAATGTCCAGATCTTCCACCTCACCCCAGAGACCTTCCTGCTTGAGCAGTTGAATCAGTTCTTCCCGTTGTTCGGTGTGCTTTGCCGGAAACGCAATGTCCGTGCTCATGGATATTTTCGCCTTCTTTTCCGAACCGAAAACCACCTCCACACCAAGTTTCCTCGCATATTCGATAAGGTCCTGCTTTACGGCCTCGATCTTTTCATCCAGTTCCTTCTTCTGTGCAGACAGATCGGCAAGTTCGTCCACCAGCCGGACGCCGTCCTCCTCCTTGAATTCCTTCGGCGGGAAAACTTCCACCTTGAACAGGTGCGCCCATTTCGGGCACATGGATTGATATTCGCACCAGCTGCAGAGATTGGATTCATTGGCAGGGAAGTCATTCGCACCGACAGCTTTCTTTACTGCCTCAAGCGTTTCTTCACGGAGTTTTTCCAGTTGCTCTTCTGTTCTTGCCGAACGTATTTCCCTGTCAAAGACCAGGTAATGCCAGACCAGGTCGACTTTGTCGGCATCCTTGAAGTTTTGTTTCACCCAGAGGGAATAAAGCGCCAGCTGCCGGTCCTCATCCATGTGCTCCTGTTTGGGAAGCGATCCGGCCGTCTTGTAATCATGAATTTCGTATTTGCCGTCACCCTGGTAGTCCAGCCGGTCCATCCGGACATTCCATTTAAAATTCCCTTCCGGATCCAGGTTGACGTATTCAACCGTCTCTATGCCCAGCACACGTTCTTTGAAAGGCGCGTACCGGTTGTAGTAATCCGCGATGCACTTCTCTCCCGTCTTACGGTAATTATCCGCGTTGTATTCCGTCCGGACGATTTTGATGTCGTCCGTCCAGTTTTTCATCCACGTGTCATTGTAGTAGGCAAGCACATCTTCCAGGGAATTTTGTTTTTGAAGTTTTAAGTCCCTGTAGAGCTTTTCCAGCGCTTCATGTACGCAGCTGCCCATGAACGCCTCGACGGTTTTGGCTACTTCGACTTTGATCCTGTCGATATACTGGTACTTGTATTTAAGCGGGCACTGTTCAAAGGTGCTCAACCTGGAATTGGAAAATACGGGCATAATTGCTTTCCTCTTTCATTTCTCATTTGAATTTTCATAAATATTTACATGCGAATCCAGTCTGTACTCTAATTACCCCCATAACATTTTTCTAACGCTTTGATTCTTGTTTTCATCTCTTCAACCAGCCAGTCCGGCTTGAGCACCTTTGCTTCATCCCCCAGTGAAAGCAGCCAGCCGATCAGTTCCGGCCGTGAAGATGCCGTGAATTTCAAAATGATTTTGTTTTTGCCTTTGGGTATGATTTCCTGGTCCGGACTCCAGCAACGTTCCGCCACATAAGCAGCAGCCCACCCGGTACAGGCCACCTCCACTTCAAATGCTTCTTCCTTGATGACCCCGAATTGCTGGTTGAAGGCTTTCTCAAAGTTAAAGTCTCCCGGCTGGAAGGCAATATCCGTCATGGCCACCGATTTCATCCTGTGAACGGCCAGAAGGGGATCATATTTTGGTGCCCGGTAGGGTTTGCCCGGTTCCTTGGCCTTTTGCGCGTGGAGATAGATCGCGTCATGATAGGAAAACAGCTTCAGCGGCTTGATATGGAATGTTTTTGCTTTCGGCGCCTCAATGGCCTGGTAGGTCAGTTTACAGACCTTTTGTTGTTCCATGGCATCAATCAACGTGTGGATGATCTGGTTTTGCGGTGTGTAGTCGATGGTGCCGGGTCGAAACGCGGTAAAATGGCATTCTCCTGCCTGTTGATCACAAGCCAACGCCGCCTTGCTTTTCATGATGGCCTGCGTTGCCTCCTCATAGAGCTTTTTCCCCACAAGATGCTGTGTAAAGGCCTTGCACAGCTGCAGCGATTGAAGCTCGGCTTCGGTCAACGGAATATTTTTGAGTGAAGCGGGTGATTTTCTGATCCGAAAATAGCTCCTGTTCCCCTGTTTGGTCTCTTCAACGGCAATACCGTAGGATTTACGGATATTGTCAATTAATCTCAGGACAGTCTGCTTGGAACAGTTCAGGGTCTTGGCCAGTTCCGTCAGTGAATGACGCTCACCGGAAAACAGCAGGCGTACAAACAGGCTGATGAGCTTTTCCCCGTAACTTTTGTAAAGATCACGTTTTGCAGGCATGGCACCTCCCTTATTCTGTGATGCTGCAAATAAGTATGGGTAAATATTAGCGCATCGTGTCCCCGATGTAAATGAATAAATTATAAATCATGCCGTAATATGGAACGATTCTGTGAGACAGTATCTCCGCTTTACACATCCTTTTCAGCAACATGATGAAGGATAAGGCCATGCGCGGAAAGGGTCAAAGAAGATGAACGTATTCGCACAACCAAGGGAGAAAAGATGTCTCGCCTGAATAAAAATTTTACCTTCGAGCGGTTTGTTGTCGGGCCTTGCAATGACTTTGCACAGGCTGCGGCCATTGCCACAGCCAAGTCGCCGGCTAAAAACTATAATCCGCTTTTTATTTACGGGGGTACCGGCCTGGGGAAAACGCACCTGCTCCATGCCATTGGCCTGATGATGGAAGCATCTCAACCGGATTGCAGGGTCGTGTACGTATCAGCGGCGGAATTGACGACTGAGTTGATTAATGTCATTCGCGCTGATCACATGCCCCTGTTCAGGGAAAAATATCGAAACGCCGGTTGCCTGCTCGTTGACGATGTTCATGATCTGTCAGGAATGGATAGAACGCAGGAAGAACTATTCCATACGTTTAACACCTTACATGATTCGGGAAGACAGGTGGTCATTGCCGGGGGCAAATTTCCAAAAGATATACCCCATCTGGAAGAACGGCTGCGGTCCCGATTTCAATGGGGCTTGATTGCTGAGGTTAAACCCCCGGATATAGAAACACGCATCGCTATCATCAAACAAAAGATGCGGGATAGTAAAACAGTCATATCCGATGAGGCCGTTCATTACATTGCATCGCTTGTCACCTCAAATATTGCAGAACTGGAGGGGGTTCTGGTGCAGATCGGCGCCTATGGTGCTTTTGCCAGAAGTGAAATCACTATTGACCTGGTAAAACGCATCATAAAAATATTTCGGAAATTTGAATCTGAAAATGAGTGATGATTATTCAGGAGGTTGGAATGAATACTGAAGAATTGAAAATTGCCGTTTTAAGAGCTCTTGACCTGTTCAAAATGCTCAGAGATAAATATCCCGCTCTGGCCGGCGACCTGGTTTTCTCTTCCCCACGGGGCCAGTGTCATCTGACAACGAATGTGCTTGGGATATTTAAAACGTTTCCAGATATGATTTCTGACTCTCCGCAGAAAGAGAAAGCCTCCGGCATTGTGCAGAGCATTGTGGTACTGGAAAAGGAAAGGAAAAACGCCACGGCGGATGTAAAGGAAAAAATTAGCGAAAAGATCAAAAAGCTGACCGCTGAAGTGAATCCGCTACTCGACTTTCTTGAGTTACGGGATGACACCTTTGTGGAAATACGCTTTGATGAAAAGAAAGTGAACCTGCCCCTGATTTTTGAACTTCAGAAAGATGAACTGGTCTCCCGGGTGCATACACCGCAAACAAAGGCATCCATCAGGATAGTTCTGGGAACGCTGCGGGATTTGCAGTAGTTATTCAAGGACCACTAATATTGAATGGCGGAATACTCATGCTTATGGAAAAAACATCCATCCTTCTTGATGATAAAAACATGCACTATGCTTTAATTGGCGAAGTAATTCGCATCGTAAAAGATAAATACAATAACAAGTTCAGGGTCAGTGACATAACTTCTCTTGAAGAATTCACAATCGCTGAAAAGCAATGCTTAAAAGAAATATTTTCTCCCGACATTACCGGCTTATACGCCTGGGAACATCATTTCTTTTTCATCGGAAACATGTGGCATTATGACGAGTCAGATCAATACGATTACAGAAAGACCATCAGACACGTTCTGCTGCTGCTCAATAAGGGCAAAATTCCGATTGGACAGATAATTAAGACAAATGACTATCAATTCGTAAAGAGCATTTATTATGACTGGTTTAATTTATTGGACTGTGAATCGCAGCGGTTATATGAAATCAACTTTAGCGAAAGAGATTTTTTACTTTTTATTTCACAGAACCTTAAAAACAGACTTGGGGAAACAAGTATTTATAATTTTGAATTCCTTAAAGCCTTTATGGAGGCAAAAGAAGATTATCATGTAAAGAAGCTTCTTGAGGCCGTTATGGGTATAGAAAGTTGTGGCAATTGAAAGGAGAATTTATGCGATCACTTGTCGCTATATGGAGTTTTCTGGAGAGCGAGTGTAAAGATGTGAGCACGAATCACAACTGTTTCCTGTAAAGTGATAAGCAGAAAAAATTTAGTGCTTTTGTAGGTTTCAGACGCAAACCATGTTAACTAAAAAACAAATTCAGTTTTCAGTAACTTAACGCCAAATTTTCGGTCTTTATATTATGATAACTTTTTATAAAAATATTAACGAATCCTCCTGGTCTAAATATGTCTTATGTATTGCCTTTCCAGAGAATATCCATCAGCAGATCCATGAATGGCAAGCAAATTTGGATAAAATAGTTTTTGATGAGCAAATAAAGACAGGCAGTTTTCACGGTCAATTTCCGGTTGATGATAATCGACGTATCAGAATGCAGGAATCACTGGCGGAAGGTATTATCCGGCCATATTATGGAGCCATCAGTGCGCGTGCCTGCACCTATACACTGCAAATTATGCCACCGAAATGTGTTATTGGTGTTGAACATGAGGTGTTAAATGAAAAAACCTTCATTGAAGATACGGTTTCAATTCTTCAAACAGATGCATCGGCTATAAATGATGACTTTGAGCATGGATTTGTAATAGAAGAGCAGGAATATAGAACCCTTCAAAAATGGGAAAATTGGAATGAAAAAGACGAGTTCACATCTCGCTATATTTATATGTTTTTTCCAACTTCGATTGGATCAGTAATCAAAGTTACAGATACGCACACAAAAGATCAGATTGACATCAGTGATTATGAAAATTGGTAGCATAATGAAAGGCTCTCCTTGAATTCAATTAATGATCGAAGCAAAAACAAAAAGAAGATACACCCTTGTCATATATCCACGACGGAATACTATAAAAGAAATGCCCGCGCTTATTATGATCAAACAGTAAATCTTGATATCTCCAGACGCTACAGCCCATTTTTAAAATTGATTCCTGCAAACGGGAATATTCTTGATGCCGGCTGCGGATCAGGCAGAGACAGCCTGTTTTTCAAACAGCAAGGCTATGATGTCGTTTCGTTTGATATATCGAAAGAACTCGTTGAGCTCGCTTCACGGCTGACAGGGCAGAATGTTTTACATATGTCTTTTGGCGACCTTGATTTTAAAAATGAGTTTCACGGGATTTGGGCGAATGCATCGTTGTTGCATATTCTGCAGGAAGAAATGGACGATGTTCTGGAAAAATTATCAAGAGCCCTCAAGAATAATGGGGTTCTCTATGCATCATTCAAGTACGGAAACAAGGAAAGAACAGACGGTGACCGATTTTTTAATGACTACAACCCCGGATGGCCACTTGAAAATCCCCCACCCGTGGCCGGGTCAAAATCCCCCAC
>ERZ795058.2732-NODE-2732-length-20013-cov-20.956058_pt1 | contig 20013 bp, 20 predicted proteins | sample MGYA00375142_ERZ795058 | MGnify/ENA primary metagenome ERZ795058 (study PRJEB30187, sample SAMN05720210) | activated sludge metagenome | isolation source: anaerobic digester from wastewater treatment plant | place: Japan | collected 2015-04-20 ... | reverse complement strand
GAAGCCCGCGAAGAAACCGGGCCGGCTGCTGGCGTTTCCGCAGCTCTACTACGTGATCGGCGGCGCGGCGGCGGCGTGTTTCACGTTTCTCGTGGTGCTCCAGGAGCCGTTGGACAAGCAGGAGGCGCGCGCGCCGATGGCGTCGCTCGTGCAGGACAAGCAGTACGTGGAGATGTCGCTCGGCGCGCCGAAGGAGGCGGCGGAGGAGGACGTCGAGGCGAGCGCGGATGCGCTCTCAATGCCGGCCATGGGCGCCGTGGCGCCGGCGCCTCGGGCTGCGGGGGGGATGGCGATGCCGCAGAAATCAGATGTGGCCAGGATGGAGTTGAAACGGCGGGCGGCGCCGGCAGTGAAAGGCGAGTGGCTGGCGTGCGAGCCGGCGCCGGTGGCACCGGCGTTCAACACCGAGGATTACTCGTACCAGCGCGACAACGATTTCGTGGCGGTGGCCACGGAGCCGCTGTCCACGTTTAGCATCGATGTAGACACCGCGAGCTACGCCAACGTGCGGCGTTTCCTCAACGAAGGGCAGCGCCCGCCGCGCGATGCCGTGCGCGTGGAGGAGTTGGTCAATTATTTCCCGTACCGCTACGCGGCTCCGACCGGAAAAGACGTGCCGGTGGCGGCGCATCTGGAGGTGGCGGAGGCGCCGTGGGCGCCGACGCACCGGCTGGTGCGCATTGGCCTGAAGGCGCGCGAAGTCGCCGAGGCGTCGCGGCCGAGCGCCAATCTGGTGTTTCTGCTGGATGTCTCCGGCTCGATGGAGGACGCGAACAAGCTGCCGCTGGTGAAGCAGGCGATGCAGATGCTGGTGAACCGGCTGCGGCCGGACGACCGCGTGGCGATCGTGACGTACGCTGGCGCTTCGGGGCTGGCGTTGCCATCGACCCCGGTTTCGCGTGCGAGCGAGATCCTCGGCGCCCTCGACCGGCTCACGTCGGGCGGCTCGACCAATGGCGCGATGGGCATCCAGCTCGCCTACGATATCGCGAAGGCCAACTTTGTGGCGGGCGGCGTGAACCGTGTGATCTTGTGCACGGATGGCGATTTCAACGTCGGCACGACGAGCGAGGGCGAGCTGGTGCGGTTGATCGAGGAAAAGGCCAAGGGCGGCACGTTTCTCACCATGCTCGGCTTCGGCATGGGCAACTACAAGGACGGCACGCTCGAAAAACTGGCCGACAAGGGCAACGGAAACTACGGCTACGTGGATTCGGCGGCGGAGGCGCGGCGGCTGCTCGTCGAGCAGGCCGGCGGCACGCTGGTGACGGTGGCCAAGGACGTGAAGGTGCAGGTGGAGTTCAACCCGGCGCGCGTGGCGGCGTACCGGCTGGTCGGCTACGAGAACCGGCTGCTGCGGAAGGAAGATTTCGCCAACGACAAGATCGATGCCGGCGACATGGGCTCCGGGCACACGGTGACGGCGCTCTACGAGGTGGTGCCCGTGGGCGAGGGCGACGCGGCGACGTTGAGCGGGCCGGGCGTGGAGCCGCTGAAATACCAGCGGCCGTCGGGCGTCGCGCAGACGGTGGCTGCGGACTCGGAGCTATTGAGCGTAAAGGTGCGCTACAAGGAGCCGGCCGGGCAGGAGAGTCGCCGCTTGGAATTTCCGCTGCTCGATCGCGGCGCGACGTGGGCGCTGGCGAGCGAGGACTTCAAGTTTGCGGCGTCGGTGGCGGCGTTTGGCATGGTGTTGCGCGAGTCGCCGCATCGCGGCACGGCGACGCTGGCCGAGGTGCGCCGCTGGGCGGCGGACGGGATGGCGGCCGATGTGGGCGGCTACCGGCAGGAGTTTCTCGGGCTGGTGGACCGCGCGGCGACGGTGGTGCGTTGACCAAGAAAAAGCCCGCCTTGGAAAGAGGCGGGCTGCTGAGCGCGAGAGGAGGTTGGCCCGTGGGCGTTATTCCTTCTTGGCGCAGTCCTTTTTCGCTTCGTCCTTCTTACAGTCGTCTTTTGGGCAGTCCTTCTTGTGGGCTTTTTCCTGGTCGCACTTCTTGTCGTGGTCTTTGCAGCAGCAACAGCAGGAGTCCTTGTCCTTGCTGCAATCCTTGCCCTCTTTCTTACCCTCGCCTGCGTAGGCAAAAGCAGTGGCGAACAGTGCGATCAGAACGAGTGTGAGCTTTGATTTCATGGTTAATCGATGGGGTTGAGATGCACCGTGCATGACGGTGGTGTGGGGATGAAGATACACGTTTTTTTGCGAAAAGCATGTGGTCGGGCGAGTGGAGCCAGGCTGCGTCAGGGGCTGGTTGACGGGCTGTCTCGCTTCATGCGGGCGCATGGATGGGTGTTGCATGGCGTGGGGCAGATCGTTCCAGTCGGTGCCGCCAATTTTCCAAAACAGGGATGCTGCGCGCCTGCAGAAAGGTTCTGCGACCATTGGTGGGCGAGCTGCGTCAGACTGTGTTTCCCAAGCCTGCCCACACCTTTCATCGTATGACGACATCGACGCCCTCCACGCCCGCCTCAGCGAAACCTCCGCGCAAACGTAAGGCCAGGTTCTGGCTGTTCTTGGCGAGCGGGGTGCTCGTGGTGGGGTTGATCGCCGGGGCGTTGCTCTCGAAGAAAGGCAAGGAGCAGCCGCAGCTGGTGAGCACGGAGAAGGCGGTGGTGCGCACGATCACGCAGATCGTCACGGCCACGGGCAAGGCCCAGCCGGAGAAAGAGGTGAAGATTTCGCCCGAAGTGGCCGGCGAATTGATCGCCCTGCCCTTCAAGGAGGGCGCTGTGGTCAAAAAGGGCCAGCTGATCGTCAAAATAAAGCCCGATTACTATCAGGCGCAGGTAGAGCAGGCGGAGGCGTCGCTCGCTTCGGCGCAGGCATCGAGCGTGTTGAGCAAGGCCAAGCTGAACAAGGCCGAGCAGGACTTCGCACAATCGCAGGCACTGTTTGAGAAGAAACTGATTTCGGATGCCGACTTCACCGCGGCGAAGACGCTGCTGGATGTGTCCCGAGCGGAGTATGAAGCCTCGCTGGCGCAGATCCGGCACACGGAGGGTGTGTTGACGCAGTCTCGCGACTATCTGGCAAAAACGGAGATCGTCGCCCCGATGGATGGCACGATCAGCTCGCTTTCGAGCGAGGTCGGCGAACGCCTCGTGGGCACGGGCCAGTTCAGCGGCACGGAGATCATGCGCGTGGCCGACCTCGGCACGATGGAGATTCGCGTGAAGGTGAACGAAAACGACATCGTGAACGTGAAGGTGGGAGACCACGCGCTGTTGAGTATCGACGCGTTTCCCGGCCGCCGTTTCAACGGCGAGGTGATGGAAATCAGCAGCTCGGCGATGGGGCAGACCGGCAGCACTGCGCAGAGCGCAACCTCCGAGGAGGTTTCCAACTTTCTGGTAAAGATTCGTGTGCTCGATCACGGCGGTGTCCTGCGTCCAGGCATGAGCGCCACGGCCGACATCGAGACGCAGACGGTCGCCAATGTCGTGGCCGTGCCGATCCAGAGCGTGACGGTGCGTGCCGAGGGCGGAAAGACGACGGACGAGCTGAAGCAGCAGCAGGCCAAGGAGGCCCGCGAGAAATCGGGCAACGAGCTCGACCTCGTCTCCGAGCGCGAGCTGGCGCGCCGCAACCGCGAGAAATTGCAGAATTTCGTGTTTCTGGTGCAGGACGGCGCCGTGAAGATGGTGCCCGTCGAAATCGGCATCCAGGATACGACGCACATCGAGATCAAGTCGGGCATCAAGGCGGGCGACGAGGTCGTCTCGGGTAGCTACGCGGCGATCAGCCGCCTGCTCAAGGACGGCAGCCGCATCCTCGTAGAAAAGTCCACGGCGCCGGCCTCCAAGTAAAACTCCCATGGTACCGCCAGTCGCTCCAGCCACGGGCCGCATCGTGCGCCCGCTCGGTCCCGTCGTCATCGAGATCGAGCAGGTGACCAAACTCTACCGGATGGGCGAGGAGGTGATCCACGCGCTTCGCGGCGTCGGCCTGCGCATCCACCGCAACGAGTACCTCGCCATCATGGGGCCGTCGGGCAGCGGCAAATCGACGCTGATGAACATGCTCGGCTGCCTTGATACGCCGACGGCCGGCCGCTACGATTTCAACGGCAAGAATGTCGCGCACATGGACGACGATGAGCTGGCCGAGATCCGCAACCGCGAGATCGGTTTCGTCTTCCAGACCTTTAACCTGCTGCCGCGTTCGGATGCGCTCCACAATGTCGAGCTGCCGCTCATCTACGCCGGCGTGCACAAGCACGAGCGGCGCGAGCGTGCGCTGCGGGCGCTCGATCACGTCGGGCTGGGGCAGCGCGTGCACCACAAGCCCAACGAGCTCTCCGGCGGCCAGCGCCAGCGCGTCGCCATCGCGCGTGCCCTGATCAACAACCCTTCAATCATCCTCGCCGACGAACCGACGGGCAACCTCGACTCGCGCACGGGCGAGGAGATCATGGCCTTGTTCGAGGAGCTCTACCGGCAGGGCAACACGATCATCGTGGTCACGCACGAGGAGGATATCGCGCACCATGCGCGGCGCATCGTGCGCCTGCGCGACGGCCTGATCGAGAGCGACGTCGCCTCGGCGTAACGCGTCCCCATGTCGCGCCTTTACTTCGAGTTCAACGAGTCGCTGCGGATCGCGTTTGCGCAGATCCGGGCCAACAAGATGCGCTCGGCGCTCACGGCGCTGGGCGTGATCATCGGCATCGTGGCGGTGACGCTCATGGGCACGGCGATCAACGGCATCGACCGCGGTTTTCAAAACAGCCTGTCGATGCTCGGCGACGACATCCTCTACGTGCAGAAATGGCCGTGGGGACCGGTCGAGGATTGGTGGAACTACGTCGGCCGGCCTTCGATCAAGAACGAGCATGCGGCGCCGCTCAATCGCATCATCCAGTCGACGCCGGGGTCGTTGCTGGAGGTGGCCGTGCCTTGCGTCTCGCAGACGGGCTCGGTGAAGAAGAACGACAACAAGGTTTCCAATGTGTACATCCTCGGGACCACGGCGGAGTTTGCGCGCATCTCCAACGTGGACTACCGCGAGGGCCGCCTGTTTACCGAGACGGAGGCCAGCGCGGGGCGCCTGGTGTGCGTGCTTGGCTACGATGTGGCTGAGGCGCTGTTCCCTGGACGCTCGCCGTTGGGCGACACGGTGGCCATCGACGGCCAGCCGTACACGGTGATCGGCGTGCTCGTGAAGCAGGGCGCATTTCTGGGGCTCTTCAGTTTCGACAACCAGGCCGTGATCCCCCTCAACGCGTACAAACGCTATTACAGCGCGCGGCGCGATTCGGAGCTGCGCGTGAAGATCACGGACAAAAATCGCATGTCGGAGGCGCGCGAGGAGCTGGTCGGGGCGATGCGGCGCGTGCGCAGTCAGTTGCCGGGCGAGCGGGATAATTTTTCGATCAACGAGCAGCAGGCTTTCAAATCGCAGCTCGATCCGGTGAAGAGCGGCATCGCGATGGTGGGGCTGTTCATCACCGGTCTGTCGCTCTTCGTGGGCGCCATCGGCATCATGAACATCACCTTTGTGAGCGTGAAGGAGCGCACGAAGGAGATTGGCACGCGCAAGGCGCTTGGGGCCCGACGGCGCACGATCCTGCTGCAGTTTCTCATCGAGGCGGTGGCGATTTGTATGGTGGGCGGCGTCGTCGGATTGGCGCTGACCTCCGGCGTGTGTCTGGCGATCCGCGCGGCGATGCCGTCGTTCCCGGTCGTGTTTTCATTCAACCTTGTGCTGGTGAGCCTCAGCGTATCGGTCGTGACTGGAGTCGTCTCCGGTTTCGTGCCGGCGTGGGGCGCGTCGCGTTTGGACCCGGTGGAGGCGTTGCGTTATGAATAAGGAGGCTGCGAAATGATCCTGCTGGAAATTCTGCGCATGGCGCTGGTGTCGCTCGGCGTGAACAAACTGCGGTCGTTCCTGACGATGATGGGCATCACCGTCGGCGTGTTTTCGGTGATCGGCGTAATGACGGCGGTGACCGCGCTGCGCAGCTCGATCGAGACGGGGTTGAGCTTTCTGGGGACAAACATGTTTCAGATCGCGAAGTACCCCGTGGGCGTGCAGCACGATGGGGCCGAGCGGCGCAAATATGCGATGCGGCGCGACATCTCGCTCGATCAGGCGCTGCGCTACAAAAAACTCATGGAGGGGGATGGGGCGTCGGGAGTCGTGTGCCTGAAGGTGTACGGCTGGGCGGCGCAGGCGGTCTATGGCGGGCGCAAGACGACGCCGGATCTTTCGTTTGGCGGGACCAACGAGCACTTCACGACGGCCAACCAGTTCAGCATCGAAAGCGGGCGGAATCTGACCCCCGAGGATGTCGAGCTCGGGCGGCCGGTGGTCGTGATCGGGCAGACGATCGTGAAGAAGCTTTTCCCGGCGGAAAACCCGTTGGACAAGCGGCTCAAAGTTGCGGGGCGCACGTACACGGTCGTGGGCACGTTTGCCGAGAAGGGAAAGTCGTTTGGCCAGGACGAGAACGGCATCGCGATGGTGCCGATCACACGTTACCTGAGCGATTTTGGTTCGGAGGGGCGGTCGATCAGCATTGCCACACAATCGGCCAGCCAGCTGACCTATAACCGGACGATGGATCGGGCGATCACGATGATGCGCATCGTGCGCGGGCTGCGGCCGGATCAGGAAAACGACTTTGAGGTGTACTCGAACGACTCGCTTTTGTCGGCGTTTGCGAAGGTGGCGGACGTGGTGCGCAGCGGTGCGTTTGTGATCAGCGCGATCGCGCTGCTGGCCGCGGGCGTGGGCATCATGAACATCATGCTGGTGAGCGTGACGGAGCGCACGAAGGAGATCGGCATCCGCAAGTCCATCGGCGCGCGGCGCTCGAGCATCCTGCTCCAGTTTTTGGTGGAGTCGGTGGTGATTTCGCTGGCCGGCGGGGTGCTGGGCATCGCGCTTGGCGTCGCCGGCGGCAATGGGCTGGCGCTGATGTTGCACGCCTCGGTGGTGTTCCCCTGGGGATGGGTGGCGGTCGGGTTGATCGTCTGCTCGGGAATCGGCGTGGGCTTCGGTTTCTATCCGGCGTGGAAAGCCGCGGGGCTCGATCCGATCGAGGCGCTGCGCTTCGAGTAACAAAAAGCCCACCCTGGTGAAGGGTGGGCGGAAAGAGCGTCGTCGGGGGGGGCGTTCAGCGGGTGTCGAACGAGTGACCGGCGAGCGGAAAGATCGGTTTGCCGAGGCGCTTGGAGCAGACGTGTTCGACCTGGAGCGCGACGTTGTAGTTATGGGCCATGAAGCGCATGAAATCGACCTTGTCGACGACGAGGCAGCGGGTGTCTTCGCGGACTTCGACATCGGCGGTCGCGGCGCTGTTTTGCAGGAGGCCGATTTCGCCGAGGTATTCGCCGGTTTTGACGCGGCCGATTTGTTTCACGCCGTGAAGCACGCGGGCGGATCCCTCGTAGACGATGTAGAGGGCGCGGGCGTCTTCGCCTTCGTGGATGATCTTTTCGCCGGGGACGAAGTTGGAGATCTGGGTGATCTGGGCAAAGCGTGCGATGGCCTGCTGGCTCCACTGGGTGCAGAGGGGCGATTGTTTGAGGAAAACGTGGAGGGAGCAGATGTTGAAAACGGTGGGCGCACCGAGCTTTTCAATCACGAGGCTTTGGAACACGTAAGAGGGCAGCACGAGCGCGTAGATGGGGGTGTTGCTGCAGACCTCGAACTTTGGATCGTGCGGGTCGATTAGCCCATGGACGCCGAAGAGATCGCCCTCGGCGAGTTTGAGCACGGGGACCTTGCGGCCGGTTTTGAGTCGGCGGTACACGGTGGCCGAGCCGGAGACGATGATGCCGACGAAGGAGACTTCTTCGTCGAAGGAGAGGATGGTGCTCCATGCCTTCGCGGTGTAGGGCTTGAGATGGCGGGCAAACTCGGCCTGCACGTGCGGCTCGAGGCGGCGCAGGAGCGGGTTTTCCGTGATGAAGCGGTTGACGATCGCGTCGTTGGCGCTGAGGTGGCCATCTTTTCGCCAGCGTTTCCAGGTGCAGCTAATGTTTTTGCGGAATGTGCGCAGGCGGACGAGTACGAGATGGCGCAGCTGGTAGGTGACGAAAAGGACTGCGATGGCGATGGCAGCGCCGATGATCCATGGGCCGGTCTGCTCCCAGTAATTGCGGTCGGTGAGGATTTCCGTGATGGAGAGGTTGAAGAGTCCGAAGCCGACGCGGACGGCCAGAAGTGTCCATGCGATCCCCCACGCATGTTGGAGGAAGGTCGGGACGAGTTCCAGGTGTCGCCACATGTTCTTGAGGCGATAGATGGGGTGCGTGTTGGGCCGGAAGATGAAGGAGTGTTCGGTATCGAGCCGTGGGGATTTACGGCACAGGAGTATGATCCTGCCGATGAAGCCCTCGCCGAGGGGCCACAGTTGCAGGATGAGTCCGATGACCGGGACGATGGCCCATGGGGTTTGGAGAACGATGCCGGTGATGACGGCGATCGCCAGCGGGAGAATGAGGGCGGCGTCGACTGTCAGTCGGACCGAGCGGCGCTCCAGGAATGCGTCGCGCAGATCCACGGCAAAATGAGGGGCGATCGACTGCCAGCGCAGATGTGGTTGGTAAATTTCGGCACCGCTGGCTTTGAGCACGGAGGCGGCGATCACGTACCCGAGGCTCAAGCAACCGCAAAGGAGGATCCAGCCCAGGGCGATATCCTGCCAGTGCCCGGGAACTGGGGCGGTTTTCCATCCCATGATGCCGATAGCCGCCAAAATGCCGAGGATAGCCAGTGGCTGGATCAGGCTCATCGGTAGGGGGATGAACCACCGGATGGCTGGGCGGCGGAACTGCACGGACTGCTCGTTGCGCAGGATACCCCCCTTGTAGGCTTTCAGGATCAATTCGTAAAAGTCGCCCAACGCGGGGCAGGTCCGGTCTCGGATGACTTTTTCGAGCACGGCGGGGACCGTCTGCGGCTGCGCAAATTCGCTGAGGACGCCCCACTGGCATGCGTCGACCGTGAGGTACGTTTGCGCCGTGATGTTTTTGACCACGAACGCACCATTGACGCGCTGCCCGAGATATAGATCCGGGCTAAGCGAGAGTGTCTCGGCGGTGAGCAGCAGATTCTCGTCCATGGGGGTAAGCTGGATGGATTACTTTTCGAAGGTGGTTTCGACGACTTCGAAGAGCTCGTCCTCTTTGAAGGGTTTCTTCAGCAGGCCAAATCCGGCTTCCTCGGCGATCCACTGGCTGTCGTCGTTGATACGACCGCTGGTCAAAAGGATCCGCAGCTTGGGGTCTTTTTTGCGCAGATTGCGCGCGAGGGTCAGCCCGTCCATGCCGGGCATAAAGATGTCGCAGACGACCCCTTGGATTTTGCCTTTGCGCGCTTCCCATTGTTGGAGCGCGGTCGTGCCCGACTCGGCTTCGAGCACCTCATACCCTCGGCTGCGCAGGAGGAGCGCGATGATCGTGCGGATTTCTTCGGAGTCATCGACGACCAGGAGCGTGAGGGGCTTTTTTGAGCTAGTTTCTTGGGTGGACATGGGAGTGCAAATGGCACCGGGTGGTGTGCTTGTGGGGCAGGCCGAAGGGCTCAGAAACGAGCTTAGAGGAGGGGAAACAATCCTAAACTCATGGGCCCCGGATACGAAGGGGGCCGTGGGGCTCGGGGCCGGGCTTACGGCCTGCCTGTTTGTTATTTGTTGTTTTCTGGTTGGATGCGATTTTTTCCGCCAGATCATGGCGTATTATTTAACGCCAAATCAAAGCTATCTCTTTTAACGGAAATTTCAAGTTGGGAGGCGGGGATTTGGCGTGATTGGAAGAGGTTGCGTATGGAGTGTGGCGATGGTCGCGCCCCAGCCTCCCGAATGTTCGGCGGCCTGCGTGAAGCCTCTGACCATGGGGGATCGCGCGAGGAGGGTATGCACGGTGGTACGCAGCGTGCCGGTGCCTTTGCCGTGGACGATTCGCACCGTGTAAATGCCACGTAATTGGCATTCGGCCAGGTAGGCCGGGATCAGGCGTCCGAGGTCCTTGGGTGAAAAGGTATGCAGATCGAGTTCGCCGGTGATGGGGATGGGCACCGGCGTGGCGGGGAAGGTGGCCGGCGGCGTGGGGTGGGGTAGTTGGCCGGTCATGCGAATCAGGGCTTTTTGAGCTCCTCGTAGGGCAGCGGCTCTGCCGGCCCCGATGTGGGGGGCGGCTCGGGGGCTTTCGGTGCGGTCGGTTCGGGGGCGGAGTCGATCGCGCGCTTGATCTCGTTTTGCGCCTCGCTGGTCGCTTTCTTAAACTCACGCACGGATTTGCCCAGCCCCCTCGCCAGCTGTGGAAGTTTTTCGCCGCCGAAGAGGAGCAGGATGATGAACATGATCAGCAGCAGCTCCGGGCCACCGATGTCGCCGAGCAGGGCAATGGGCGTGGTCATGGTGTACGGGGCGGAGCGTCAGGCGCGGCGAACACGTTCTTTTTCCGAGTCGCGTTCCTCTTCGAGGCGCGTGCGTTCGTCGGTGATCTGCCGCTGGAGCTGTCGGATTTCCTCCATCTTGCCCGCCACGCGGGCGGCCTCCAACCGCTGCTTCAGGAAAATCTCCCGCTCCGCGATCTTCCCCTTGTACACGCGGTCGATTTCGGCGAGCCGGTCCTTCTGCTCGGGCGTGAGCGTTTTCTTCGAATCTGGATCCGCCTGGGAGAGGCGTTCCATTGCGAGCTCGTAGGCGCTTTTCATCGGTGTGGATTCATCCCCATTTGACTCCGAAAAGCAAGGCCCCTGCCAACACCGCCACCGGCGGCCACCAATATCCCACACGGCGCGTCCAGCCGCCTGCGTAACCGGCCACGCAGGCCGCGATCATCGCACCCAGCGCCGCCGGCCCGATCCAGTCTGCGCGGAACTGTCCTGCCACATGGCTTCCCGGCACGGCGACAAAGCCCCGCACACTTGCGTCGATGCCATGCAGGATCGTCGCCGCCGCGAAGTTGAAAATCCCTGCCCCGGCCGACCATCCCACCAGGCCCACCAGCATCGAGACAAAGCCGCTGAGGATCGCCAGTGACGACGCCGGGATGAGCACCAGGTTGGCAAAAAACGCCCCCGGCGTGAGCAACTTGAAAAAATGCACGCCGCAGATCCAGCTCACCGGCGTCGTCGCCAGCCCGATGGCCACCGCCGTCGAGCCCCATTGCCACGCCGTATCGCCCAGCCGGTGCCACCAGCGCCACGTGTTTTTGGGCAACAACGCAAACGGCTGCCATCGCTGTTGCCAGGTCTCCGCGAGCGGCAGTCCGATGAGAATCAGCGCCGCCACGATCCCGTAGCTCATGAGAAAACTCGCCGTGAAAAACTGGAGCGGGTCGACCGCCAGTACCACCAGCGCCGCGCCGATCAGCGTGGCCACCGGATTGATCGGCCGCTTTGCCGCCAGCGCGACCTCCACCCACGCGACCATCAGAAACGAGCGCACCGCCGAGGGCGCCAGCCCCGTCACGTCCACGTAAAACCACAACGCCACCAGGCTCGCCGGCAACCGCACCCAGACCGGCAGCCGCAGCAGCGCCAGCAGCGCGTGCAACGCCACCGCGATCACGCCGATATGCAGCCCGCTGATCGCAAACAGATGCATCGTCCCGCTCTGACGAAACAGCCGCGTCTGCTCCTCGCTCAACTCGCTTTGCTGGCCCAGCAACATCGCGCGCAACACTCCCGCCAGCTCGGGTCGCCGCTCGGCGATGCCCTCGCCGAGGATCGTGTGCAGCCGCTCCGCCGCCCGAGCGCAAAACCGCCGGTAGGGCGTCGGCTCGCGCGCCTCTCGCAGCACACGCCCGCGGTTGAGGCTGAAGTTCACGCCGGCATCCGCCAGAAACCGGTCAAACGAGCCCGCCGCCGCCGAGTCGGGGATGCGTTTCCATACACCGCGCGCCTCCAGCACCGCCGAGCGCAACGGCACCGTCTGCACCTGCGCCAGCCGCAGCTTGAAATAGAGCCGCTGGCCCGCCAGCTCGCGCAGATGCGGATCGGTGCCGACGACCACCGCCAGCCCCGAGATGCGCTCCGGCGAGGATTGTTGGAAAACGCGTTCCACCGCGATCTCCAGCCGCACTTCCCGCGTCGGCAACTCCGCCCATTCCGGCAACGGCCGCCGGTGCAGCGTGTAGCTCGCCAGCCCGGCGCACACCATGCCCAGCCCGAGCGCCCATGGCCACAGCCGCCGCGCACGGTAGGCCGCAAACACCGCGAGCCCGATCAGCGCCGCCGCGGCGCCGAGTGTGAGCGGCAGATTCACCGGCGCCAGCCCGCAGCGTCCGCCGACCAGACCGATGGCGAAGGGCGCGGCGAGCCACAGCAAGGGGGCGCGATGTCCGAGGCTTCGGAGGGGCATGGCTGGTGGCCGCACAGTGGTGCCCGCGGATTGTCGGTGCAAAGCTGAAATGGCTTCTCATCGCGACGCCGACCCGCGACAGTGCCGCGATGCCGTCTGCCGACCAATCCGATCTCTTCGGCTCGCTGGAGCCCGACCCCGCTGTGGCGGGGCGCCCGATCGCCGCCCACCAGCCGTTGGCCGCGCGCATGCGGCCTCGCACGCTGGCGGAAATCGTCGGCCAGGGGCACATCACCAAGCCCGGCAGCTTGCTGCCGCGACTGGTGGCGCAAAACCGTTTCGGCAGCCTGCTCTTCTACGGCCCGCCCGGCTGCGGCAAGACCAGCATCGCCGAGGCCATCGCAGCCGAGACGAAAAGCCGCTTCGTCCGCATCAACGCCGTGATGAGCAATGTCGCCGAGCTGCGCGAGATCCTCGCCGCTGCGCGCCGCCGCCCCGAGGCCGCCACGATCCTCTTCATCGACGAGCTGCACCGGTTCAACAAATCGCAACAGGACCTGCTCCTGCCCGACGTCGAAGACGGTTGTGTGCGCCTGATCGGCGCGACCACGCACAACCCCGGTTTCTACGTCAACCCGCCGCTGCTCTCGCGCAGCCACCTGTTCCGACTGGAGCCCGTGGCGCCCGACGCCATCGCCGGCGTGCTCGGCCGAGCGTTGGCGGATGTCGAGCGCGGGCTCGGCGAACGCCACTGCACGGCGGCGCCCAAGGTCCTCGCCGACCTCGCGTCCCTGTGCGACGGCGACATGCGCCGCGCGCTCAACGCCCTCGAAGTCATCGTCCATGGCCTGCCCGAAAACGGCGAGATCACTGAGGCCGATCTGGAGGTTTTCGCGCGTGAGCGCCGCATTCGCTACGACGCCGACGAGGACGAACACTACGACACGATTTCCGCCTTCATCAAAAGCTGTCGCGGTGGCGATCCCGACGCGGCGCTGTACTGGTTGGCCAAGATGATGGTCGGCGGCGAAGACCCGCGGTTCATCGCGCGGCGTCTGGTGATCCTCGCCAGCGAAGACATCGGCCTCGCCGATCCGTGGGCGCTGCCGCTGACGGTCGCCGCGCACCAGGCGGTCGATTTCATCGGCATGCCGGAGGCCGAGCTCACGCTGGCGCACGCCACGCTCTACATCGCGACGGCGCCGAAGAGCAACTCGGCGAAGATGTCGCTGGTCGCCGCCAAATCGGCGCTGCAAAACAGCCCTGTGCAGCCGGTGCCGATCCACCTCCGGGACAGTGGCGGGCAGGCGAGCAAGCGCGAAGGGTTTGGCAAGGGCTACCGCTACTCGCACGAGTTTCCCGAGGGCATCTCCGGCCAGGAGTATCTCTCGAAACCGCTCTCGCTCTACGCGCCGAAGGGCAACGGCCTGGAGGCGCGCATCGCCGAGCGCCTCGAACGCTGGCGTGGCCTCAAGGCCGATCTCCGTCGCAAGGACTCCGGCCCGAGTGAAAAAGCTGCAAATCCCGGGACGCGGTAAGGTTACCCTTGCCGTGGGCGCTGGCACTCCCTAATTCGCAGGCATGAAGATTTTTGCCCCAACTAAGCAGGCGATCGTGCTCGGCGGTGTGTTGCTCTCGTTTGCCGCCTCTGGTTTGGCCGATCCGATCAAGATCGATATCGATGCTGAAGATCAGGCTGCGGCGAAGAAGAAGGCGGCTGCGCCGGCCGCTCAAGCCAAGGAGCAGAAGCCTGCCGCTGGGGCTGTCACCAAGGCGGCCGCGGACGACGAAAAAGAGGGCACCATCGTCGGCGTGCCGATCGCGCGCTCGAACGGCAAATTTCTCGGACTCTCCATCGAAAACGGCGGCTTCAAACTGGCCTTCTACGATGCCAAGAAAAAGCCCGTGGCGGCCGATGTCGCACGCGCGGCTCTCCGCTGGAACCCAAAGCGCACGAAGGGCGAGGAGCGCGTCGTGCTGCTGCCTTCGGACGACGGCAAGGCGCTGAGCTTCGGGAAATTTGTCCAGCCCCCGCGCATCTTCAAGGTGTACGTCACCCTCCAGTCCGAAGACGGCACCGCAGGCGAGCACTACGTGGTGGATTATCGCGACGCCTCGGAGCCCGCGGCCGAGTGACGCACCCTGCGCGTGCGCCGGGATCGTGCGCGCGCGTTGACAATCCGCCGGAGGGCTGGCGACGTTTCGCCCATGTCATCCGTTGACCATGTTCCGTTCGATCCGATCGAGGCCGCCATCCAGGATATTGCCGATGGCAAACTGATCATCGTCACCGACGACGAGGATCGCGAAAACGAAGGCGACCTCATCATGGCCGCCAGCAAGGCCACGCCGGAGACGGTCAACATGATGATCCGCTATTGCAGTGGCATCGTCTGCGTGCCGACGGTCGATCATCAGCTCAAGCACCTCGGCCTCGGGCCGATGGTCTCGCGCAACCGCGAGAGCCATCGCACCGATTTCACGGTCACCGTCGATGCCGCCGAGGGGATTTCCACCGGCATCAGCGCCTACGACCGCACCCGCACGATCCAGATTCTGGCCGACCCCAATTCCCACCCGGAGCAACTGGTGCAGCCTGGCCACGTCTTCCCTTTGCGCGCCCGTCCGGGCGGCGTGCTGGAGCGCGCCGGCCACACGGAGGCGGCGGTCGATCTGGTGACGCTTGCCGGCCTGCCGCCCGCTGGCGTGCTGTGCGAGCTGGTCAACGACGACGGCACGGTCCAGCGCCTGCCGCAGTTGATCGAGTTTAAGAAACGTTTCGGTCTGCGCATGGTTTCCATCGCGCAACTCATCGAGTACCGCGTGCGCCGCGACCAGCTTGTCGAGCGCGTGTGCTCGCAGCCGTTTTCCTCCGAGTTCGGCGAGTTCACCGCCCACGTTTTCCGCAACCGCGTCGATGGGCGCCACCACCTCGCGCTCTCGATGGGCGCGCTCTCGGCGGAGCCCACGCTCGTGCGCGTGCACAGCGGCGATCTGCTCGGCGACGTGTTTCTCGGCAAGGGCCTCTGCGGCCACCGCACGCTCAAGGCCTCGCTGGAGGCCATCGCGCGTGCCGGGCAGGGCGTCGTGCTCTACATGACGCCGGCCAATGTCGGCGACCAACTCGTGCAGCACCTCCAGTCCAAGGCCGCGGCGCCCGCCATCGATTTGCGCGACTACGGCATCGGTGCGCAGATCCTCAGTTCGCTTGGCCTGCGCCGCATCCGTCTGCTCACGAGCAACCCGCGCAAGGTCGTGGGCCTCGATGGCTACAACCTCGAAATCGTCGAACAGGTCGCCGTGTGAGCCGCACGGCGCCGGCCGGCCGGCGTTGGCCGGTGGCGTTTTTCGGCGTTGCGCCTGGCCGTCGATGCCCTTCCGTTAGCCGGTCCAAGTCATGAGCCTCGCCGTTCCCAGTGTCGTTTCGATCTCCGGTGCCCCCTTTCGGGTGGGCATCGCGGCTGCCCGTTTCAACGAGCGCCTCGTCGATGCCCTGCTCGCGCAGGTGACCGACTGCCTCAAGGCCTCCGGCGTGAAGGCCAGCCGCCTCGACGTCGTGCGCGTGCCCGGCTCCAACGAGCTGCCGGTGGCCGTGCAACTGCTCGCCGCCCGCGCCCGCTACGATGTGTTGATCGCGCTCGGCCTGCTCATCCGCGGCGACACGATCCACTACGAGCTGATCGCCGACGCCACCACGCACGCCCTCCAGCGCGTCGCCCTCGATCTGCGCACGCCCGTCATCAATGGCGTGGTCGTCGCCGAAAACCAGGCACAGGCCGAGGCCCGCTGCCGCGGCAAGATCGACCGCGGCGCCGAGTTCGCACAATCCGCTTTGGAAATGGCCGCCCTCAAACGCCGTCTGTCGAAAAAATCATGAGCAACAAAGAAATCTTCGCGCAGCGCCGCGCCGGCCGCATGGCCGCCATGCAGTACCTGTTTTCCTGGAGCCTCAACCGCCCGGCCGACGTCGCCGACGATCTCCGCCTGTTCTTCGAGCACCAGGAGCAGCCGCGCGACTACTACGCCTTTGGCGAGGAGATCATCCACGGCGTGCTCGAGCGCCGCGAGGAGGTCGATGGCTACATCCGCTCCCTGGCGCACAACTGGGACTTCGAGCGCATCGCCCGCATCGACCTCGCGATCCTGCGCGTCGCCATCTACGAGATGCTTTTCCGCAAGGACATCCCGCCGATCGTCTCGATCAACGAGGCCATCGATCTCTCCAAACAGTTTTCCAACGCCGACGCGAAACGCTTCATCAACGGCATCCTCGACCGCCTGAAGGACCAGCTCGGGCGCGACGCCCGCAAGGCCACCGAGCAATAAGCGCCGCCGATGTTTGGCCTTTTTAAGAAGTTCAAGGACGGCCTCGCCAAGACGGTCGCCGCCATCTCCGAAAAAACGCGCGGCCTCTTCGGCGGGCGCAAGATCGACGCCTCCTCGCTCGAAACGCTCGAAGAGGCGCTCTACGGAGCCGACTTCGGCGTGCAGACCACCGAGGAAATCCTCGAAGAGATCAAGGCGGCCTACCGCAAGGACAAGGATCTGCAGGGCCGTCAGGCCGCCGAGATCGGCGCCGCCGTGCTCCAGCGCGTGCTCGCCGGCAGCGAGGGTAAACTTGAGCCCGCTGCCGCTGCGCCCACCGTCATCTGCCTGATCGGCGTCAACGGCTCCGGCAAGACCACCACCGCCGCCAAGCTCGGCTGGGATCTGAAGGAGGACGGCCAGAGCGTCGTCCTCGCCGCGTGCGACACGTTTCGCGCCGCCGCCGTCGAGCAGCTCAAATCCTGGGCGACGCGTCTCGATCTCGAAATCGTGGCCGCGCACACCGGCGCCGATTCCGCCGCCGTGGCGTTCGATGCGTGGCAGGCCGCCAAGGCGCGCGGCCGTCAGTACCTGATTGTCGATACAGCCGGCCGCCTGCACACGAAGAGCAATTTGATGGAGGAACTGGCCAAGATTCGCCGCGTGCTCCAGAAGCACGACCCGGCGGCGCCGCATCATCGCTGGCTCGTGGTCGACGGCTCACTCGGCACCAACTCCATCGAGCAGGCAAAGGTGTTTCACCAGTCGTTTGGCCTCACCGGCCTGATCGTGACCAAGCTCGACGGCACCAGCCGCGGCGGCGCGATCGTCGGCATCTGGCGCGAGCTGAAACTGCCGATCTATTTCCTCGGCCTCGGCGAAAAGCCCGAGGACTTGCAGCCCTTCTCGGCGGAGAACTACGCGAAGGCGGTCTTCGGCCTCGATTGATCGTGCGCGCGCCGGCGCACGTCCGATGCCTCCGGCGTGCGCGGTGTGGCGTGCGGCCTAGAAATTGGCCGTGACCTCGGACTGGTGGCCGGGCTCCAACGTGAGCTCGCCGACGGACACGCACTCGACCTGATCGTTTTTGTAGAGGCGCACGCGGACCGGTGCTGCGGCGTCGGTCGTTTCCCAGCGCCATTTGCCGATCGAGACAAACTGGAGCGGCTGGCCTTTGTCGGCGTGCAGTCCGGGGCCTTCTCCGCGGATGAAGAGCCGGTTGCCGATGCCGATGTAGGCTGTGACGAGTAGCCGGGTGGCGCCGTCGGCCGACATCGCGGAGGCGGGGCGCGCTTCGTCGGGCGAGACTTGGGAAAACTCGGACTGCTCTTCGGCTGGCGCGTCGGTATCGATGTCGCCCAGATCGAGTCCGAGCGTGGGCTGGTCGTCGATGGGCTTGGCGCGGCGGGCGGGTTTGGGCGCGACAGGCTCTTTTTCGGCCTCGGGCTCTGGCGCTGGAGCGGGGGACGCGTTTTCCACCTCGGCGGGCTGTGGCACCGTCGGCGTTTCGGGCGGCACGAGCGGCGCACTTTCGGCGTGAATCTCGTCGGATTTTTGCGCTTCGGGCGCGGACTGCGGCTCGGGCGCTTGGGCCGGTGAGGCGTCGTCTTCGATTGCGGGAGCCGGCTGCGCCTCCGGTGTGGCGCTGGCGGCCGGTTCGCTGCTGGGCGGTGGCGTGAGGGCGCCGCCGGTGGCGCGTGAGATGAGCCCGTGGATGCCGCGCGCGTTCCTAAACGGACGTGCCGGAGCCGGTGCGGGCGCCTGCTCTGACATTGCGGAGGCTGCGGGGCGGGCGTCTTTGATCGTCTCGTCGAGGCGGCGCAGCTCGGCGTCGATCCGGCCGGTCAGTTGTTCGCCGGTTTGTGCGAGGCGTTGTTCCAGTGCGGCGACGGTTTTCTGGAGGCGCGCTTCGGCCTCCTGCGCCTGCTCGGCGGCGGTGTCGCGGAAGGATTTTTCGATGGCGACTCCGGCCTTGCCGAGTTCGGCGACGACGTGGGCGGCGAGGTCGTCGATGGTCTGGACAAGCTGGTCGGTGGCGGTGCGGCTGTGGTCCGGGAGTGCGGCCAGTCCGGTCTGAAGTGCGGTGAGCTGGCTGGTGGCGGAGGTTTGGAGCTTGGTCCATTCGCCGGCCGCTTTCTGGATTTTGTCCACGACGACTTCGAGACGTTCGCTTTCGGAGCTGCGCAGGGCGGCGAGGTCGCGTTCGAGTTCCTCCTTTTCCTCGTCGTTGGCGAGGGTGATCTGCTGCTGGAGTTCGGCGATCTTGTCCTGAAGCTTGTGGGGGAGCTGCTCGGCCTGTTTCAGGTTTTTCTGAGCGAGCTCGGTGATGGTGTGCAGGCCCTGCGCGGCGATGCCGATCTGCTCGGCGGCGGTGGCGACGGTGCGCGAGAGTTCTTCGAGGGCGCGTTGGCGGTCGTCGAGCGCGATGTCCTGTTTGCGCGCGTAGTCGGTGAGGAATGGGATGGCGGCGAGCACGGTGCCGAGGGCCACGCAGGAGACGCTGGCGATCAGCGGAGCCCCGCTCCAGGGATCGAGGCTGCGACTGGCGATCAGGGCGGCGGAGCCCAGGAGGGCGGCGTCGCCGACAAGAAAGGGCCATTTAGGGAGGCGGGGCGTGTCGGAAGGCAGCATGCTCATAGGCTATTGCGCGCGGGAGAGTTTGTGCGCTCCCGTGCGCTCAGGCTCAAGGGCAAAGGCGGCGGCGTGTCGCTGTGTTCAGCGACGTGCGCGGAGGGCGATGAAGACGGCTTGGAAGGGCTTCCCGGTCGTCCAGTCGCCTTGGCAATGCCACTGCGTCACATTGGACCAATCCATGCCGGGCTTCTTGCCGGCGTATTCGCCGGTCGCAGGTTGAAATGCGGCGAGCGGGACACGCAGCCAGATGGCTTGTTTCGGGACGATCACCTCGATGCGGAGGCGTGCCGTGGCCAAGGTGCCATCGGCGTCGCAGAGCCCGACGGTGACTTCCTGGACTTCGTTGGCGGCACCGATGCCGAGAGCCATTTCGACGTAGGCCATGCCTGCGAGGTTCATGGGCGTGTCGAGGTTGCCACAGAAGCCGCCGTTGCCCTGTGCGCCTTTGCTGGAGGCAATGGAGACGCCTTCGGCGGTGCGGCTCATGGCGTCCTTCCACGATTCGTAGCCGTAGGCCGGCGTGGTTTCGCCGCGGAGGTCGGCGATCAATTCGGTGGGGCTGGCCTTATCTGCGGGAGCCGCCGGGATGGAGGCGAGGGCGGCAGTGGGCAAGGCAAGGAGTGTGGCAACAATCAGGGCGAGGGCGGGGTGTTTCATGTGGGGATGGGGCCGATGCGACTTGAGCGGTGGATGGCAGCGGTTGTCGGAGGGCCTTGCAATGTCTCAGCAGAGACGGGCGCGATTGCCGGGGTGGAGGGTGGCGCACTTAGAGCCTATCCGAATAATCCCGTTTGACCTGCGACGATGGTGGCGCAAGCGA
>ERZ795058.2728-NODE-2728-length-20026-cov-14.456011_pt1 | contig 20026 bp, 18 predicted proteins | sample MGYA00375142_ERZ795058 | MGnify/ENA primary metagenome ERZ795058 (study PRJEB30187, sample SAMN05720210) | activated sludge metagenome | isolation source: anaerobic digester from wastewater treatment plant | place: Japan | collected 2015-04-20 ... | reverse complement strand
TGGAGATGACGATCGGCGAAAAGAGTTTTGGCGAGACCGTGCCGTTTGCCGATGACCTTAAAGGGATCATCACGATCACCGGAGTGAAAGCCGAAGATCGGATCGTCCTCTTGAGCGACCAGGGCGAAGAGAGCCGGTGGATTTGTGAACGGGACGGGTTCTTTGAAACCCGGTTTGCAGTGAACAAACGCCTGTTCTATCGCCTTGAACTCTACCGCTTCACCGTATCCGTTCACCTGCTGGAAGTGGTTACAAATCCCGTCTACCTGAGCTGAGCGGTTGATTCCCGTTCGATGAGGGTGAAGGGAAGCAGAATGTCCGTCCGGGATTTTTCCTTGCCGGTGATCATCGAATGGAGCAGTTCGACGGCAAGGTTACCCATCTCCTCGATCGGCTGGGCGATCGTCGTCAGACGGGGGGAGACAAAGGATGAAAGCTCGATGTTGTCGAAGCCCACGACGGAAAGATCTTCAGGGATTTTCAACCCTCGATCCTGAAAGTATCGGATCGCCCCGATCGCCAGCTCATCGGTGATCGCGAACACCGCGGTAAAGGTGTTGCTCCGCTCGCTGAGATGCCGGGCGGCCTCATAGCCGCTTTGCATGCTGTAGGTCTCGGAGTAGACGATATTCCGCTCGTCCAATGCGATGTTCGCCAGAGCGAGCGCATTCCCATATCCGGCGAGGCGCCGGGTGGAAAAGGTGAACTGGCGTCCTGCGATCACGGCGATGTTGCGATGCCCGTTGGTGATCAGGTGCCGAACCGCGACGGCGGCGGCTTCTTCCTCGCTGATGTGAATCGCCGGGGCGTTCCAGGACGGCGCCCTGAAGGTCGCAAGAACCGTCGGGATGTTTTGGACAGTGAGGTATTCATTGAATCCGGGCTGGGTAAGCTCGTGAAGAATGATGATTCCGTTGAGGCGATCCGCCTTGATCCGATTCAGGCACTTCAGCTCGTCTTCCGCTTCGGTTGAAGCGTAGTAGAAGCCGGTGTGGTAGGAGTGCTCCTCCAATTGGCGGGCGACGATGCTGAAGATCTGGCGTTGGAAGTTGTTGAAGGTCTCCGGCATGACGATTCCGACCGTGGTGGCGTGCTTGGCCACCATCTCCCGGGCTGCGCGGTTCGGCACATACCCGGTTTTCTCGATCGCTTCGAGAATCCTCGCCCGGGTCTCCGCTTTCACATACGACTGTTGGTTGAACACCCGTGAAACGGTTGATACCGAAACGCCCGCCAGCTTCGCCACTTCTTTGATATTCGCCATGACCTCTATACCACTTCCTTCCAGTATATACTACATACCCTGAAACCCCAATGAGTACAATATGACTTTACATTGGGGTTCTTTGGTGTATACTACACATATCTGGGAACGTTTTCATATCACTAAAAAGGAAAGAAACATGTCTGTATTGCGTATCGGTATCTTGGGGGCGGGGCGAATCGGAAAAGTCCACGCCGAGAACATCACGAGGTTCGTGAAGGGCGTGGAGATCGTCGGGATTGCCGATCCCCTGATCGATCGGAAGACGACGGAATGGGCGAACGGGCTGGGGATCAAGGTCGTCACCAAGGATTCGATGCAGCTCATCAACAATCCTGAAATCGATGCGATCATGGTGTGCAGCTCGACGGACACCCATGCCGATTTCATCATGGCGGCGGCCAATGCGAAGAAGCACGTCTTTTGCGAAAAACCGATCGACCTCAGCGTGCTGAAGGGAAAGGAGGCGATCGAAACGGCCAAGAGCAAGGGCGTGAAGCTTCAGCTTGGGTTCAACCGGCGGTTCGACCATAACTTCAAGCGGATCCGCGAGCTCACTGAAGACGGAAGCATCGGGGATGTCCACCTCATCAAGATCACCAGCCGCGATCCCGCGCCTCCGAGCGCCGCCTACGCCGCGGTCTCGGGAGGCATTTTCCTGGACATGATGATCCACGACTTCGACATGGCCCGATATCAGGCGGGATGCGAGGTGGTTTCGGTGGATGCCCACGGGGCGGTTCTGATCGATCCCGAGATCGGCAAGGCGGGCGATGTGGACACCGCGATCGTCACCCTCGTCTTTGAGAATGGAGCCCTCGGAGTCATCGACAACTCCCGAAAAGCGGTCTACGGCTATGACCAGCGGGTGGAGGTGTTCGGTTCCAAAGGATGCGCCATCGCCGCGAACGACCAGCCGAACCGGGTGACGCTCTTTGGTGGAGAGAACGTGAGCCAGGACAAGCCCCTGTATTTCTTTCTGGAACGGTACAAGGATGCGTTCGTCGACGAGGTTGCCGCCTTTGTCGAGGCGATTCGGACGGATGGCGAGGTTCCGGTTGACGGAACCGACGGACTTGAAGCGATGGTCGTCGCCCTTGCCGCCGGCAAGAGCCTCAAAGAGGGGCGCCGGGTGACGATCGCCGAGATGAAAAAGGAGCTGGGGCTTTGAACAAAACGATCCGACTGACGATGGCGCAGGCGTTGCTGCGCTTTCTGGACAACCAATATGTGAGCGTGGATGGAGTCGAGCACAAGTTCGTGCGCGGAGTGTTCGGGATCTTCGGACACGGATGCGTCGTCGGGATCGGCGAAGCGCTGGCAAGCGAAGAAAACGCACTTCCGTTCTATCAGGCGAAAAACGAGCAGGGCGCCGTCCATGCGGCGATCGGGTTTGCCAAGGAACATAACCGTCATGCGATGATGGCGGTAACCTCCTCGATCGGACCGGGGGCGATGAACATGGTGACCGGGGCCGCCACGGCCACGGCGAACCACCTTCCCGTTCTCCTTCTGCCCGGAGACGTGTTCGCCTGCCGCCAGCCCGATCCCGTGCTGCAGCAGGTCGAGATTCCCCACGACTACACCAACACCGCCAACGACGCGTTTCGGGCGGTGAGCAGGCTGTGGGACCGGATCAACCGGCCGGAGCAGCTGATGAGCGCTATGATCAATGCGATGCGGGTTCTTGCCGACCCGGCGGAAACGGGGGCGGTGACAATCGCGTTGCCCCAGGATGTCCAAGGGGAGGCGTATGAGTATCCCGTCGAGTTCTTTAAGAAGCGAGTCCACTACATCGAACGGCGAATCCCCACCGTAGGACAGCTCGACCGCTTGGCGAAGCTCATCAAGACGGGGAAGAAACCGCTTGTGATCGCCGGAGGCGGCATCCGCTACAGCGCTGCGGGAGCGGAACTGGCCTCCTTCTGTGAGACCTTCCATATTCCGTTCGGGGAAACGCAGGCGGGAAAGGGGACGATCGTCTGGGATCATCCCTATAATCTCTCGGGGATCGGCACCACCGGTTCGCTTGCGGCGAATCGGTTAGCCAAGGAGGCGGATCTGATCATCGGGGTGGGCACCCGGTTCGGCGACTTCACCACGTGTTCCAAGTGGCTCTTCCGGAACCCTCGGGCCTCCTTTGTTTCAATCAACGTCGCTTCGTTCGACGGATACAAACTCAATGCGGAACCGATCATCGCCGATGCGAAACTGACGCTGGAGGCGATCGTCCGCCACCCCGAATTGAGATCCTATCGAAGCGAATGGGGGAACCGCATCCGGGAAGAGAAAGCGGTCTGGGATCGGGAGGTCGAGCAGCTCTACCATGAGGAGCTTGAAGGGACGCTCTCCCAAGCGAGAGTTCTCGGAGAACTGAACGACCGTCTGCTGCCGCCCGATGCGATCGTCCTCTCCGCTTCCGGCTCGATCCCCAGCGATATGCAGCGGGTGTGGCGGACAAGGGTTCCCGGCACCTATCATATGGAATATGCGTTCTCCACGATGGGGTATGAGATCGCGGCGGCGCTCGGAGCGAAGATCGCCCATCCCGAACGGGAGGTGGTCGCCCTCGTCGGCGACGGCGCCTATACGATGCTCCACACCGAATTGCTCACGTCAATTCAGGAAGGGAAGAAAATCATCGTCGTGGTCTTCGACAACGCGGGCTTTCACTGCATCGACAATCTGCAGACAAGCCAGGGCATCGTCCGTTACGGCAATGAGTGGCGGAAGCGCGAGGAGCAAAGCGGCCGCTTGAGCGGACAGAGCCTCGTCGTGGATTACGCCCTGAATGCCCAAAGCTGGGGAGCGGTTGGCCTCCGGGCGACGACGATCGAAGGCCTTGCCGAAGCGATGCAGCAGGCGCTGAAGGAAGAGGCATCCACCGTGATCCACTGTCTCGTCGCGCCCAAGTCGATGACCGGGAATTACGAAGGGTGGTGGCGGGTCGGCACGGCGGAGGTCTCCGCTCGGAAAGAGGTCGTTGAAGCCTGGGAAGCGTTACAAGTCGAACTTGATAAGGTTCGGCAATTTTAGGAGGAGCAATGAGCAACACTCGGATCAAGCTGGCAATCGCCCCGATCGGCTGGACGAATGATGATCTGCCCCAGCTCGGCGGCGAGATTCCCTTTGAGCAGTGCGTCAGCGAGATGGCGCTGGCCGACTTCGAAGGAAGCGAGGTGGGAAACAAATATCCGAAAGATCCCGAGGTTCTGCGCCCGGCGCTTGAGCTGCGGGGCCTTCGGATCTGCAACGCCTGGTTCAGCACATACCTGACGACCAGGCCCTATGAGGAGGTTGAACGGGCATTTGTCGAGCATTGCACGTTCCTTCAGGCGATGGGGGCAAAGATCGTCGGGGTGGCGGAACAGGGCAACTCGATTCAAGGCGATCCGGACATTCCGGTTTTTGACGGCAAGCCGGTCAACAGCGAGCGAGAGTGGAGCCTGCTTACGAGCGGGCTCGACAAGCTCGGCAAAAAAGCGCGGGAGTTCGGCCTTCGGCTGACCTACCACCACCACATGGGCACCGGCGTCCAGACCAACGGGGAGATCGACCGCCTGATGGAGGAAACCGACGCGGACTTGGTAGGCCTGCTCTACGACACCGGCCACCTCGTCTTCAGCGGCGAAGACCCGATGGTTCCGCTTAGGAAGTGGTTCGACCGGATTTGGCACGTCCACCTGAAGGATGTGCGGGCCGCAAAACGCCAACAGGCGATCAAAGAGAAGTGGTCGTTTCTCAAAGGGGTTCTGGAAGGGGTGTTCACGGTACCGGGGGACGGAATGATCGATTTCAGGCCGATCGTCGAGCATCTGCTGGCCAACGGGTATGAGGGCTGGTGGGTGGTGGAAGCGGAACAGGATCCGAAGATCGCCAATCCGCTTGAGTATGCAATGAAGGCGCGGAAGTACATCCGTGACATCGCAAAGATTTGATAAAGGTAGGACAATGAGCAAACGTGTGAAAGTCGGAGTAGTCGGATATGGCGTGATCGGACAGCGGTTGGCCGATGGAGTTGCCCTTCAAGGGGATATGGAGCTTGTCGGGGTGGCGGATGTGGGGCCGACCCTCTCGATCAGAGCGCTCAGGGAACGGGGAATGCCCTTTGATTTCTATTTGGCAAATCCTGCGAATCGAGGGGTTCTGGAGGAGCTCGGGGTGCCGGTCACGGGAAGCCTTGAAGAGCTGGTTCAAAAGTGCGACATCATCCTGGACGCCACCAGCGCGGGCGTCGGGCTGAAGAACAAGGAGCTGTACGAGAAGCATAGGAAAAAAGCGGTTTTCCAGGGCGGTGAAAAGAACGCCATCGCCGACGTGTTCTTTCACGGCTATGCAAACTATGAGCAGGGAGTGGGCCAGTCGTTTCTGAAGCTGACGAGTTGCAACACCACCGGCCTGATCCGGGCGGTCGATTGCTTCGACCGGGCGGTCGGAGTCGAGAAGGTCGCCATCACGATCATTCGGCGGGTCGCCGACCCCGGCGATTATCACCGCGGCCTGGCGAACGCCCTTCAGATGGACAAGGCTCCGAGCCATCAGGCGGTGGATCTGATGACGATCATGCCTCATATCGAGGCGACGGGCATTCTTGTGCACACCCCGGTGACCCACGGGCATATCATCACGGTGGTACTCACGCCGAAGAAGGATCTCTCGGTCGAAGAAGCGGTCGCCCACCTGAAAGCCCATCCGAGGATTCGGGTCGTCTCGATTGATGAAGGATTCTTGGGCAACGCCAGCCTCTTCCGATACGCCCGCGATCTGGGCAATCCGCGGGGCGACATGTATGAGATCGCCGTATGGAAGGATTCGGTGGTCAAGAGCGGGAAGGACATCATGTTCGCCATCAACATTCCCCAGGAAGCGGTGGTGATCCCCGAATCGATCGATGCGATCCGCTCTGCTCTGAAGCTGCAGACAACGCGGGAAGAGGGAACTTCCAAGACGAATGAATACTTAGGCATCGGCAGGTGGAATCGATGATGAAGAGCATTGAAGGGGTGGATGTCCGTTCCAAACGGGTGCTGTTCAGACCGGACATCAACAGTCCGATCGATCAAAAGACGAAGAGGATCGTCAACACGAACCGCCTTGAGAAGGCCGCGGTCACCCTCAAGCTGCTGCTTGAGGGGGGCGCCAAGGTCGCGATCATCGCCCATCAGGGTGATACGATGGATTACCGGAACATCATTCCGATGGCCGAACACGCCGAGATCCTGCAGAACCTTACCGGCTTTCCCGTGTCCTACATCGATGACGTATGCGGTCTGGCCGCTCAGGAAGCGATTGAATCGCTTTCCGAAAGCGAGGCGATCCTGCTGGGAAATGTCCGCTACCTGAGCGAGGAGATCACCGCCTTCGAGAAGGAGGTGAAGCTCACCCCGACCGAGATGCAATCGACCTATCTGATCCGGTCGCTGAAGGATCATTTCGATCTCTATGTGAACGACGCCTTCTCCGCCGCCCATCGCAGCACTCCGTCGATGGTCGCCTTCCAGGAGTTTCTGCCCACCTATGCCGGCCGGCAATTGATGGACGAGTACTCCGCCTTGAGCCGGATCTCCGAAGGGACGGCCCATCCGAGGGTCTTCCTGCTCGGCGGGGGGAAGATCAGCGATGCGTTCGGCATGATGGATCATGTCCTCTCCACCGGAAGCGCCGACGCGGTTCTCACCGGCGGTCTGACCGGACAGGTGATCGCGCTCGCTTCCGGAGTGAAGCTGGGGAGCGCTACCGAAGCGTTCCTTGCGGAGAAGGATTTCATCCGGTTCATCGCTCCGGCGAAGAAGCTGCTTGAGGAGTTTCCGAAGAAGGTGTTCTTCCCCCTTGACTTCGCCTTTGAAAAAGACGGAGAGCGGGCGGAATGCACCCATGAGGAGGTTGAAGCCTCGGATGACCGCTTCTATCTCGACATCGGAGCGAAAACGATCGCCCTGTATACGGAGCACATCGCCCGGGCGAACACCCTGTTTGTCAACGGACCGGCGGGGGTGTATGAGGATGAGCGGTGGGAGAAGGGCACACGGGAGCTGCTTCGGGCGGTCAGCAACAGCACGGCATATTCGGTCATCGGAGGCGGGGACACGATCACCGCCGCCGCGCGCTATACCGGCCTTGACGGGTACTCGTACGTGTGCACTGCCGGAGGAGCGATGATCCAATTCCTTTCAGGCAAGAGGCTGCCCTTGCTTGAGGCGATGAAGGCGTAACGGATGGATTCTATCGTATTGCCGTACCGAAGCGGGGAACATCTTGTTCTCAAAGCGCCCAAAGCCCTTGGGGTATCGGTACGGGATCCGAAGGAAGGCGGACTGAGGGCTCGAAAGCATCTGTTTAAAGAGGCGCTGGGGACCGGGTTTGCCGATTTTCTTCGATCTGCCAGCCGGGTGTTGATCATCATCAACGATTCGACGCGGCCGACGCCGACGAAGGAGATGATGAGCGCCTTGCTGCCGTACGTTGAAGAGGCGGGAATACAGGATGATCAATTAACGATTCTCATCGCCACCGGAGCTCATCGGCCCGCTCTGGAATCGGAGTTCGAGCAGCTGCTCGGCAGGGGGCTGGCCCGACGCCTGAACAACCGGATCGTCAGCCACGTCGCCACCGACCGGAGCCGGTTGACCTATCTCGGAACGACGAGCAGAGGAACACCCGTAGCGTTGAATTCGCTTCTTTTCGAGGTCGATCGGGTGGTTGTCACCGGGAGCGTCGAACCCCATTATTTTGCCGGCTATACCGGAGGCCGGAAGGCGATCATGCCAGGAATCGCCGGCTACGAGACGATCGAAGCCAACCATCGCCTCGCCCTCGTCAGCGCCGCGCGCACCCTTGCGCTGGAAGGCAACCCGGTGCACGAGGATTTCCTGGAGGTGGTGGAGTTCGTCAAGCAGCCGATCTTTTCGCTGATGAGCGTCCTTGACAAGGATCATAGACCGATCCATCTCGCCGGAGGCACGCTGACGGAGAGTTTCCTTGAGTGCATCCCGGTAGCTGAAGAAACCTTCGGAACGCCGATCGCTTCACCAATGGACATCGTGATCACCGTGGCGAACCATCCGATGGACATCAACCTGTATCAAGCGCAGAAAGCCCTCGACAACGGGGCGCTGGCCGTTCGTGACGGAGGATCCCTCCTGCTGGTCGCCTCCTGCCGGGAGGGGGTGGGGGGTGCGGCGTTCGCCGATCTGCTCGCTTCCAGCGAATCTCCGGATCAGGCGCTCGCAGCGATTCATGAACACTACAAGCTTGGCTACCACAAAGCGGCGAAGATCGCATTGGAAGCGAAGCGGATCAACCTGTATGCCTATACCGACCTGGACGACGAGCGCGTTTCATCCTTGTTCCTCAAGCCGGTCAAGGATCTTCAACGATGGTTTGACCGCGTCGTCGACGAGTTTCGCCAAGCGCACCGCCGAGACCCCCGGGTCCTTGTTCTTCGGGACGGGGGGATGTGCGTTCCCATTCTCTCTTCATCCGGCAAGCACTAGTGTTTCCGCGTAAGCGCCAGGAAAGCCTTTCGAACGATCTCGTCCGCCGTCAATTTGTAATGCTGCATCAGCCAGTCCTGGGTTCCGACCTGTCCGAACCGGTCATGAATGCCGACCATTTCCATCGGGATCGGATGCCGGGTCGAGAGGACGAGTGAAACAGCGGCGCCGAGGCCCCCTGCGACCTGATGGTTTTCCGCCGTGACGATCGCTCCCGTTTTTTCGGCGTACTCAAGGATCAGCTGCTCATCAAGCGGCTTGATGGTGTGCATATCGATGACCGCTGCGCTGATTCCCCGGGATTTAAGCAGTTCCCTTGCCTTCAGCGCTTCATTCACGAGGAGCCCTCCGCTTGCAACAAGCGTGACGTCGCCACCGTCGTGAAGGAGTTTTCCTTTCCCCAGCTCGAAGCGTTCTCCTGCCTGATAGATTTGGGGAAGGGCCTTCCGATGAAGACGAAGGTAGGTGTTGCCCTGATGTGCGGCGCAAAGCCTGATGATTTCCTTCAGGCTTGTCGGATCGGCCGGCTCCACGATCACGAGGTCGGGGATCATCCGCATCAGCCCGATGTCTTCAAACGGCATGTGGGTTCCGCCGTTGAAAGCGGCACTCACTCCCGGATCGGTTCCGACGAGCTTCACATTGAGCCCGGCATAGTTGGCCGAGATGAAGAACTGGTCGAATGCCCGTCGGGAAGCGAAGGTGGCGAATGTCGCCGCAAAGGGAATCTTCCCGGCGACGCTTAATCCCGCGCTCACTCCGACAAGATTCGCCTCGGCGACGCCGACTCCGACAGTCCGCCGAGGGAAGACGTCCTTGAAGATCTGGGTGCCGTGGGCCCGCATGAGATCGGCTTCCAGAACCATGATTCTCGGATCTTCGTGAGCCAGTTCGATCAACGTCTCCGCATAGACCGTCCGCATTTCTTTTTGGTTCATGTCGTCTCCTTTACCCCAGTTCGGCGATCGCCTGCTTGGCCGTTTCCATCGAGAAGCTCATGTTGTGATTGCTTTCCAGCCCTTCGCAGAAGGCGGCTCCTTTTCCCTTGATCGTATCGAGGATGATCATGGCCGGACGAGTCTGTTGGTTTTGGGCATTGATGACGGCTTCATGGATCGCATTCAGGTCGTGTCCGTCCACCTGCCGGGTATCCCATCCGAAACTTCTCCATTTTTCCGCCAAATTCCCGAGGCTCATCACGTCATCGATCTTGCCGTCCAGCTGAAGCTTGTTGTAATCGGTGAATACGATCATGTTCTTCAGCTTGTAATGAGCGGCAAACATCGCCGCTTCCCAGATCTGTCCTTCCTGGCTCTCCCCGTCTCCGATGACCACGTAGACATACTGCTGTTTCCCGTCATGGAGGAGGGAATACGCAACTCCGCATCCGACGGAAAGCCCCTGGCCCAGGGAGCCGGTCGTGACATCGATCCCTTTGGTTCGGAGGTGGTCGCAATGGCTGGGCAGGTTCGTGCCTCCCCGGTTGAGCGTATCGAGTTCGGATAGAGGGAAATACCCTTTCAGCGCCAAGGTGGCATACAGGGCGGGGCCGGCATGCCCTTTTGAGAGGATGAAGAAATCCCGGTCTTCCCATTGAGGGTTGTTCGGATCGATCCTCATCACCTTTCCGTAGAGCAGGGCAAGCACTTCCGCAATCGAAAGCGCTCCTCCGATATGACCGACCCCGAGATTCCCGATCGTGTACAAGGTCTTTTTCCGTATCTCTTTCGCAAACTCCGTGAGCCTCGCATGTTCAGTAGGTGTAAGCATTCATTCCCCCTATGATTAAGTGCCAATCCTAGATAGATATAAGCAATTTATAACAGTTTGTAAATTGATAATTGGTTTTTCTTTTTTTTATTTTTTCTCGCTGCACGGGGCTTTCTTTTTAGTAGTTCATATATATATAATAACATAAATATTTAGGTAAGAAAATATAAAAATAAAGCATAGTTATAACTATACTTTTTAGTAAAAGTAATCTTTAGTGTTAAAAATACCGAGGATTTGTCGAATTTGAGGAAGGACATCGAAGAATTGATGTCTTCCGAATCTAAAGAGGTTCCTAATGGCTATTGTAACAATGAATTATCTCCTGAAAAAAGCTCAAAGAGGGAAATATATTGTTGGAGCGTTTAATTTTCCGGATCTCGCCAGTATCCAAGGTATATTTCAGGCTGCATCGGCAAAGAAGAGTCCTGTCATTTTGATGCCAGCAGTGTTTACCAATAATGAAATGGGAATGGAGATGACTGCAAGGGCGATTGAGGTGGTGTCTCGCCAATACCCTGAAATCGATGCTGCCATCCATCTTGATCACTGTAAAGACTTTGACTATATCAGAAAATGCATAGACTATGGTTATACGTCGGTCATGATTGATGCTTCGGAGTTTGAGTTCAATGAAAATGTTGACCGTACCTGTCAAGTCGTGGAATACGCCAGACGCTATGGTGTTACGGTTGAGGCTGAACTGGGGCACATATCCGGTCAGGAGGATAACATCTCGGTGGACGCACGAGAAGCGTTATTCACCTCACCCGAGGAAGCAAAAAAATTCGTTGAGCTTACCCAGGTAGATGCTTTGGCTATTGCCGTAGGAACAAGTCACGGCTTCTATAAAGCGCTTCCTAAATTAGATTTCACCAGAATCAAAGCGATTCGGGAGATCACCGATGTTGCGCTGGTTCTCCATGGTGGAACCGGTGTTCCCGATGATGATTTCCGGAAGGCTCGAGAACTGGGAATTTCAAAAGTGAACGTAGGAACCGAGATCAAGGTTCATGGAAACTATGATGTTCGTAAAGCAGCCTATGCCGTTGCAACTCACCAAGACCCCAGAGTGATTGACGCTTTGGTCAGAGCAAAGACTCAGGAACTGGTTGAGAAGAAGCTTGAAGTCTTCGGGAGTGCCGGTAAACTCTAACGTTGATGAAATGTTACGCTGGAATCGATATCGGTTCTACAAACATCAAGCTTGTCGTCATTGACGAAAAGGGTGATCTGTGTCATAAAGCAATCTCCCCGACACCCTATATCCAAGATTCCTACAGATGTTTCGATGTACAGGCTATCGACAAGGTCGTAGACGGTATGATTGAGCATGCCAAACCATTCGGTAGGTTGATCAGCGTATCCTTTTCTTCGGTAGGGGAGAGTGTTGTTCCGGTAAAAGATGGAAGAGCGCTTGGGAATGCGGTCTTTCATGGCGAGCTTACTCAGCCCACCAAAGAGGAAGAAAAGATTATTTCCAAGTTTTCGCAATATGAAAAGACCGGGGTCATCTCGAATGGTCTCCTTTCTTTGGAAAAAATCTTGTGGCATCACAGGAACAATGCTGAAAAACCGGAACAGTTCCTTCCATTCACAAGTTATCAGGTCTATAGGAAGACCGGCTGTTCGACGTGGTGCTATTCTCAAGCCAGCAGGTCCAATGCCTACATGGTCGCCGAAAAGCGATGGAACTATGAGCTTCTTGAAGCTCTGGGCATCGATGCACCCGGGGAGCTGGGGCCTCATGGGATGTATTGCGGGGAAAAAGACGGGATTTTGTATGGTCTCGGTGGACATGACCATATCAGTGCTTTGTACGGTCTTTTTAAGATTACCGGAACATCGGAATTTTTTCTTGACTCGATGGGCACTTCCAATATGATCGCTCTCCTTTTGAACAAGCCTCTCGCTGTTCAAAGCACGTACAATCCTCTTGGCGGCGGCATCGTGAATGGTTTTGATGAAGGACAGAGCGTCCTGTTCAGGGGGCTGCCTCTTTATGGTGGATTTCTAGCTCATTGGATGAAGCGATTCGGGTGTACGGTAACGAACGAGAATATCCGTGCAATAAACAGGCAGATCGTCGAGAATAAAGAGAAGGCACTGGCCTTTACAGCGATAATCGGTGGTAATTTTTACCACAATAAGCAATTGAAACTCCGGGATATTGAGTACCCGAGGATCGAAAACAATTGCAGTATAGACAGGTATATTGAAAGCGTGTACGCTTACAACACCATGAAAACGGTACAACTCGTTACTGATTTGGGATCATTTTCGAATAACGCCGCCATTCCATACTACTGTGCAGGAGCCGCCACTTCAAATGAAGTGCTTATGGGAATGAAAGCGACGGCATTGAGACGTCCGATCATATGTCCGGATGTCGGCGAGGTCAGCGCTCTGGGGGCTGTGTGCGCCGGGGTGGAAGCTGCCGGTGAACGTGAAGTTTTTGACTACATGAAGGAGAAGCTTGCATCCGGCAATACGGTTATCCCAAGCGAACGATATGCCGCGTTCGTGAACAAAGCACGGGATAGTTACCGCAGTGTCAGTTTTTGAGGTAGTAGATGAGTAAACGTTTTAGAAACAACCGACTTGATGAAATGGAATTACTGATTCTCGAGTCGGGGTCTATAGGTACTCGACAGCTTGCAGAACATTTTGGTATTTCACTCAATACGCTTCGGCACGACATTGCGGAGTTAAGCACCCGGGGTAAGATCGTGAAGGTGTATGGAGGAGTGGCAGCGGTAAAAAATACGGTTACGTCCGTAAGTGAGCGAAGATACCAGAACTACGGCATCAAAATGAGGATAGGAGAATTTGCCAGCTCTTTGGTCGAAGATGGAAAATCGATTTTTGTCGATGGGGGAACGACTGCCGTATGCATGATCCCGTTTCTTTCCAAAGTTCAGAATGTGAGTCTTACCACCCATAGTCTGGGAGTTTTGGAGAATGTCAGCGGGCTTACGAATCTGTCAATCGTAAGTTTAGGCGGCAAGTATGACTTTCTGACCCGTTCATTTCTGGATTATGAAGCGATCGAGATGTTACGCGGCATCAGGTTCGACTTTGTGTTTGTCGGAGCTTCAAGTATAAAGCCTGACGGTATTTACGCTGAGTTATACTTGCCCAGCATAATGAAAACGGCGATAATTGAATCAGGAGACAACGTTGTAATTCTTTCTGATTATTCAAAGTTCAACAAACCCGCTCCCCACAAGTCTTGCGATTTTACAAAGGTCGATTATCTGGTAACCGACAAGACCCCTCCACTGAAGATAATGGATGCGATAGAGGAGAACAATATTAAATTATTCCTTGTTTAATAAAGATATGTATGATGTACAGCTTCAAAAACGCCAAATAGGAATAAGAGTCGAAAGGGAACTCATCAACAAGTTCTGTGCCATCTTTCTGCACGATGGCGAGTATGAACTCTCCGTCAATGAAAAACATTACAGCATCAAGCAGCCGTCAATAGTATTATTGGGTCCTGGCGACTTTTTTTCATTGGAAGCATCCAGACAAAAGGCGACTTTATCAAAAACCTATGACGAAATTGATTTTGATGACCAATGGATGGAACGAGTGTCCGACTCCGGCACCATCCTTATGGAGTGTTTTACGCACAAGCAGATTTCAGGGCTCCATTGCATTCTTTTGGAAGAAGATCAGGCTGAAGTAGTTAAAGAAGCGATTGAAGAGATCCGGAAATTGGATGAGCGGAAAAAAGATGAATATGGCAACGCATTGACATACAAGCTGAAAACCGCTGAGTTGCTCATTCTTATCAATAGGCTCTATCGAATCAATAATTCGTTCATTCTGACAAACAAAGCACTTGTCGTCAGCGATGCGGTACAGCGGGTTTCTGATTATATCCGAGTCAACTATTGGGATGAGATAAGCATAGAGATGCTCTCGGTCATGTTCAGAATAAACAGAAATCTCCTCTGCAAACAATTCAAAGAACTGATGGGGGTTTCCCCAATCCAATACTTGATCAATTATAGGCTTTCCTCTGCCTGCTCATTTCTCGAACAAGGTTTTTCCGTTGAAGAGACATGCTCCAAAGTAGGTTTCAGCAATTTGCCACACTTCAGCAAATCGTTCAAGAAGCGATATGGAGTAAGCCCCAGTCAATATCAAGGCAGAAGAATTTCTAAAGACTGATCATGTAATCATCTTCAAATCGAATGGTCTTGACGTCGTATCAGTATCCAATTGATACGCATAGATAATGTTTCTTTTGGCGAGATTTCTATGCATTTTTCAATTGATTGTATATAAAACTATAAAAATACTTATAAAATATAACAATAAAATGTCTGTTTCTCATCTTATACTTCACATATCAAAAACATTGGAGGAATGTACAGATGAAAAGAAAGTGCCTATCCATTCTGTTAGTTCTGGTTCTATCTTTGAGTTGCCTGTTCGCTGCCGGAGCAGGTGAGGCGAAGCGTAGTGACGTCATAGAGCTGGAATTCATGCAATGGTTCGCCCCTGAACTTCCTAGTGGAGCTTTCGAGGCACTCATTGCTGAATTTGAAGCTCAAAATCCCAACATCAAAGTCAAGATTACAAGTATCCCCAATGCCAACTACAAGGATCAAGTGATCGCTGGCATTGCTACCGGTACTCTTGCCGATGTCGTCGCTCTTGATGAAAAGTACATTGTTGATATTAAGGATGGATTGGTTCCACTTGATAAGTACCTCAATGCCACTTCATTCAAGGATGATATTTCCGTAATTACAAAAGTAGGCAATGACAGCAAGTCTGTTGCTCTCGTGGTGTTCATGTATCCGTTGTTTGTAAATATGGATCTTCTTAAAGCGAATGGTTTCAATGCTCCTCCTCAAAACCGAACGGAGTTTGCCATGATGGCGAAAGCCCTAACAAATTCCAGTAAGAATCAGTATGGTTGGGTTCTTCCGTTCCCGATCATCAGCTCGACCGGATTGCGAATTGAATTGATGTCCCTCTATTGGACAAATGGAAATTCAATGGTCAAGAATGGCAAGCCCAACCTGGCGGGAAATCAGGATCTTATCAAAACGATTGAATACGTGAAGAATCTCTACGACACGGCCGTCTCCCCCGGTGCTTTCAACAAAACCGAGCAGGATAAGCTGGAAGAGTTCGCTACCGGACGAATCGCCTTTATGTTCAACTCTCTCGCTTCCATCAACAAGCTTAATGAAAGAGCACCGAATCTTAATTATACGATCATCGGCGTTCCGACAGAGGATAACTACAACGGACCTGGTTTCATCAGAAACGCGGACTGGGCGGTCGGCATATCCGCTACTTCCAAGCATCCCGATGAAGCATGGAAATTGATTGAGTTCCTGGTAAGCAAAACCGGAAACCAGAAGCTTTCGTCAATGGCGAATGGGCTTCCCGGAAACAAGACTTCAACACCTGACTGGGTAAGCAGTACGAACCCGATGTTCAAGGTCGCCTTTAATTTGTTCCAGAACAGCAAACTCATCAACGAGTTCCTTGGAATTCCGAACTCGGATGCCATGGGCGAAGCATTTGCCGCCGAAGTCCAAAAAGTACTCGCGGGGCAGATTTCAGCTTCCGAAGCAGTGAAGAATGCACAGGCGAAATGGGAAGCCATGTGGCAGTAAGCTAGTTGTTTGATACTCAGACAGGATTGTCGTATATCCAAGGGCAATCCTGTTTGTTTAAGTACATGTTTATAATGGAATTAATTGGATTCAATCCATCCACTTCCGAATCATTAGAGGTTTGCCCGTCATATACAAAAGCTTGGACATGCCAAGACTTGGGGATGATTTCAGCAAAACAATCAGGTAGTTGGGTATCGATTCAATCGTTCTTGGTCAATACTGAGATTAGATTGTTTGCAGTGTATGTTACTATGATAACGGATCCGCCAGAAGCTGAATCTTCAAGAATCGGACACGTGAATCAACATCATTTGCCTTGTTCGATGTGTTGAGGATTCTGCATTGCTGCAATGGAGAGATTAAAATGAAAACATTGTCTTTGCTTTCATTAACTGATTCGCAAAAGAAAAAACTGGTTCCTTATAAATATGTAACGCTAGGAATGATTTTATTAATACTCCTGATGCTGTATCCAATCATCACCGTGATTGTGTATTCGTTTCTCGATAAGGTTGTAACTACGAAAACCCATAACCTTGTCGGATTTGAGAATTTCAGGGTGCTTTTCAAGGACAGCTTATTCTGGACATCAATGTGGAATACACTTGTTTACACTGTTTTCTGTGTTGTTGCCCACCTTGTAATCGGTCTTATCATGGCGATGCTGCTGAACTCCGATACCCTTTCCCCACCCGTAAAAACCCTTGCTCGGGTGCTCTTGATCCTTCCCTGGGTTTTTACCGTTACCATAGTTACTTCGCTTTGGAGACTTCTTCTCAATTCAGAAGGCGTTATCAATTATTGGCTCCAATACTTCGATATTATCAATAGACCCATTGGTTGGTTCGCGGAGTTTGGACTCGCGATGCCAGCGGTCATTTTTGTCAATATTTGGGCGGGCTATCCCTTTCATATGATTTCCCTGCTTGCGGGGCTTCAAGGCATATCGAAGGATTTATATGAAGCGGCCACAATAGATGGAGCTAATGGATTTCAAAAGTTTTTGCACATTACCATTCCGCAATTGGAGCCGATCATTCTCAGTGTTACGATGCTGGATGTGATTTGGACCATGAGGGTGTATGCCATCGTTTATATGACTACCGGGGGAGGACCGGGAACAGAAACGGAAGTTCTGGGAACCTACATTTATAAAAAAGCGTTCACGGAGCTCAACTTCACTCTGGCTTCCGCTTGTTCCGTCGTGATTTTATTGCTTTCCATAATACTTTCATTTTTCTATTCGAAAGCACAGAGTTCAAAAGGAGCGGCGTTATGAGATCCCAAAAGAAAATAAATGTCATAAAAAAAATAATTATCTATCTTTTACTGTTGATTTTTGTGTTTTATGCATGTTTTCCTGTCATATGGATGATAAGCACCTCATTCAAAAGTCCCGGTGAAGTATTCCAAAGTCCGCCGAGGTTTAAACCCAGATTCTTCACGACAAGCGCATACATGGCCATATTTACCAATCCTGTTAAACGAGCCTATTTCTGGAATAGCATCATCGTATCGCTCGTTGTCACGACGTTCACTCTTTTCGTCTCAATTCTTACTGCCTATGCATTCAGCAGATTCGAGTTTAAAGGGAAGAGACTGATGAGTGTGTTCGTAATAAACACCCAGGCAGTTCCTCCCATCGCCCTCATGATTCCGTTCTTCAGCATCATTGTCAAAATAAAATTCTATGATACTCTTTGGGCTCTGATTTCGACCTATCTCGTTTTTACGCTTCCGTACGGAATTCTGATGATGACAGGATATTTCAACACCATATCAAAGTCGCTGGATGAAGCCGTTGAAGTTGACGGTGGCAGTTCCTGGACGATTCTGTGGCGAATCCTTGTTCCGATTTCCCTGCCTGGAATAGTGGCCACTGCCATATATACGTTCATTCAATCCTGGAATGAGTATTTATATGCATTGACGCTGACACGATCGAGTAATATGAGAACTATTCCCATAGGAATACAACTCTTAATGGGTGAGCATGCTTACACATGGAACGAAATGATGGCCATGAGTGTGCTTGGAGCCCTTCCCGTGCTGATACTGTTCCTTTTTGGCCAGAAATACTTCATTGCCGGCATGACGAGCGGATCAGTCAAAAGCTGATGTTGTGCATTCAACCAAGATTCCTGTCAATGCCATCAGTGGTCGAGTGTCTCAGAATTGGTGTGTTTCGGATCTGGTTTGCTGTTTGGAGGGAGCATGAGCGATAAAAGCGATACAATTCGAATTGCATTGGGCTTAAACAACTGTGTCGATTATGAAATACAATGGGACGGCAGTATCCTTGAAGCTTTAGTTGTAGAGAACAATATCTATCGGAGAGATGTGCGGAGATATTCGGAGGTCAAGAGCTTGAGGGAGCTCATCTGTTCTTTGCTTTACCAAATGGAGGTCGGGGAAGGGATAGGGTGCAAAGTCAGCGACATGGACATTGTCTTTGAATATGCTGATTCATTCACTTTCAAGAAAACGTTGGGAGGCGCAGGGGTGCGAGCCGCCATAACGATCCGCAAGTTCGGCTACAGATCGATTCTCCATCTTGTGAGTCAAAGCGATGATGTTCGAGCACTGCTCCCGGAAGGATGCGAGTATTACTGTGCTGTTGAGCATGATGCGGACTATCCTCACTTGATTATCCAATTCCCCGTCGATGCTGAAATTCGTGCCAATGATATTCGCATTGTGACAAAACGGGCGAACAGAGTCATGTATTTCAATGATGAAGGAATAATGACTCTTCCTCTTACAGAAGAATTCTTCAAGGCTGCCGGAAATTGCAACACACTGTTGTTGGGCGGGTTCACGTCGGTGTCCGATCCTAAACGGGGCATGAAGCAAGCTATAAAAGCTGTCGAGTATATAAACAGGCACATGAAGAATGCTGTAATCTATTATGAGAGCTCCTGTCCTCCTGATGGCATAAAGCCTGAACACAATGAGATTTGGCGCAGGATCATGTCGGTCTCGCATATTTACAGCATAAACGAGGATGAGCTTCAGCAACACATAGGAGAGAAAATCAACCTTCATGATGCTGCGAGCGTGATCGCTGCAATTGAAAAACTGTCGGAAATTATTCCTTGTGACAATTATGTGATTCACACCAAATATTGGGCGTTGATGTATGGAAAAAATGCGTCCAGCTGCCTTGTCCCGCTGCAATACGCCGTCGATATCTCTACAACGAGACTCCTGTATGGCGATGAAATGACCGCGAAAGAGCTGAATAATGATATCCGCAACCGACCATATGATCCTGAAGGGCTTGCTTTTAAAAAGCAGCTGGAGCAAGGCCGCTGGAAACGCGATGTTATTTGCGTGCCGTCATATCTGGTCAATGAAAAGAATGTAGTTACTATAGGATTAGGGGACTCTTTTGTCGGAGGGTTTATTGCAAAGCTCTCCGATGCTCTTGCCGATTCACTGGTTGGGAGAGCGGATTTTCATCCGACACCCTCATAAACCCCATTCTGCAAGAAACCGAAGATCCGATACCGCATGGCTCCTCGATGTTGTAACGTATCCTTGTCGGGCTTTCGGGCGCATCGGATCGATTTCATGGAACTCCTCCCGACTTGTTGCCGTATTCTCAGCTTAAATTACAAGAGAATTGCTAAACACGTTCCAACAAGTGGAGTATACTGCTTTGTGAGGGTACCGGTCCGACACCGGGCTCGATGCACATTGATTTTTATCGGTTCAGCTGATACGAAATCGGAAATTGTCGGAAGAATAAGAGAATAATGCAAGAAGGAGAGGTATGATGAAGATTTTTGCTCACCGGGGATACAGCGGTGCATATCCGGAGAATACGATGCTCGCGTTTGCCAAGG
>ERZ795058.2708-NODE-2708-length-20134-cov-7.143334_pt1 | contig 20134 bp, 19 predicted proteins | sample MGYA00375142_ERZ795058 | MGnify/ENA primary metagenome ERZ795058 (study PRJEB30187, sample SAMN05720210) | activated sludge metagenome | isolation source: anaerobic digester from wastewater treatment plant | place: Japan | collected 2015-04-20 ... | reverse complement strand
GGCTACAACAGAGACACTAACGAGCGAAGGCGCATAAGGCGTGGCATTGTAGCCCGCTCTGCCATTAGGGGTGCTCTTGTTGGTGGTATTGCTGGCGGTATTGGTTGGTATGTGGGTAATTTATTATCCAACTTGTCGGGTGGCGGTGGGGAAGCTGCCGCCGTAGGTACCGGCGAAGAAGCGGGTGGTAGTGCCGTAGGCACGGGCACAAGCGAAACGCCACAGCACTGGGGTTTATTTAGTAACGAGAATTATATGCGTGAACAAGGCTTTACAGTTGCGGCAGCAAAGCAACAGGGTTTCGAAGATATCCTTAACCACCCAGATTGCCCCACGCAAGTTTTCGACGGAGTAGCGTATGCAGGCACCGACCAAGGAGCGGCTCTGCGTGAGGCGGTTCTAACATGGAAAGACCTCGACCTTCGTGGTATGGACCAAGTTCGCCTTGCAAACCTTATGAATTTTGCCGGCGATCCCTCAGTTGCTCCGGGGGTTGACGCAGGAAGTTACCGCATTTCTTTAGAACAGGTACAAGCGGTCATTGATCATATTAGAGACAACGGTGAAATTGGCATTCTCGACGCGAATAAAGTTATGGCAAACGTAGGAATGAGGGAAGTTGCCACCGCCATTGCTACATCGCCAGCGGGCGAGGCTGGACAAGAAGCCACTAAAACTATGTGGCCTGGTTGGCCGCTCATCGCAGGGGCTGCCGGTTATGCCGGTGGCTATGGCGTTGATAATGCGCGCCGCAGAGCAGAGCTTGATGCTACCAATGCCAGCGGTCCCATTGCGCCACCTCCTCTTGGGGTAAGAGGACCACTAGCACCGATTGCACCCCGCCCGCCTAAGCCCGAGCCCGAGTCTGGGCCAGCATCCGAGCTATCTCCCACTACCCAACCAACACCAGCAGAATCTGAAAGCACAGGCAGTGAGGAAAGAGAAGAAGAGTTAAAGGATAATTTACAAATAGAGAGTCTTTATAATACAGATGAACTCATAAGTGCTATCGAAGAAGTAAATAAAGGCATTAAGATCCCTTTTCTCAGTAATGATACAGAAACTCGCACCCTTTTACTCGTAGACAAAATCAAACAAAAAGCCCGTGATAGCAGCTTTGATTTATCAACATTGTTTGGTGACCACGTGACTAAAAATACTCTAAATAGTTTAGTAAAAAGATTGGCTACCGAGCTATTAAGGAATTACGACGAGTTACAATCGCTCAAGAAAGCCGAGGAAGGCCCCAAGACTTAATTAACAGGAGGAATAAATGACCAATAAAAATGTATATGACGCGTTTGTAGAAAAGCTTGTAGAACAGCTTGGCTTTACCAACGTTTCCGAGCCACAAAAAAGTAAGCTCATAGACTCCATTAAGCAACGTGTCGAGGCACGTGTCCTTCGTGTTTTGGCGACCAGCTTAACCAGCGAGCAGAACAAAGAGCTCTCGGAAAAGGTTAAGCGAGAAAACCTTAACGAGGAAGAGATAATCGATTACCTTGTTAAAAACGCTCCCAACGCCTCAACAGCAATTACTCGCGCCATGGAAGATCTTTATACCGAAATGAAAGAAGAGACCGACACCCTTATGCAAGTAGCAACAGTGGAAGCGGTTTCAGGGCAAAAGAAGACCCAACCCCCCGCGCAAACAGAAAACGTAACACAAGCCCCTCCAAGTGGCGCTGTTCACACAAGAACAGAAGACACAACGGCATCGCCCGCCGGGACCAACCAGCCCACTCCTCCTGTTAGCAACCAATATTATTAATCAATTAACCTACCTTAGCACTGGCACCATACGCAACACCCTGTGTGTTTTTTGCTGTACTAATTTTACAGATTAATTTCTAAAAACCGAAAATCGGTATAGCAAGCCAATTGTGCTATAATAATTACAGTTAGGGAGGGTAATGCCACAGCAGTACAAGGTTCCGCAAAATATCGACCTTGAGGATAAAATCGTCGGTCCTTTTACTATGAAACAATTTGCCTACCTTATGGGTGGCGGTCTTTTGATATACTCCTTTTACCAAATATTTCTAGATTATGTTAATGGTGTTATGTACACCGTAATCGCCTCTGTCCCCGTGGCGATCTTAGCTATGTGCCTTACCTTTGTTAAAATCAACGATCGCCCCTTCGAGAATTTTATTATAAACCTTTTCGCCTATATTTTTAGCAAAAAACACCGCATTTGGCACCAAAACTACACTCCTTCCGCAGTAGTTATTAAAACCACTGTTAAGCAAAAAGCGGTCAGCGACAGTGGCGACAAACAAGCAACACTCGACGAAATTGCCACTTCCCTCGATTTAGCCGCCGGCAACACCGGCGAGGGAGGGGGCGTAATGAACGCGCAAAAAGAACTGTCGGCAAAAGCGCAAAAAGGTCCCGGCGTCGAAGGAGTAAACCCCAACATCCTCAAGCGCGAGGGCGAAGCTCCCACACCATCCAAAAACGGACCGCCACGCAACATATTATCAAAACTGTTTAATGCATAATTATGGCTCAAGAAAAATCTAAAAAAGGCGCCTCTACCCAAGAACATCTTCCTTTTACGGCAGTTTTTCAGGATACCTTAATTCTAAAAGATGGCAATTACCGCCAAATTTTATTGGTTAGCTCTATAAACTTTGGTCTTAAATCCGAGGAAGAGCAAAACGCTATACTGTATGCCTACCAGTCATTTCTTAACTCCCTCACCTTCCCCGTGCAGATTTTAACACAGTCTCGCCAGATCGACTTAAGCGATTATGTTGCCAGCCTCAAACAAAAAATCTACCAGCAAAGAAACGAACTTATTCGCTACCAAACACAGGAATATATCGATTTCGTAGGGCGTTTAATCCAGGTTGCCAACATTATGGACAAAAAGTTTTTTATTGTTATTCCCTACATTAAAACCGATGTCAAAACGGGTTTATTCGCTCCCAAACATGGCTATCTTCAAGTTTCTTTGCAAGAGTTCGAAAAAATTAAAACCGACCTCCAGCAAAAGGCTGATGTAGTTTCGCAGGGTCTCGCTACCCTGGGTTTGAAAACCGTTAAACTAACGACAGAACAAATTATTGAGCTTCTTTATGCTAGTTACAACGTAACGCAAAGTTTGCGCAAAAAAATCCAAAACAGTGAGGCACTGGCAGAATCAACAGTTGTTCAACAAACAGAGGGTGGCGATACCATAGATAAGGAACCAGAAGAGACTCCCGCCGAGAAAACTCCTTCCGCCCAGGGGCAAACCCCTCCTCCCGCCCAAGCTCCTAGCGATAACGTCAAAGTACCCATTAACCAAGGCTAGCTATGACTTTTTTTAGAAACCCACAAAAAGAAAAAGAAAAAAAGATTAAAGAACAGGTCAACAAGGCCTCCGATCTTCTTTTTGATGCTGTAGCGCCTGCCAGTTTCGTTATTAACCCAAATTACCTTCAAATAAACGAGCTCTACACGCGAACAATGTTTGTTTATTCTTACCCCCGTTTTCTAAACTCAAACTGGATGAGCCCCGTTGTCAACTACGATGTTGTTATGGACATATCAATGCACATTTTCCCCTTAGAGAGCAAGACCTTTATTTCTACAATGCGCCGCCAGCAAGGCAGACTCGAAAGTAGCCGCCAAATTGAGCAGGAAAAAGGCTTTATTCGTAACCCCGAACTAGACACTGCCATCGCCGATATCGACACACTACGCGAGGAGTTGCAAACAGGTCAACAACGCATTTTTAAAACGGGTATTTATTTTACTATTTACGCGAAAAATGTCGAGGAACTTAACACAGTAAGCGACCAAATAGAATCCGCCATTGGAGGTTTGCTAGTGAGTACCAAGCAAGCCATATTTCAAATGGAGCAAGGTCTTAACACCACCTTACCCTACTGCCTTGACCAAATTCTAGTAACAAAAAACCTCGATACCAATTCGCTTAGCACCACCTTTCCTTTTGTTTCCTCTACCCTAACAAGCAACGAAGGTATTCTTTATGGCATTAACCGCCACAACAACTCACTCATTCTTTTCGACCGTTTTAAATTAGAAAATGCCAATATGGTGGTTTTTGCCAAAAGTGGTGCCGGTAAAAGTTACGCCGTTAAACTCGAAGCTCTGCGGAGCTTAATGTTTGATACCGACGTTATCGTAATAGACCCAGAAAATGAATACAAAGCCCTCGCCAATGCAGTGGGGGGGAGTTACTTTGAAATGAGCCTAAACTCAGAAAAACGTATTAACCCCTTTGACTTACCCAAGGCGGCACCAGACGAAACGGGTGATGTTATTCTGCGCACCGCCGTTGCCGACCTCACCGGCCTTATCGCCATTATGGTCGGTGGCCTTTCACCAGAAGAGTCGGCAATTCTCGATAAAGCAATATACGAAACCTATGCTCTGCGCGACATTAGCTCCGATATTCGCTCTCATAGCAACCCTCCTCCACTCCTGCAAGATTTGCGTAATGTTTTGCAAAATATGAGCGGGGCGCAATCTCTCGTACAACGTCTAACAAAGTTTGTCGATGGTTCTTTTGCCGGTCTTTTTAACCAGCCAACCAACTTCGAACTCGATCGTGGCTTTGTCGGCTTTTCTATTCGTAACCTAGAAGATCAGCTACGCCCCATTGGTATGTATATGATATTAAACTACGTCTGGAGTAAAATTCGCTCAGATCTGCGAAAACGCATTCTAGTTATCGACGAAATGTGGATACTTATGCAATACGAAGATTCCGCGCGCTATATTTATTCTCTCGCCAAGAGAGCGCGTAAATACTTTTTGGGGTTAACCACCATTACCCAAGACGTAGAAGATGTTCTTAATTCGCAACAAGGGCGTGCCGTCCTTAACAACTCATCTCTACAAATTCTTCTAAAACAATCTCCCACGGCAGTGGAAAAGTTATCGGAGGTATTTAAATTAACAGAAGGAGAGAAATTTTTGCTTTTAGAAAGCAACGTAGGCGAGGGATTATTCTTTGCAGGTACTAACCACGTCGCCATCCAAATTGTCGCTAGCTATGCGGAAGATCAAATTATCACCACTGACCCCAAGCAAATCTTGGCATCGCGCGAGGAAGAAGCAGCAAAAAATGCCCCGACACAAGTTATTACTCCCGATCAAACACAGGCACCACAGCAACAGCCTCCGGCACCGGCAAAAACACAAACAAGCACACTTCCCGCTACTGCACAACCTGCTGCTGCCACCACCGCACAAACCCCCGCCAACCCCTCGCCACCACCGCCTAGTCCCACCCCGCCAGCTTCGTAGTATAATATAATTATCAATAACTATGGATAACACACCCATTAAGCCAATTCCCCCCGCATCACCCTCTTCCTCCCCCGCACAGAATTCTCCTTCGCCGGTGAGTTCTCCTGTCGCGCCCGAGAGTTCTTCTGCAAAGCCCTCCATAGCGCCTCCTTCTCCTTCTTCCACACAAGCTACAACACCCACTCCTCCTCCCGCAACACCAGCCACCCCCCCAGCAACAAAACCTCGCTTTCGCGTGCCAGCTAATTTTCCCTGGCTTAAAATTGCTGGCGGGGTAGTGCTTGTTACGCTCGCCCTTCTCGCCTGGATCTCTCTTGCCAATGTCTCCATTACTTCCGAGCCGCGGGCAGACGAAATCTTAATAAACGACAAGTCCGTGAAAAAAACTAGTTTTGTCCGTATGCCGGGTAGCTTTACTGTTACCATTAAAAAAGAAGGGTATTTAACCTACAAAAAACCGTTTCACCTTGGCTTTAACGGCAAGTTGACAATTAACCCTACTCTTAAACCATTACCTGTCGCGGAGCCTGTTTTCGAAGGTGTTACAGAAAATATTACCATTGGGGCCAACGGGGGCATTAAGTCCATAAGTACCGATGGCCAATATTTAATTTGGGCGCGCCCCAAATCAGGCAACGACAAGTCGCTCGACAGGGTTAATATGAACCTCGTCCCATTGCCCGGAATTAGCGAGGTGCAATATCCCGACACACAAAACTTTGCGCTTATTGTACGTGGCAAAGAAGTCGGGGTGTTAGATTTTTCTACCCCCGATGCCTCGAGCCAAGATTACGCAGTTTTTAGTAGCGAACACATTGGCCCTATTGCTCTTTCTCCCAGTGGCAAGGAAGTTTTTTACTGGCAATATATTCCAGAGCTAGACAAAAACTTTTTGGTGCGCAACAACCCCGCAGGCACTAAGCCCGACCGCTATTTCGACCAAGCGCTTATTGACCAACTCGATATTAAAGAACCAGAAATCAGTTGGTCGCCCGACAGCACAAATGTATTAATGGTAGATCGCCATATCGTTTTATTGGGAATGGTCGAAAGAGCTGCTAAAATTATTAGCTACGAAGAGGGCATTAGCAAGGCCTTCGTTACGCCTAACAATAACAATATTGTCGCTATTGCCACCGGTGGTGACCTTCTCACCATAGGCTTAACAAATGGAGAGGAAAAACCTACCCCCCAAAATACCAAACTCAATGTTTTAAATAACAATCTTTTTATTAAAGACAACGAGACTGTTATTATCCTCGACAAGAACAAGCAATTAATAGGGTACAACTTTGCTCAAAACAATAAAATAGTGTATCTTATAGATGAAAAACTGTCTTTAGATGAAAATGTTACTATGGCAGTAGATATTACTGCTGAGCAGGTTTATTTCTGGAAAGAAGGACAAGTTTATAGACAGCCACTTGTGAGCGATCAATACTAGCTTTATAAAATGGCATTAGTCAATGGAGGGGAGTTGCGCGTTCGTGCTTTGTGTGTAGCAACAAAAACTATTTTGCTTATTCTGGTAACAGCGGTTGCCTTTTCTGGCTGTGCGCGCAAAGACAAAGTCAAACCCGGGGTAGTTACCACAGAACCTGTTGAATTAACCATTTGGCGGGCAGCAGATAGCCACGAATCCTTCGAGCGGATAATCGAGCAATACCGCTCGGAGCGCCCCAATGTCAACATTAACTACGTTCATAACCCCGCCTGGAAAAACGATCCCGAGCTGTACTTAAAAGACACTATCGAGGCCCTCGCCACAGGTAAGGGGCCAGATATTTGGAGCGTGCGCAACGATTGGCTCCCAGGGCAGATTAACAAAATGCAAGCCGCAGCAAACGACGTTCTCTCTACACACACCAAAGACGAAAACCTAAAAAATAAAAATAATACTGAGTTTATACGAGAAGCTTTTGTTCCCGTAGTAGGAGAAAATGTTGTTTTCGGCGATAAAGTCTACGGCTTGCCCCTTTCCGTTGATTCCCTCGCACTCTATCTTAATACCGATATGATGGAAGACGTGGGGGTAGAAATAGAAAACAAAAACCGCACCTCTGCCGCCTTAATGCCAGAAGAAGTAAAAGAACTAAAAACAATCCTTGTTAAAGGGCCAAAAAACTGGACCGAAGTAATGAAAATTGTACCCTATATTACCGTGCGCCAGGGTACCACTATTACCCGCGCTGCTATTGCTATGGGGCTAGGCAAAAACATCGAGCAGGCACCCAATATTATTAGTTCACTCCTTTTACAAAACAACACCAAAATCGTTACCGACGACAACAGTGCCGCCAACTTCCAGAACTCTACGGAAACAGCGGGAGGAACAATAGAGTACCCCGGGCAAGGAGCAATTAAGTTTTACACCTACTTTTCCAACCCTCGAACACAGGTTTATTCTTGGAATGAAGGCGACTTTACACAGGGCGCAAGGCGTGCCTTTATGAACGGGCAACTAGCAATGATTATAGAGGATTCAAGCTTTTACGCCACCCTAAAAGCTAGCAATATTAAGTTTGGTTTTAGCGTGGTCAATATGCCTCAAATTAACCCGGAAAGCCCCAGAAGTTATGCTAACTACTGGGTAGAAACTGTTACTAACAATTCGCGCCACCCCGAGATCGCCTGGGATTTTCTTATTAAGTCAGCTACCACTAATGCAGTGGGGGGCTACCTAAGCAATACAAAACGACCACCGGCTCTTAAGGAGAAAACTGGAGAATACGACGAAGGAGCCTCCGACCTCGATGTTTTCAAAGGTCAAGCGCAAGCTGCAGAATCTTGGTACAAGGGGGCAGAGCCAAACATAGCCGACCAAATTTTTAGAAATTGGGCGGACAATATTGCTCTTTCTGGCATGAGCCAAGCAGAAGCAACCAACACTGCCGCGAGTCAACTTACCTCAATTCTGCAAAACAAGCGTTAATATGCTAAAATACCAACAAAGGTACGCTAAATATGAAAAAATTACGTCTTCTTAGAACAATTATTATCGGCTTTGCCTTTTTGTTGTTTTTTCTTTTACCAGACGTGTGTAGCGCCGGTATGTTTGATGAAGTTGAGCGAACGCTAAGCGGTTATTACCAACAACTTTTTGCGCCTTTGGGTATTTTTTTGGCTGGGGTGGTGGTAGTTATTGGTGGTATAATGTACACCACAAGCCAGGGAGACCCCCAAAAGACGGGGCGCGCAAAAGAATTAATCGTAGGCTCGCTTATTGGCCTAGGAATATTATTAACGGCGGGATATATTATCGCCTCAATTGTTTAAAATGAAAAAACTCACTCTTGATCCCCGGGATTTTTCGAGGGTAAATCCTAATGCTGGTCACCCTAAGCAAATTTTTACCGACATTAGTAGTTCGGGCGGTTTTGAGCGCGCCCTAGATAAGGTCATTATAATTATGCTTTTTTTGGCGGCACTTTTAGCCTTTATCGCCCTCCTTTATGGCTCCATTCAATACCTTTTAGCCGCGGGCGACGCACAAAAAGCGGAGACTGCCAAAAAAACAATTCTATATTCTATTATCGGCCTTCTTGCAATTGTGTTTATCTATGTCATTCTTGTGTTTGTTGCCGAGGGAGCCTTTGGCTAATAAAAGGACACTATGAAACTAGCAAAAATTATTGACAACGTTGACAATCTAAACACCGGGATAGGTAGCAATCCTGACCCGAAGATGATTGCCACAAATGTAATGGGGATTGCCAGTACAATATATACTGAATACATTTTACCCTTTGCTATTTTTTGTATTCTTGCCTATGGTATTTACGGCGGAATTCTTTATGCTACCGCTTATGGTAGTGAAGAAAAAGCAACTAAAGGGAAAAACACCATTCTTTGGGCGATAATTGGAGGGGTCATAGTAGGTCTTTCTTTTGTTTTAGTTCGCTACTTTGCCTCTACCCTATTGGGTGCTGGTGATGCTGATATTAAAGGCAATTTGCCACGATAAAAAAGGAAATTATGCCAAACATTGGGAAGGTTAAGCAATATTTTGACCCCGACAAAGTGTCGGTTAAATTCTCAGACCCGGGGAGTGCCATTGGTGATCTTTTTACAAATATTGTTACTAATATTTTGCTGGTGGTCATTTCTATAGGTGCTCTTTTGTCACTGATTTATGGTGGCTACTTGTATATTAGCGCAGGGGGCAATGCGGAGCAGGCAGAGAAAGGCAAGCGTGTCATAATCTACACTGTTATTGCAATAATTATTGCTATGGCAAGCTATATTATTTACCGGCAGGTAACAGAGGGTATCCCCTGGGGTGTAATCATTTAACGCGAAAAGGGGCAACCGCTTATACACAGGTAGTTTGCATAGTGGGAAAGTGTGGTATAATTGAAGCAATTAAACAATCGCAAAGGAGTAAACAATGCTTAAACTAAAAAGGATCTTGTCCACAGTGGGTCTTGGTGCTTTTACTGTGTTAATACAAGCAAAACAAGTGCTCGCGCTTAATGTTAGTAGTATCCAAGAAGTTCCAGTAGTAGAGGGCAGTCTTCGTGAAATAATCGATAATATTGTAACAATTGTACTAATAGCGGTAGGAATAATAGCGGTTCTGTATCTTATTTACGGTGGCGTGCTGTACCTAACAGCCGGTGGCGAAGCGGAAAAGGCGAGCAAGGGGCGCACGGCGATTACTAACGCCATTATTGGCATTGTTATAGTAATGCTCTCTCTTGCCATTTACAACTTTGTTATTACAGGTGTTAAAACCGGTCAAGCTAATTAGTCTTTACGAAGCAACAACAAAAACAGCGCCACCAAGCGCTGTTTTTGTTATACTTAACATTTTTCCCGAAGTATTGCTTTTACTTGGCTTGCGCCACTGTTTTGCTAGGCTCTTTTTCCGTAACCCTTAAAACTTCTTCTTCTGTGGTAATACCCGCCCTTACTTTGGCGATACCGTCCTCGTACATAGGCACCATACCATCGGCACGCGCCGCTTTTTCGAAATCCGCTACCGATGCCTTTTTATTAATAAGCTCTTCTATTTTGGGGGTGATTTTTAGAACCTCGGCAATCGCCACCCTCCCCTTGTAGCCAGTGCCATTGCATAGCCCACACACCGTACCAGCAGTTGCCTGTTCCACCTTTTTCCCTTTGCATTGGGTGCAAATTTTTCTTACCAAGCGTTGCGCCATAACTAGGTTAATAGAGCCACTTAATAAAAAAGGGGCGACGTCCATATCGAGAAGGCGGGGCATTGCACTGGGGGCAGAGTTTGTGTGCAGAGTAGAAATAACTAAATGCCCCGTAAGTGCCGCCTGCATCGCCGTTTCTCCCGTTTCTCTGTCTCGTATCTCGCCGACCATAATAATGTCGGGATCTTGGCGCAGAACGCTTTTTAAGGCCTTGGCGAAAGTATAGCCCGCCTTTCTTTTTACCTGCGTTTGGGCGATGCCGGGAATGCGATATTCAATAGGATCTTCAATGGTAATAATTTTTACCTCTGGCTTGTTGAGTTTTTGCAAAATAGCATAAAGAGTGGTGGTTTTACCACTTCCAGTAGGACCTGTGTTTAATATTACACCGTGTGGCTTGGCAATTGCCTCGTTGATCAACGCCTGTACTTGGGGAGAAAAACCAAGTTCCCCCATATCAATAATAGTGCCACTTTGGTCCAACAAGCGCAGGACAAATACCTCTCCCCACGCCCCCGGTATAGCCGAAACGCGAACATCGATCGGTTTTTCACCTACCAAAATATCGAAGCGACCATCTTGTGCCTTGCTTAATGTGTCGAGTTGCATTTTAGACAAATACTTAATACGGTTTGCCACCTGGCGGTACGTACTGTAGGGAACAGTTATAACATCTTGCAACATACCATCGATTCTGTAACGCAAACGCGCTTCTTTTTCCTCCGGCTCAATATGGACATCGCTTGCCTGCAGATTAATTGCTCCTCCAAATACCATTTCTAAAAGGCTCGATGTACTGATGCTTTTTAACTTGGCGGCAATACTCGCAATACTGGTGAGCTCGCCTCGTGCCCCTGCCGTTTCGCCAGGGTCAACAAACATTTTTTCCAGCGTGGGCGGCTCTGGCTCGATAAAATCGTACTGTTTAATGGCGAAAGCGTAGGAGGTTTTGGAGCACACAATGGGGATATAGTCCATATTGGTGGTACTTGCCATTTGTCTTAAAAAAGGAATGAATTGAGGATTTTCTGGTACTGGTGTAGCAATTCGTACCTGGTTGTTTATTTTTTCAAAAGCAACGGCAGCGTATTTTTTTGCCAAATCCTGCGGAATGACCTGTAGGGCTTTTGGCTCTATGGGGTAACCAACCAAGTTAACATAAGGCAACCCAAAGCGCTTCGCGGTTTCCGCCGCGAGTCTTTCTTCGTCTTCTCTTGAGAAGACGTTAAGCATTTTTCCCAAATCTTGTGCCATGTTTTTATTGTACCACGACTGCTGTTAATCATTAATTTTTCATTGGAGGGTGTGTGGATTTTGTGCCTTAGTACGATTACCGTTCGAGCGGAAGCGAGAACTTTTTACTGTTCGAGCGGAAGCGAGAACTCTCCGTTGTCTCCCTTTACCGTTCGAACGCAGTGAGAACCCCGCCTAAAAAGGCGGGGCAAGCTACCTCGTAAGGTGCAGTATCAATGGCTGGGAGTTCTCGGCGCCCTGCGCCTCGAACAATAAAGTGGCGACCGCCACACCTGTTACTGTTCGAACGCAGTGAGAACTCTCCGTTGTCTCCCTTTACCGTTCGAACGCAGTGAGAACCCCGCCTAAAAAGGCGGGGCAAGCTACCTCGTAAGGTGCAGTATCAATGGCTGGGAGTTCTCGGCGCCCTGCGCCTCGAACAATAAAGTGGCGACCGCCACACCTGTTACTGTTCGAACGCAGTGAGAACTCTCCGTTGTCTCCCTTTACCGTTCGAACGCAGTGAGAACTACCGGGTCAGTGCAAAAACTCACGGTCTGTAGTTCTCGAGATGGCGCTACGCGCAATTCTCTCGAACGATAAAATTACGGTCGGGGTTCTCCGGCAGTAGCCCTCGAACGATAAGAATGGCGGTCGTGACTCTCTTTACTGTTCGAACGAAGTGAGAACTATCGGGTGAGGTGTAGTACTAACGTCTGATAGTTCTCGGGCAGTAGCCCTCGAACGATAAAAAATGACGACCGTTGCCCCCCCTTACTGTTCGAGCGGGAGCGAGAACTCTCCGTTGTCTCCCTTTACCGTTCGAACGAAGTGAGAACTATCGGGTCAGTGCAAAAACTCGCGGTCTGTAGTTCTCGAGATGGCACTACGCGCGTTCTCTCGAACGATAAAATGACGGTTGAGGGATTGCCCCGCCCGACTGGGCGGGGTTCTCGTCGCTCCGCTCCTCGAACGGTAAGGGCGAAAACACAGTGCTATAATAAAGACAATGTTACTGTCTAAAATTGCCGACATCGCCTTTCCCCAGTATTGCGTTGGCTGCAACACCGAAGGAAGCCTCCTTTGCACATTGTGTCGGCAAAAAATACACCATACTCGCCCTACTAAGTGGCCACCCCACAAAGGACTCGGCACTCTCGTTGCTCTGGGGGTATTCAAAGGTCCCTTGCGCGAAGCAATTCATAGCTTAAAGTTTAATAGTGTAAAAGCACTAGCCACACCTATTGCCCAAGAGCTTGCCGTCCTTTGCCAAAAAAAACATCTGCCCAAAGGCATCATTACCCCTATTCCCCTAAGCCAAGACCGCCTTCGTGTCCGCGGCTACAACCAATCTGCCCTTGTGGCAAAAAAACTTGCTCTTATGCTTGGTTGGCATTACCTCGAAACACTCAAGCGGTGGCAACGTCGCCCTTCGCAGGCTAAACTCAAAAGAGCAGAGCGCCTCAAAAATGTTCAAGGAGTATTTCTTTGTCGCTACAACCTAAGTAAAAACCATTTGCCTATATACTTATTAGACGATGTTATCACTACCGGCGCCACTCTTCGTTCGGCAACCCAAGCCCTTAAAGAAAGTGGCGCGCGCGAGGTGCACCCCATCGCCATTGCCCGCGATTAGCTCCTCACCCCTCTTTACTCTTTTTTTAAGAGCAATAATCAGGTATAGTTTAGGTTGGAAGCGTGCCAGAGTGGTTGAATGGGCCGCACTCGAAATGCGGTATGCCCGCAAGGGCATCGGGGGTTCGAATCCTCCCGCTTCCGCCACTTAGTGGCAAAATAAAAGATTATATTATACAAACAGGAGCAAGGTGAGATATTTAAGAAACTTTAAGTTTCCATTTGTTGTTTTTTTAACAGGCGCCTGTGTCCTTATTATCGAAGTCGTTGCCACTCGCATTCTTTCTCCTTATTTTGGCAATACTGTTTTTACCGTTTCCAGTGTGCTAGGAGTAGTTCTCGCTGCCTTAAGCGTGGGTTATTATTTTGGTGGCAGGCTAGCCGACAAACACCCCTCTGAAAAATATTTTTACCTTATTATTTTATGCGGAGGTCTTAGCGTTGCGCTACTTTACCTCCTTATGCTATTTGTTTTACCCTCTATTGGGTACGCGCTACCTGCAACAACTGGCCCCGCAATATCCTCTGTTTTATTGTTTTTCTTACCAGCGTCGTTACTCGGCCTTTTGTCTCCTTTTGCCATTAAGCTCCACCAGCAAAGCCTGCGTGGCAAAGGCACCGGACAAGCCAGTGGCGAAATATTCTTTTGGTCCACCCTGGGCAGTATTTTTGGCAGTTTTTTTGCAGGCTTTGTTTTAATCCCCTGGCTTGGCACGAGGCAAATTGTTTTTACCGTAGCATTAGCTCTTATATTGCTTGGATTGATTCCTTTATTGAAAATTGGCTTTCTTAGGAAATATGTTTTAGGCGTTACAATTTTAGCCATTGCGTTTATGGTATCGGTATCACCGCTCATAGAGAAGCAAGAGTATGTTCTCTATAACCATGATGGGCTATATGAACAAATCACCATACACGACGGCGAATATTTGGGCAAACCGACGAGATTCTTTTCTCAGGATATTAGCTCCTCTGGAGCAATGTTTCTACATTCCAACGACCATGTTTTTGACTACACCAAATATTATTGTTTATACAAAGTTTTTGCCCCACACACTAAAGAGGTTTTAGTAATTGGTGGTGGTGCATATACAATTCCAAAGGCTGTTTTGGAGGATTCGCCACAAGTTCACGTCGATGTATCGGAAATTGAACCAGGACTACTGGCGCTTGCGCAAAAATATTTTAAATTACCGCCAACGAATAGGTTAAGCAACTACACGCAGGACGGTAGGCGCTTGCTCCACGATACAAGCAAGCGTTATGATTTCATTTTTAGCGATGTTTACTATACAGTACATTCCATTCCAACACACTTTACCACGCAAGAGTTTTTTAAATTAGTGCGAGAGCGATTAACCGATAACGGCTTGTTCGTTGCTAATATTATCGGTGACTTATCTAGCCAAAAGCCGTCTTTTACGATGTCGGAAATAAAAACCTTTAAATCAGTCTTCCCTAACAGCTATTTTTTCGCAACAAAAAGCCCCTCGAGCCACGAAGGTCAAAATATTATCTTTGTCGGTCTCGCCAATCAAGCAACAGTGGACCTTAACAGTTCGACCATTACCAATCACGAGGAGGAAATTATCCGCTCTTTAGCCAAGCAAAATATAAACCTAAACAAACTCAACCTCGATGAGCATACTCTTTTAACAGATAACTTTGCACCTATTGAAAGATTAGTTACACCACTTATAGAAAGGATCTCTGCTAATTGATTTTACAAAGAAACAAAACCATAAGTGGCTGTAGTCCTTATTTATCTTTTTGTCGTATTTTTACCATTACGTCTTTGCGTCCCTTGTAGCGCATAGAGCGATCGATCATTTTTTCCGTTAACGCCTCTTTGAAAGAAGGAGGTCCTTTTTTTGCTTTGTCGCTTTGGGGTAAGGTTTCTTTTCTCTTCTCCTTGGTGCCTGCATCTTTCCCTGCCACCTCTTCTCCTTTTTTGTCGCGCGTAAGAAACCATGTTTGCACCACCATGAACAAAGTCGTAACAAACCAATAAAGGGCGAGTGCCGCGGGCAAGCTACGGGCAATAATTACCGTAAACACAGGCATAATCAAAAGCATTTGGTTAGACAGCGTGCGACTGAAATCCTCTGCCCCCGGCTTACCATTAGTAGGTTTTTGCGGAGCAGGTGTCATTTTCTTTGTTTGCCACGATTGCAAAAGCTGTGCCAAGCCCGCCAAAGCTGGCAAAACCCAACCACCATGCGCCGCGAGGTCTATCCCCAGCCAAACCGTAGTAATATGGTCGGGTGCTGGCGTAAAACCATACAGAAGATCGAAACGAGCAGTGTTAAGACCAACCATAAAAACGCGATACAAGACAAGCAAAATAGGTAGCTGAATTAAAAGGGGCAGGCAACTTCCCCACGGGCTAATGCCTTTTTCCTTATATAGCTCCAAGGTTGCCTGCGCCTCGCCTTGTCTATCGTCCTTAAACTTTTTCTTAATTTCTTCAAGTTCGGGGGCCAGTTTTTGCATTGCCTTTTGCGAACGCGTAGCTTTAGCAGAGGTAGGCAACAGAGCGAGGCGGATTACTAACGTAAGGGCAATTATTGCCCAACCGATATTGTTGCCCGGCATCAACCATGCTAAAAAGATAAGCAAATTAAATAGCGGTCGATATAAAATTATTCTAAGAAATTCTTTCATTTAACAGGATCCTCTCCTCCTTTATTAAAAGGGTTACAGCGGACAATACGCCAAGCACCCTTGGCGCTCCCCACCATTACACCATATTTTTTGATCGCTTCATAGGTGTATTGTGAACAACTAGGTCTAAAACGGCAGTACCCACCAGGGAAAAACCGCTTCATAGGACCATGATCAAGCGAGAGTGTTTTTTGATAGAGACGAATTAAAGCAAGCGCAATTTTTCTAAACATTGGCTAATGTGGCTTTTAATTTCTGCGAATTTCGGCACTTTTACAAAACGTCCTCTTACCCCCGCAACGAGGAAAATAGTTTTTTTTCTGCCTATTTTCGCATCTTGTAAAATGGCCCTTATTCTTCTTTTTAGTAAATTACGTCCCACCGCCTTGAGACCGCTTTTCGTCCCCACAATAACGGTGAAACGGCTAACGTTGTCGCGCCCTGGCGCATATTTTACAAAAAAAGAACCGCTAGACGCCACTTCTCCCTTGCGAAAAACCATACCAATGTCTTTTTTACGGCGTAAGCGATTTTCTTTTGCAAACATAATAAGTTACGCGCTTAAAACTAGACTACCGTGAGGCGTTTGCGTCCTTTGGCACGGCGTCGTTTTAGCACCTTGAGTCCGCCCACGGTCGCGACACGCGCCAAAAAACCCAGCTTGCGACGTCTTTTAATTTTGCTCGGTTGATAAGTTCTTTTGGTAGCCATAAATAAATATTTAATTAACAGGGTAATACTAATACAAATACACCTCGCTGTCAAATACAAACGATAATTTTATACTCTTCGTTGCCCCCTTACCGTTCGAGCGGAAGCGAGAACCTCACGCCTAAAGGCGCGGGGCAAGCTACCTCGTAAGGTGCAGCATCAACGACTAGGAGTTCTCGGCGCCCTGCGCCTCGAACGATAAAATGACGGTTCAGAGTTCTCGTCGCTTCGCTCCTCGAACGATAAGAACGACGACCGAGGGCTTGCCCCGCCCGACGCTGGGGGGTTCTCGGGTAGTAGCCCTCGAACGATAATCCTGTTACTGTTCGAGCGGGAGCGAGAACTATCACGTTAGTGCAAAAACTCGCGGTCTTTAGTTCTCGGCGATTACGCCTCGAACGATAAAAATGACGGTTTAGAGTTCTCGGGTAGTAACCCTCGAACAATAAGAACAATGACCACGACACCTTTTACCGTTCGAACGGAGTGAGAACTTTCCTTGATACTCGTTACTGTTCGAGCGGAAGCGAGAACCCTACGCCTAAAGGCACGGTCTTCTTTCAAAGAATCATTATATGTTATTACTTTGACGGTTGCATTTGGATTTAGAAGGTGCGGGATTTAGAAGGTGCGATTAGTTTTGGTATAATATAGAAGAGCTATCTTTTACAGGCTTAGGTTACAATAAGAGCTACTAACGGAAAACTAAAATGCCAGAAAAAGGACAACCTCCAATAAGGGAGCGGGAGTCTGAAAGAATCACTTTATCGCTAACACCGAGAGAGTTTACTATTGGCGATACAGTAGATATGCAAGATTATATGCGCATGCTACGCGAATCTCAACCCAAGTGTGTTCCAGACCATAATTCATTGTACGAACACATTATTTTCGGAAAAGAACGCAAAAGGAGTAAAGACGAAAAAGAACCTCTTGCAGACGCACATTGTTTTGATAAGTCGATTAGTACTTTACTATCCACATGGGGAAGAACGTATAAGCTTCGAGGTGAGCCCCCTAAAACGCTCGAGGTAGCAAGACAATTGTTCGCCGTGCAACCAGAATTAAATCAACAGTCGCCCGTTCACTTTCAAGGAGGCATAGAAGAACCTACACCTGGAGGAGATTTTATTCATATGAAAACCGGTTGGGCGATAAAGAAACCAATAGAACCAATCGCCTGGCGCTACTACCTCAATCCAGCGGCTAACAAAGTCGGGAGGGTCGTTAATATTTTGCTCAACGAGGCGTTGCGCACAGAAACCCCCCTCTATTTTAAATTCGTCGATGTGGCAACCCCAGGTCAACGGCCACCCCAGGTAACGCGCAGTGATCGGATAATCATTTACTCCTCAGAAGAACAAACGCGGTATATCGAGCAACTTTTAGAGCACATTGTTAACCAGGAACGGGAAGCTTTTGCGGGCAGAGAAATAACCGGCTTTAGTGCAAGGCTTGCAGATGGCGTATCAAAGTCGGAAGAGGTATCGGAAGAACAGAATAATGCGTTTAGAGGTTATTGGGAAGGTATTTCCTTTAACCACTTACGAGCTAAGCTTATTCTAGAAACAACAATGTCTATTACTAGAAACTTTATTACCTCCCCGTACTATTCTTCGTTTAAGATTAGGGGAAAAACGCCAAGAGAGAAATTTTACCTAGAAGCAGGGGAATATATTAGAGAACACCTTAATAACGCAAGTTACCGTGAGAGCGTAGGTGATATGCGTTCGCGTATGGAGCAGGCAATGTCTTTGGGTCTTTCTTCTAAGAAGCTCGAGGCAGGAGGATACTCCAAAGATACGATATACTATCTAGAAGCAATAGTGGCAAATACTGCGCGCGATATTTTGCCGTTCATTACTCCAGACAGCCTATTACCGCATTATCATTCGGAATTAAAACAAATAGCCCCTAAATACGGTATCGATCCGCGCAATCTTGCTGTAAATATCCCTATAGAACACTAAACTAACGCCACTAAACAATACTTTCAAAAGTTATCTGCTTCTTCTCGGGCAGGTTTCTCTACCTCTTCTCGGGCAGTTTTTTCTGTTTCGTAATCTTCTTTGAGGCGCTTGGTTCTCTTTCTTCGTCTCTTTTTACCCGCTTCTATAAAGGCACTTAACAGTTCTTCTAGTTTTTTTGTTTGAACCCTGGGGTTGTGGCGCAACCAGGCAAGTAAAGCAACCATTTCTGGGTGTTTGTCTGGGTCTAATAATGAGTGGCTACTTGCCTTGGGAGGGTGTTGCTTAGTATATTCTATAATTATTTCTTGGGGGTTGTTGATTAAATTTGTTTTTCTACCGGTAATTTGTCTTGCGATATAATGTAAGAGGTTTCTTTCTTCGGCGTATGCTAATAAACATGGCAAATCGGCTACCATTTCACGGGCAATATCGTCGCTATTGCCGGCTAAGATCTTTACCACTTTGAAGTTTTCGCTTACGGTAACTGGTGAACAATAGAACAAAGGAGGTTGTCGTAGCGCAATATCTAAATATTGTGCCTTTGTAAAACCGAGCCTTACCGCCGCCTCTTCGATGTTGGTATTGACGGTTTCGGGTAATATAGCGAATAACGAAGGTGCTCTAAGGGTGGCTTTGATATAATCTCTTTTATCCTCTATACCAAGCAAATTAGCGGTCTCTGTGACGTTTTTATCGATAGTTTCGGGCGATCGGTAAAATAACGAAGGTTGCTTGAGGGCGGCCTTGATATAATCTCTTTTATTCTCTATACCAAGCAAATTAGCGGTCTCTGTGACGTTTTTATCGATAGTTTCGGGTAATATGGTGAATAACGAAGGTGCTCTAAGAGCAGCCCTGACGTAATCTTCTTTTTCTAAACGGAGTAGAATGGCAGTCTCTGTGATGTTTCTGTTGATGGTTTCGGGCGATCGGCAGAGTAATGAGGGATCTTTAAGGCCGGCCCTGACGTAATCTTCTTTTTCTAGACCGAGTAGAACAGCGCTCTCTGTGATGTTTTTATCGATAGTTTCGGGCGATCGGTAGAATAACGAAGGTGCTCTAAGGGCGACCTTGATATAATCTTCTTTTTCTAAACCGAGTAGAACGGCAGTCTCTGTGATGTTTCTGTTGATGGTTTCGGGCGATTGGTAGAATAACGAAGGTGCTCTAAGGGCGGCCTTGATATAATCTTTTTTGTTTAAGTCGAGTAGAATGGCAGTCTCTGTGATGTTTTTATCGATAGTTTCGGGTAATTGGTAGAATAGCTGTGGTCGTTTGAGGGCGGCCTTGACGTAATCTTCTTTTTCTAAACCGAGTAGAACGGCAGTCTCTGTGATGTTTCTGTTGATGGTTTCGGGCGATTGGTAGAATAACGAAGGTGCTCTAAGGGCGGCCTTGATATAATCTTTTTTGTTTAAGTCGAGTAGAATGGCAGTCTCTGTGATGTTTTTATCGATAGTTTCGGGTAATTGGTAGAATAGCTGTGGTCGT
>ERZ795058.2703-NODE-2703-length-20176-cov-11.979176_pt1 | contig 20176 bp, 14 predicted proteins | sample MGYA00375142_ERZ795058 | MGnify/ENA primary metagenome ERZ795058 (study PRJEB30187, sample SAMN05720210) | activated sludge metagenome | isolation source: anaerobic digester from wastewater treatment plant | place: Japan | collected 2015-04-20 ... | reverse complement strand
ACCACCATTTACAGAATATTGATACTCATCTGTACAACCTGTTCCACCGCTTCCAGATGTAAATGTTGCTTTTACAACTCCACCTACACAAATAGTAGATCCATTGTTGGGAGTAGCTGTATTAAGGCTTGGAGCAGTAGGATCTGGTACTACTGTTACTGTAATAACATTTGAGTAACTAGTACAAGAACCAGATGTTACACGTCTTACATAAGATGTTGTTTGGGTCAATCCAGTAGGGACACTATAATTTGTACTAGTAGCACTTGGTATAAGTGTAAAATTATTTGGAGGTGTTGTGCAACCTGAAGTACAGCTCATCCATGCATAGCTTCTAGAAGCTGCACAATTGCCACCTGTAGGCAATGTAGAATTAGTAAAAGTAGGTTTGCCACCAACGCACACTTCTTGATCTTCTGATATTACACCACCTGTTAGAGCGACATAATCTGGATGGTCAATACTTGTACTTGCAGAACCATTATAACCGCTATTGCCAGTATATCCATCTGGATGCCCTCCTCCACTACCTCCTGCTACAGAAATATTTGCAGTTAAGTTAAATGTTTCGCATGGATTTCTAAAAATTTTAATACGTCCACCACCGCCACCAGCACCGCCACTACTCCAATCAAAACAATCGCCATTTCCTGGTTGTGGCAAGCCTACAGTTCCGCCATTACCACCAATAGCTTGCAGAGTTCCTGTAATATTCATATTACCACAGCCTTGTATTTTAATACCGCCACCAGAGCCACCAGCTCCAGCACCACCTGCACCACCGCCAAAATCATAATTAGCGTCACCACAATATTTACAAACATTATAACGAGAAGCTGTACAATCATAACTTCCATCTAATGATTCGCCTCCACCACTTCCACCATTTCCACCATTAGTACCATTACAATATATATTGCCACTAATTGTAACAGCCCCGCTAGATATTAGACTAACTTGTCCTCCACCATTTCCGCCAGTTCCACCAGAAGTTCCTGCAGCATAAGATCCGCCACCTCCGCCACCTCCGCCACCTCCAGATCCCCAATTGATATCTGTTCCATCAACTGTGCCATAAGTACTTTTAGGGCTACCTCCACTTCCAGAACTACCTCCACTTACACCACTAGAAGAATAACCAACCCCTCTAGCTCCCCAAGAGCTACCACCACCAGTTCCTCCATAACTACCACCGGCACCACCGCCACCGCCACCTCCGCCACCTGTTTCACCATTTCGGTTGCCAATACATAAAATATTTCCACAAATCTGATACCTACATCCACCATCTCCTCCATTATTTCCGGCATTACCGCCACCTGTACCAGCTCCAGCACCTCCGCCAGCACCGCCATAGCCACCATTACAAACACCATTATCACCATATGCTCTAGCTCCACCGCCACCACCAGAACCACCTATATCCCCAGCTCCATTAGCATTTATTGTACCGGCAATATTAATGCTTGTGGCTTCTACATTAAAATAATGACAACTTGGATCAACAGTAACAGTTACTCCACTATTAATAGTAAAAGCTCCTACATTAATATGATTGCCTTGCAAAGTCATGCTAGTAGCGATTGTCCAGTCTTGTCCATAATGATCAACTGTCCCACAAGTGGAAGCACCATAATAGTAAAATGTCCTTAAACCTGTAGTATAATAAGCATTATTACAACCATCATAATAACGAACACGCCATGTATGACTTCCTATCGAAACCGTAGCAGAATGAGATTGGGAACTTCCTTTGTCAATCCAACTACCACCATCAATCTGTATTTCATACCGTGAACTCGGATGTGTGCCTAGTGTATGTGTCCAACTAAAAGTAACAGAAGATGAATATAAATAAGCATGATTTGCTGGAGAAGTCAATGTTGGAGCTGTATTTGATTTAGTATAAACAGTAACTGTAGTATAATGTGGACCACAAGTTATTGAGTCATGGTCAGATAAAACTCTTACTCCATATATTGTTGTACTTGTCGGAGAATAATTCATATTATTTGTTGTATTTGGAGTCATATTTGTCCAACTGCTTCCCCCATTTGTAGTATATTGTGCTTGTCCAATAGAACCGCTAGTTTGTACATTTGAAGTAGTATATCCTATAGTAACTGAAGAACCCTGACATATTGTTGATGCAGAAGAAGTAATACTACAAGTAGTTCCTGCTTTGTAATTCGATACACTTGGTTCAGAATCATTATTATTAATTACATTAGGTTGATAAACATTTTCACTATTTTTAACAAGAGTTTTGTTTTCGCTAACTTTTTTAATAATAGCATCATAATTATCATTATGAGCAAAAACAACAATAGAACTCAAAAGAAAAAAGAAAATAAAAAATAAATATTTACATGCTACATATTAAAATTTAGTAGTTGATTTATTTCTTGTATTTTCGTTAAAAACATTATCCAATTCAATGCTTTTTAAAGTACTTTCAATGCTTGTTTCCATAACAATATATTATTTAACTTAACAGTTAATAAATAAAATTTTTTACTTTACAATTATATTTATTAAAAATTTATCAATAAGCAAATTCCTTACCATTAATTATACAATACAAAAATACAACATTTTTTATCAAAAACAAACGTTTTGTTAAAAAATTTTAATAAAATCACTTAAAGTTGAGAAATTATAAATTTTTAAACTCTAACTGCTTTGCTGATTTTACACCTGTCAACCTAGCTTTATCAAACACTATCTCCCCATTCACAAAAGTAGTTTGCACAGAATGTTTAAAAGTTTCGCCTTCTAAAGGCGACCACTTGCATTTATATAAAAGATTATCTTTTTCTACTTTTGTTGGGATATTTGGATTAACCAAAACTAAATCAGCAAAATAACCTTCGCGAACAAAGCCTCTATCAACAATTCCAAACAATTCTGCAGGATTATGGCACATAAATTTTACAACTTCTTCTTTAGAAAAATATTTTTGCTCAGCAAGCTCTAACATTACCAAAAGAGTATGCTGAACCATAGGACCTCCCGAAGGTGCTTTTGTATAATCCTGCATTTTTTCTGATAATAAATGTGGAGCATGATCACTACCAACAACATCTATTTTACCGTCTTTCAAAGCTTGTATTAATGCCAATCTATCTTTTTCGGTTTTTACTGCTGGATTCCACTTAATTTTATTCCCTAATCTTTCATAATCCTTGTCGGAAAACCAAAGATGATGAACACAAACCTCTGCTGTAATGTTTTTTTTAGAAAGTGGCTCATTGCTTAATAATTCTATTTCTTTCTCAGTACTTAAATGAAAAATATGTAAGCGACCTCCTGTTTTTTTAGCTATTTCTATTGCTTTAGACGTTGATTTGTAACAAGCTTCTGCCGAACGAATTTGAGAGTGAAATTTTAAAGGTATTTCATTACCATATTTTGCCTCAAACTTTTTAAGATTTGCATTAATTATTTCATTATCTTCGCAATGAGCTGCAACAATAGATTTTGTAGAGCTTAAAATATTTTCTATAGCCTCATCATCATCAACCAACAAATTTCCTGTTGAAGATCCCAAAAACATTTTTATTCCAGCAACTTCAGATTTTTTTATGTTTTTTATTTCTCCAATATTATTATTTGTTGCTCCTAACATAAAAGAATAATTGATATAAGAGCTGTTTTTAGCTATATCAAATTTTTCTTGTAAAAGTTGATTTGTTGTCGTTGCTGGATTAGTATTTGGCATTTCTATAAAAGATGTTAATCCACCGGCAGCAGCAGCAGCAGATTCAGAAGCGATGTCGGCTTTTTGTGTTAAACCAGGTTCACGAAAATGCACTTGATCATCAATTATCCCTGGCAACAACCACAAATCTGTAGCATCAATAATTTTATCAGCATGTGGTAAATTTTTATTTTCAAAAAAAATCTTTTTTATTCTTTCGCCTTCAATAAGTAAACTAGCAATTTGAGATTTATTTTCGTTGATTAATAAAGCATTTTTAATTAAAGTTGTCATAGCACACACTATTTAGAATAAAAACAATTAAATTTTAATACAAAAATATATTATTCATTATTATAAAAAGATTTTTAGTAAAAATAATATGCACAAAAGTATTTTTCAAAATTTTTACTAAAATAATTATTAAAAAATATTAGTTTTGCAAAATTATGAATATTTCAATAGAATTATTTGTATTAGTCATTTCAGTTCTCATTTTTATCAGTCTCTTAGTTGGTAAAATGGGAAGTAGATTTGGTGTGCCTACACTACTTTTATTTTTATTAATTGGTGTACTCTTTGGTTCAGACGGAGTTGGACTTGAATTTGACTCTCCAAAAATAGCTCAAGCCGTTGGGGTAGTTGCCCTTAATATTATTTTGTTTTCCGGCGGAATGGACACTCGCATGTCTGAAATAAAGCCAATTGCTGTACAAGGATTTATTCTTGCTACTATCGGCGTAATGCTCACAGCTTTAATAACGGGTGTTTTTATATATTGGCTAACCAACAATTTCTTTAATGCTGTAACATTCTCACTTTTAGAATCTCTGTTGCTTGCCAGTGTGATGTCATCTACAGATTCCGCCTCCGTATTTTCTATACTGCGTTCGAGAAATCTTGCACTAAGAGAAAATTTACGACCTTTATTGGAGTTCGAAAGCGGAAGTAACGATCCTATGGCATACATGCTTACAATTGTGCTTATTCAACTTATAAAATCTCCAGAAATAGACACTTGGGCTGCTGTGTTTATGTTTTTTAAACAATTGATTTTAGGTGGATTAGCAGGCTTTTTATTGGGAAAATATGTATTTGTCCGCATTATCAACAAAATTAATCTAGAAAACGATGCCCTTTATTCTGTCTTGCTTTTTACCCTAATGCTATTTTTGTTTGGATTTACAAGTTTTATTGATGGTAACGGTTATTTAGCTGTTTATATTGGCGGATTATTTGTTGGTAACAGCAGATTTGTACACAAACGCAGTTCGCTAAAATTCTTTGACGGAATGACTTGGTTAGTCCAAATTGTGATGTTCCTTACTTTAGGTTTATTAGTTAATCCTTCGGAATTACTTCCAATAGCAGGCGTGGGAATTCTTGTAGGTTTATTTATGATTTTTGTTTCGCGTCCAATAACAGTTTTTGCTTGTCTTCTGCCATTCAGGAAAATGACTGTGCGAGCAAAAAGCTATGTTTCGTGGGTAGGATTACGCGGTGCTGTACCTATTATTTTTGCAACATATCCATGGGTAGCAGAAATTACACATGCAAAAACTATTTTCAACATTGTATTTTTTATAACAATTATTTCGCTATTAGTACAAGGAACCTCTGTTAGCATAATGGCAAAATGGTTAAAAGTGTCGGAAGATGCTCCACCAAAAAGAAAATTGAAAAAATTCGATGTTGAAATTGCTGACGAAATAAAATCTTATATGAGCGAAATAACCATTAAAGAAGAATATTTAGCTAATGGCTCAAGACTAATGGATTTAAGAGTGCCTGACAACACTCTGATTGTTATGGTAAAACGAGACGACCAATATTTTGTACCGAGAGGGAATACAGAACTTTTTGTTGGCGATTCAATTTTGGTAATTACAGACGACGAAGAAGCTTTAGAAATAACACATAAAGTTATGAAAGGCGAAACAGATAAAAAAGATAAAGCAGATAAATTATCTAAACAATCCTAACCTACTACATTTCTCCTGTTTTCAGCGTTGCAACACCTATGCTGAACAATTACTCCTTGTCCGTAGGACAACAAGTAATTAACAGTAAGATTTATCTTGCGGTAAAGCCAATCCACCAACTCTATCGCCCGCAAGGGCGACATCAAATACAGTTATAAGTGATACTCTGAACGTAGTTGAAGTGCTAAAAGCGGTTTTATGTTTGGTTTTCTTTATAAACTTTTAACTGATTTTATTTAACACTATTCATATAGTCAACATCTTGTTTATTCTTATCCCATTTTAAAACTTCAATTCTATGTTTTGCCCTAAATTCTAATACATCTTTTCGATTAAATGAAAAAAATAATTTGCTTAAAGTTTTTCCCATACCTTGTGGGGAAATTAAAATTGAAAAAATTGGCAAAGCGATACTTGAATAACCTATTAATTGTGACAAATGTATTAAAGTTAGTTTGGTGTTTTTACACTCAACAAACACTAAATCAACTTTATTTTCATATTCTATGAACCCAGTAATGTCTTGGCGAATTTTATATGTTGTAAACTCAGGAAAAAATTTTTGGTAATTTAATTTTATTATAAAATTTGACAAATCGCTATCGTGAGTATCAAGCACAATTATGTTTTTTGCTATTTTTCCAAAATCTCCTTGTAATCTTTTTTTTAGCCAAACAATAATGTCTGGGTACATATCTATTTCATTATTATACATGATTGTTTATAACAATTTAAATTTTTACAAATTTCTTTATATCCATCAAAATGTTTTCCTTGAAGATTAATTGGTAATTCAGAATCTCTTTCGTCTGGATGAATTGGTTTTGCTCTTTGCCTATTCATAATGCCATCACAAAGAGGAGTCTTGTCTATGAAATTAGACTTATTGCTTTCTGCTAATTCAGTTAATGCTTCTTCTTTGTGAGAAATATAAAATCCTATTTTTTGAAAATCTTCTGCGAAAATTTTTATTTGATGTTCTTTAGCCCAAAAACGATTTCCTTTTTTATTGCTAGGGTCTCTTAAATTTGGATGTCCATAGTTTATGTTCTGCACTGGCACATCAACCGATTGTAACAGTTGACATAATTGAGGTGGCAAATACCAATTTTTCTGTGCAATTTCAATATAAACTCTATATCTTTTGGGCTGGTCTGGTAAAAACCCATAGTAATTTGAAGCTCTAACGTATCCTGTAACATCTGAAATACCACGAATAAATTCTTTTTTATTTGCATTTGTTGTTTCAAAGATAGGTTCTGGAATTTGAAAGTCATGATAACTAAAGCGAGTTCCGTTTATCAAATACTTAATGAATAACCATGAAATATCTTCTTTCTCCCACTTAAGAGCCAACGATACTCTATTTTCAGAAACATCTTTCAAAACATTGATACCAATATTTTGAAGTCGAACAACTATTTTGTCCAAACTTGTTTGTATATGTAGTTTTTGATCAAACGACTTGGTTATCGCAATTGACTTTAATGTTTTATATTCAAAATCAATAATGATTTTCTTCACATATTGATTATATTGTATTTCGCCTCTACCTGTAATTAACCCCAATAAATAAGAAATATCAGGAGTTAAAAAATTGGATATTTTATTTTTTTCCATATCAATTTATTTATAGTTTAAATCCATTAGCTAAAAGCCTTAATACTAACTTGTTGCAATTTATTATTTTGTCATTAGTCTGGTTTTCTCAAAATTAAAAGGTATTCGTGAACTTTATTAACAATAAATTTGTAAGGATAACCAAGCGGACGCATATTGTTATATTCATTTTGTCTATCCCAAATAATAATATCATCTAAGTTAAATCCAATTTCTTTTGCAAGAATAGATGCGTCCATATGCAACGGAAAGAAGTTACTTTTTTTTCTCAAATCCATTACGTTTAAAATAAAATACCCCTTTGGCTTTAAAGATTTATAGACCTCTTGTGAAACCGCTTTTAAAGAGTCTAAAAATTCATCATAGTCTTCAATATTTCCCAAATCTTCACTATTATTTGAATAATTCACATTGTCCTTATAATCTGCCGTTCTTTTTCTGTTTAATATATCCCAATAAGGTGGAGATGTGATACACAAATCAATGCTGTTTTCTTCTATATATTGAGTTAAAAATCTTGAATCATTAATAATGTAACTATCTCGAAGATTAGGGTCATTAATGTTATACGAATTTTTTGCTCTTTCAATAAACAACTCTTTATATTTATAATTCAAATCAAATCCTACAACTTCCTTTTCTTTTAATAAGCCTGCTATTAATGTTGTTCCTGAACCTGCAAATGGATCAAGTACTGTTCCTCCATTTGGTTTACAAAACGTATCTATCAATTTTGATGCAAGCTTAATAGTAAAAATAGCAGGATGTTTTAATCTTGTTTCTTCTTCCGTTTTTCCAAGTTCTCTCCAAATACTAAAGGAGTTTTGTAGCCACTCCTTACCTGTTAAATTATTAGTCTTATTAACTACTTTTTTTGGTTTTACTTTATACACAAACTCCTTTGTTACTTGTGGATCATCTTCTGTTTGGTTTATACTTTTATACCTCTTGTGTTTTTCATACATAGTCTCTAATTCTCCTATTTTTTCCATAACTTTTTGAATACAAGATTGACTTATTATACCCTCATTATTATAGCTTAAAAGAATATATTTCGCTTTGCTACCATTTAAAATTAAGTCCTCTAAAGCACTAAATGCATTGTTTTTTGAACAATAATCAGATTTTTGATGCTCATATTTTCTCATTCCTGTTTTTCCATAAATCTCTGGTTTTTTCCCATTAAACCATCCTTCAGCAATCAATTCAAGTAGAAAATAATTAGATGCATATTGTCGAGAATTGTAAGGCGGATCTAAATATAATATATCCGGTTTAATAGTTTTAATTAACTCATTAGCATCTTTTTTAAAAGCCTTGTTTTTTGTAGTACTTTTAATGATTGGCACTTTTTTTAAAACAAGCGGTTTTAATGCTCTATTATCCCAAGTTTTTAAGTAAGCTCCATAGGTGCCTGTAACATTACTTACTAAATTAACACTTCGCAATAAAGAAGTTATGAGATAATAATATTCTAATTCGTTAACTAAATTGTCTTCTTTCCACTCTTCAAAAAGAGTTCTAAAAGTGTCTATTTTTAAAGCATTTTCTTCTGTAAAATACATCCTACCACCATTTGGAGAGTAATTTTCATAAATAAACCCCTGTGTTCTTCTTCCCAATTTGTTTAAATAGTCAAAAAGACTACTAATATTGCTTTTCAACTTTAACTTTGATTTGAGTTTCTTAAAATCAGGCTCTTCGTTGAGTTCTATGAAAGTTTTAGAAAGTGCATAAGAAAACTCCAATATATCATTTGAATAAACGGTAAACCCTAATTTTTTAAAGTGTTGCCCCACAGAAGTTGTTCCAGCAAATAAATCAACAAAATTTGATGTTCCATTAATTCCTGTTGATTTAACCACTTCTTCTATAAAGGGAAGAAGTTTTGTTTTTGCTCCGTAATATCTCATCGTTTATCAAATATTATTTTAACTTGTTTTGTGTTTTCTTGTTGCACTAATTTACAAAAATACACTTTTTTTTTATTTAAAAAAATATGTCTTCACTTTTTTAAAAAGGAGCAAAAAGACTGAAAACTTTATTAGAAAATATGAACACATTTGTTGGCGATTCAATTTTGGTAATTACAGACGACGAAGAAGCTTTAGAAATAACACATAAAGTTATGAAAGGCGAAACAGATAAAAAAGATAAAGCAGATAAATTATCTAAACAATCCTAACCTACTACATTCCTCTTTATAATATTTAATAATTCATTACGATTAATTGGCTTGGCAATATAATCATCAAAACCTTGATTAAGTAATTTTTGAGCATCTTCATTTTGAGTATAGGCAGTGCAGGCTATTACTGGAATTTTATTATTTATTTTCTTTATTTCCACAAGAGCATCACTACCACTTAAACCAGGTAAATTTATATCCATTAAAATTACGTCTATTTTATCGTCAAAAGTTTTTACATGCTCTATAGCCTCGTTTCCTGTTTGAGCTTCTAATGTCGTTGCTCCTGCTTTATTTAAGATTGTTTTTAATAATAAATAATTTATTCTATCATCTTCTGTAATTAAAATATTTAATTCAGACAAATCATGGTCTGACTGCGGTACCGGCTCATTTAAAAGCTCATTATCCGAACTTGCATAGTCAAGGTAAAAACTAAACTCTGATCCATGTCGCAAACTAGAGTTTACAAAAATTTCTGTTTCGAGTAAATCACAAAGTTCTTTAACAATCGATAAGCCAAGTCCACTGCCTTCAAATTTTTGATCTTCCGATTTTATTTGTGTAAATCTTTCAAAAATCATTTTATGATTAGTTGATTCTATGCCAATACCTGTATCTGCCACAAAAATTTTTATTTTATTTTCTTCTAATCTATATCCAAGTTTAACATTACCAAAACTTGTAAATTTTATTGCATTACTTATTAAATTATTTAAAATCTGCATTAGTTTTTGCTTGTCGGTATAAAGCTTAATATCTTTTTGAGCTGGTTTTAATACTACAAATTCAAGATTCTTTGTTTCAGCTAAAGGTCTATAACAAATTGCCAATTCATCTATTACGTCAGAAATACTAAAATATTCTTTTTCGAGTTTAGCATTGCTTGTTTCTAATTGATTAATTTCAATAAACTTATTAAAAATATTGGAAACCTGCTTTGCCGAAGAGTTTATTAATTTATTAAATCCTTCTCTTTCTTTTTCGCTAATATCATCACTATTAAGCAATTCGCTATATTTAACTAAGTTATTTACCAATGGATTAATTTCATGAATAATATTTGTTATAAATATTGTTCTATTTACTTCTTTTTCTTCTATTTTTTCTGTTTCTTTTTTTAATTCTTGTTCAACAATTTTTCTTTCAGTAACATCTCTTCCTACTGCAATAACTTCATTTATTGTATCATCAACAATTGCTTTACAACTCCAACCATACCAGCGCCAGCCTTTGTTAGTCAAAATTTTGTGCTCAACATATCCTGAATGTGGTAAATTTTTTAAAGAACTTACAAAATCCAGTATTCGTTCTTGGTCTTCTTTAAGAATAAATTCCATAAAGTTTCTATCAGCGAATTTATCGTTTTCACTTCTTGCAAATATCTTGTAAAAAGTTTTACTCAAATATGTAAAATTTCCATGTCTATTAAATTTAAGTATTACCTCATTCTGATTTTCTACTAAAAGTCTATATTTTTCTTCGCTATTTTTTAAATTTATTTCTGCTTCTTTTCTTTCAGTAATATCAAATATTACACCTTCGATATAGTGTTCTTTATTTCGCAAAACAAGTTTACCTTTTTCCCAAACATATTTTATTGCATTGTCTTTTGTAACTATTCTATATTCCAATAAAAAAGATTCTTGTTTTGCTATACTTTCACTAATTGTAGTCCAAACTTTTTCTTGGTCGTCAATATGTATTATATCAGAATAGCTTTTGTTTTTATTATTTATAATATCAGCTATATCATATCCTGTCAAATTTTTAAACTCTTCGGATAAAAATTTCATAGACCATTGTCTATCGAACAAACAACTATAAGCAACTCCTGGAATATTAGCTATTAATAAACTTAATTTTTCTTCGTTTTCAAGTAAGTTTTCTTCTATATATTTTAGGTGTGAAATATTTGTTACTATATGAATGGTTTTTCTTAACTTATTTGATTTGTCATAAATTGGAGTACAAGAAAATATATAAGTTTGATTATTAACTTCACATTCTACTGTTTTGGAATATGTTTCAACGGTTTTTCCTGGGCAAAATTCTGGAATAGAAGCAAAATTAGAAAATTTCTCACAGCATTTTTTACCAATAATTTCTTTTTTCGAGTTTACTCTAAAAAGTTTTATAGCTGCTTTATTTGCCTCTAAAACAATATTATCAGCATCTAAAACAAAAATTGGATGTTCTAGCGTATCAAAAACAATACCCCATTCAAAGTCATTTTTTTTATTTTCTGCAATATCTCTAATTTGTTGATTTTCTTTTTCCATTGAATTGATTAGTAATAATTAAAAGCAAAATTAATATTTTTTAATCATTATAAGGAATTATTTTACAAAAAAGTCCAATTCTCATAACTCCTCACTTTTGTGTCTTTTGTAGTTTAAAACTAACCCATGCGAGTAGAGTAAGCTTGCGAACTCTGCGAAGCAATAGACGCGTCAGCCACTTTCGACTTTCAACTTTTAACTTTTAACTGACTTTTTTAACTTTTAACTGACTTTGTGCCTTTTGTGGTTTAAAACTCAAAACTCACATAACTTTGTGGATAAAAAACTAAACTTTGTTATCACTCACAGGTTTTTTTTATAATTTTGCAAAAAAATATATTTATGACAGAAAATACACCTGAAATTAATTTCAAGAAAAAAGATAGAACAACAAAAGTTTTAATAATTCTTATTACATTTATGATAATTGTAATTGGTATTTTAGGATTTTTACTTTACGACCTTTCGCAACAAAAACAAGAAATAATTATAAAAACAAATGAAATTGTTGTTGAAAAAGACCATTTGCGAGAACAATTAACAGATCTTTTAGATGATTATTCTCAGTTAAGTTCTTCTAACGATAGTTTAAATGCTGAGATTGAACGCGAAAGAGAACATATTGCAGAATTAATAAAAGAACTTGACGGCATCAAAAACTACAACTATAGTATTCAACAAAAATATGAAAAAGAGCTTGCTTCTTTAAGAAAAATTATGCGTGACTATGTTTACCAAATCGATAGCTTAGACCAACTAAATAAGCATTTAATGGCAGAAAACATAAATATAAAAGACCAACATTCACGAATAAAAAACGAAATGGATGAAGTTGTTGAAAAAAACGATGAATTAGAATTAATTATTTCTGGTGCTAGTGTGGTAAAAACATCTCATATAAGCATCAAATTTTTAAATAGAAGAGGAAAAGAAACAACAAAATCACGAAGAGTTGAAAGACTGCAAACTAATTTTACTTTAGTAGCTAACGATTTGGCTGAAAGTGGTCCTCGAAAAGTATATTTAAGAATTATTAGACCCAATGGATACACTTTTTCTAGCGGACAAACTTTCGACTTTGGTTCTAAAAAGCTAACATATACAGCTTACCGCGATATTGTTTACGAAAAGCAAAATCTTGATGTTGTTATATATTATGATGTAAACGAAACTTTGGAAATAGGAAAATATATAGTTGAATTATATATGGACGAAAATAAAATTGGAGAAAGTTTCTTTAATATTGAAAAATAAAGTTTATGTTAGCTAATGCTTATTTAAAATTTCTTGATATTAGCATGCCCATAATAGAAAGAAATTTTAATGATAGTTCTTTGATTTTAAGCATTATAGCATTTGTAGTTTTCTGTTTAATCATTACAATAAAACTAACTAATCAAAATTATTTACACAATTTAATTAAATCAACCCTCAGATTTGAAGATCTACAAAAAACAAAACAAAAGTCTAACTCTAGTGCATTGCTAAATATTGCAACTATTAGCATACCCATTTTAAACATCTCCGCCACAATTATGATGATTATAACTTATTTTAAAATTCCTGTATTTAATATAACAAATAGTTTTACACTCATTTTTATTATAATATTTGCTGTTGTATTTTACTTGTTTTTAACAAAAACAAATTTAATACTGATAGGAAATTTAACTAATATGATAACTTATGCTACAGATTGTACATTAATAAGATTTAATAATCTTAAAGTACTATCTTTGTTTTTATTACCTGTATTTTTATTATTCCCATTTGTTAATACAAAAATGCAGTCATACCTTGTTGTTGCAGCTATTTTGGTATTAGTAATAATTTTTTTAATAAAAATAATTTCGTTTTTTATATATTTATTTAAAATAAAATTTTTAAATCATTACTCAATTTTGTATTTTTGCACTTTGGAAATTTTACCTTTACTCATTGTTTGTAAACTAATAGGTATGTGGTAGTAACTTAATGATAACAGAAGAAGAATGAAGATAAAAAGCGTACTTATTTCTCAGCCTAAGCCTGAAACAGAAAAATCACCTTATTTTGATATTTCTAAAAAATATAATGTTAAAATTGATTTCCGTCCTTTTGTACAAGTAAAAGGAATTCCTGCAAAAGATGTCAGGCGTTCAAAAGTTGACTTGTGTTCACATACAGCTGTTATTTTTAATAGTAGAACTGCAATAGATCATTATTTTAGAGTTTTAAACGAATTAAAAATCAATATAAATGATGAGTGGAAGTACTTTTGCTATTCAGAATCCATAGCACTTTACTTGCAAAAATATATTACTTATCGTAAACGAAAAATATTTTACGGAAATGGTAATTTTAATGATTTGATGGAAAGTATCAAAAAATTTCCTGACGAAAATTATATTGTACCACTTAGCGAAGTACACAAACCAGAAATTCCTATTAATTTAGATAAAGCTAATATTAAATATTCCAAAGCAATTTTATATAAAACTGTAAGTGCTGATTTATCTGATTTGGAAGATGTTAATTATGATATTTTAGTGTTTTTTAGCCCTGCTGGTGTAAGTTCTTTATTGCATAATTTTCCAGATTTTGAGCAAAATGGAACTTGCATAGGTGCATTTGGTGCTGCTACAGCAAAAGCTGTTAAAGATTTAAAATTAAGATTAGACCTTTGTGCTCCTACACCAGAAAGCCCATCAATGACAGCTGCTTTAGAAGAATTTATAAAAACAAGAAACAAATAATAGTTGAGTATATGATTGGTAATGAGTAAACTCAAAAATAAATTTAAAAGAAAATCTTTTCTAAAATTAAAATCAGAAATACAAAGCCTTTTTAATGAAGGAGAAAAAATTAACACTTCAAGTTTTAGACTGTTTTATTATTTTGAACTTAATTCTCAACAATCAGATTTAAAATTATTTGTTTCTGCTCCAAAAAAATTATTAAAATCAGCAGTTAAAAGAAATATTGCCAAAAGAAGGTTTAAAGAGGCTTTTAGACTAAATTGTCATCATTTAAAAGAGATTTCTGAAAAGCACAAGATTAAAATTTTTGTGGGTATTATTCATAATAATCCAAGCTTAATTAAATATAATGAAATTGAAAAGAATTTAATCTTATCTTTACAAAAAATTTATACAAAAATATATGAAAAACTTGAACAAAATTCTTAAAACACTAAAAGCTAATGTAAGCTCAGTGCTTATTGTTTTAATGTTGGCTTTAAGTTCATTTACTCTTACAACCGACAAAGATTTAAACTTTGAAACAGTTAAAAATTTAGATATTTTTTATTCTCTATATAAAGAATTAAATCTTTATTATGTTGATCCTATTCAGCCAGGCGAACTTATTAAAACAGGTATTGATGCAATGCTTAAAAGTTTGGATCCATATACTGTTTATATTCCTGAATCAAAAATTGAAGATGTTAAGTTTATGACTACAGGACAATATGGCGGTATTGGCTCTGTAATTAGAAAAAATGGCGATTATGTAGTAATTATTCAACCATATAAAGATTCACCTTCAGATAAAGCTGGTTTAATTCCTGGCGATATAATCTTAGAAATTAATGGGAAAGACATGAAGGGTGCAAGTTCTGAAGAAGTTTCTGAATTACTAAGAGGTGAGCCTAATACAAAAGTAAACCTTAAAATTAAACGTTTTGGCGAAGATAAAAACTTAGATTTTGAATTTAATAGAGAGCAAGTTAAGTTAAATTCTGTTCCTTACTACGGAATATTAGAAGATGGAATTGCTTATATTTCGTTAAGTGACTTCACAAATACTGCCTATAAAGAAGTTAAAGAAGCATATGACAGTTTAAGAGCAGAAAACAATCTCAAAGGAATAATCATTGATTTACGAAGCAATCCTGGTGGATTATTAATTGAAGCTGTGAAAATATGTAATATGTTTATTCCTAAAGGCGAAGTGATTGTTAGCACAAAAGGAAAAGTTGCTCAATGGGACAATGTGTATAAAGCAAGTGTTGAACCTATTGATAAAGATATTAAAATAGCAGTAATTGTAAATTCAAGTTCGGCTTCGGCTTCCGAAATTGTTGCTGGTGCTATGCAAGATTTAGACAGAGGTGTGGTTATAGGACAACGCACTTTCGGTAAAGGATTAGTGCAAACAACCAGAGAATTAAGCTATAATGGAGTTTTAAAAGTTACAACAGCAAAATATTATATCCCTAGCGGAAGATGTATTCAAGCAATAGATTATTCAAATAGAAACGAAGACGGAAGTGTTGGAAATATTCCAGATTCTTTAGCTACTGAATTTAAAACTAAAAATGGTCGTAAAGTCTATGATGGTGGTGGTGTAAAACCTGATATTGTAATTCAACCAGAATATTTGAGCAATATTGCTACTAGCTTGCTTATTAAGAACTTGATATTTGATTATTCTGTTTATTATAAATTTAAAAATCCCAAAATTGCTAGTGCCGAAAAATTTGAATTTTCTGATGCAGATTATAATGATTTTGTAAAATGGGTTCAAGACAAAGATTTTGACTATACAACAAGAAGTGAAGACCATTTGAATCAATTAATCGAAAGTGCTAAAACAGAAAAATATTACGATAATGTACAAGGCGAATTTGAAATACTAAGTCAAAAATTAGCCCACGATAAAAACAAAGATTTACAAGTGTTTAAAGACGAAATAAAAGAACTAATTTCACATGAAATTGTAAGTAAATATTACTACGAGACTGGCTCACTAATCTATGGTTTACATAAAGACCCTGAAATTAAAGAAGCCTTTAGAGTCTTAAAAAATGAGGAGGAATATAAGGCTATTTTAACTCCATAAAAAAACTGTCTTAAAAATATCCAAACGCAGATTTCAATTGAATACTTCTAAGACAGTTCAATTATTTTACTCTAAAACACGTTTAGAAATAGCTTGATAGTTTTTGCTTTTAAAAAAACTATTTCTTTTCTACTTCTTTTGTTACTTGTTGTTCTTTAACATGAGTTTTAGCACCAGGGCAGTCAGTAGTAGTTTTAATACCAGAACCTCCAGTGCTAGTCTTAACTCCTGCACAGCCAGCAGCTTTAGCACCAGGACAACCAGTATTAGCCTTAGGACAGCCTGTATGTTTTGCATCTTTGCTTTGTGCATCTTTAGGTTTGTAAACACTTGCTTGATATTTTATTTCTCCTAAAGAAGCAATAAGTTTATCCACATCTGTTTTGTCGTTGCGATATTTTACAACCACCAAATCTGTCTCGTGATTTGCTTCAACAGCCGTTACTCCTTTTGTATAAGACAACTGTTTTTTTACTTTTTCTGCACAATTTCCGCAATCCATTTTGCAGCTTAAAACTACTTCTGAGATTTTAGAATCTGTTTTTCCTGCTTTTTGAGCATTTTGTTCTTGAGCATTTACAACAGCTATAGCTAAGAACATCATTGTTAAAATTAAAATTGTTTTTTTCATACTTTTAAAATTTAATTTATTATTAAAATGTTTAATTATTTTCTTTTTTCTCTAATGCAAATCTTATTCCAATATGAAATTTACGCCCATGTATAGGTCCCCAAATCAACGATGAATCGAAATAATCTCCATATGGATTTATTGCATCAATAATAGGATTTTTTTGTACAAAGTTAAAAATATTTTCAACACCAAGATATATTTCCCAAAATTTAAAATATTTTGTTACTTGAACATTCATAATATAATATGATGGAAATTCTGTTTCTAACCTGTATTCCACAGGATTAGCTTCTGTTGAAGGAATTCTGCCAGGTCCATTGAGTTGTGTCGTAAAATCAAACTGCCATTTTTCCAAAGGAGTTTTATATGACATGGTTAATAAGCCCTTAAATCTATTTGTTAATGGTGCTTCAAGTAATTTTCCTCCAATGGTTTGTTTCACATCATTATATCGAAAAGCAACTGTTGCATCTAAGCCTTTTAGTATGGTATAACTTGCTTCTATTTGATAAGTATTTGAATAAGATTTTCCGTCTAAATTATAAAATTTAACTTCGCGTATTGATTCAAAGTCTGCAATAATTTGATTTATAAATTGAGTTCTGTAAAATTCTGCATTTATTGTCATATCTCTATTTCCAATAGGAATATACCAAGTAATATTACTTCCAAAATTCCAAGCTTCTTCTAATTTTAAATCTGGAGCAATTATAAATTTTCGAGACGAAGCCAATAAATAATTATTTTCAGCCAATACATTTGCATAACGGTAGCCTTTTCCAACAGAAGCGCGCCAAGACAAAGAGCCTGTAATATTATATTTTATATTCAATCTTGGTGTTATCAAAAATCCTTCTTGATTATGGTAATCGGTACGTAAGCCAGCAATTAAATGCAAATTAAAAGGAAAATTCGCTGTGTATTGAAAATATCCTCCAGGAACTATTTCTTGATTTAACATTGTAGAATCTTTAAGAAGTTGATTCAAATTTTCGTATTTAAAACTTAATCCTGCATTGTACTTATGGTCTTCGTTACCAGCAAAAGCCGATTGCCAAATAATGTTTAAATAAGCCGATTGTTGTGTTGCATCAAAATTTGTTTTGCCATAAATAGAATTTTGGTCGTGATAAGTAAAACTAGTTACCATAGCTAAACTTTTATAGTCCTTTTTCGGAAAAACATAACCCATTTTATAAAAACCTTGAAATCTTTTTGTTCCTAAAAATATTTTATAAGGATTTGTAATTTCATTGTTTTTTAAAAATTTAGATGTTTGTCCGCTTTTTCTTACCTCATCAATATACTGAACTCCAAATCGAATAGTCAAATTTTTCCCTAAATAATCCCAGCGATTAAACAAAATATTTTGCCTCATTTTGGGCATATCCATAAAGCCATCTTTATTACCATCAACTTCTAAAAAATCATTTTGCGAATGAGCAAAAATCATTGTTGACCATTTAGGATTTACAATAAATGATGCATCTATATTTGTTTCTGCCCTTCCAGATGAACTAAAAAATTGATTGAAAGAAAGAGCATCAGAAGTTTTAGGTTTTTTATATTCAATATTTATTTGCCCTGTAATTGCGTCATAACCATTTATTACCGCCGAAGTTCCTTTTGAAACTTGAATAGACTCCATCCAAGGTCCGGGAATATAGCCTAAAGCATAAGGTTGAGACAATCCGTATAAATTAGGAATATTTTCAGTCATCATTTGAACATATTTTCCTGCCAAGCCCAAAAGCCTTATTTGTTTTGCTCCTGTTGTTGCATCACTATACGAAGCATCTACAGAAGCATTTGTTTCAAAACTTTCCGACAAATTACAACAAGCTGCTTTATATAATTCTGCACCAGAAATTGTTTGAACATTCCCCACTTCCATACGCGAATAATGCGTTCCAGCTCTACGTTCACCAACAATTACCTCATCTAAAATTATATTGCTATTTAATAAAACTTCTAATTTTTGATTGTTTTTTAGAACTTCTATAGTGTCGTTATTATAGCCAACAAAGCTAAAAATCAAATTATTAGTTTCCTTAGGTTTTGACAATTCAAATTTACCATGAATATCGCTTGTTGTTCCAATATTTGTGTTTTCCCACCATATATTTACCCCAAACATTGGCTTTTTATTGTCTGAGTTGTCATACACAATTCCTGAAACTTGTGCATTAAGTGTTAATACAAATAACACATAAAAAATAATGTTAAATATTTTTTTCATATTTCATTCTGTTTTTATCTGATTAATACCAATTTTAAACTAATAAAATCGTAAAAATCATAACCTAAAAACAGAAATCAAGGCACATACATCTTGCCCTATAGCTTGATATGTGAATAAAGAGGGGATTTTTAATAAAGTTTCAAAAAAACTATTAAATGAAAAATATTTCTTATTTATATCTATTGGAAATACTTGTAAATTAAAATTATCAAGAAATTTTATTTGTGGAATTTTTACAAGTTCATATTCAAAAAACAATTTGTCAAAAGAATAAAAAGAAACTTTTGCATGCTTCAAGTGGTCTTCATCAGATTGAGAACACAAGCAATTGGAATGTGAATGAGAATTTTCGCAAGCATTACAATGTTTATGGTTATGTGAATATTCTCCAAATTCAAAAAATGTAATTTCGCTATGTTCCTCATTGCAAGTATTACATAAATATTGTTCAACAAAAAAACCATTTGTAGAAACAAACAAAATTAGTGTTGTAAATAGAATAAATATGTTCTTCAATAAGTTCATTTCATTGCAAAAATAAAACTTTTTAAGCAATAACAAAAAAAGAAAAAATTGGTAGATTCAATTACCAAATGCAACATTATTATTTACAAAGTTATAAAATATATTTTTAGGATTATCAAAATTTAAATTTTTTCTAGGTCTTCTGTTTAATTTGTATTGTATTTCCATGATATCCAAGTCAT
>ERZ795058.2678-NODE-2678-length-20318-cov-4.959137_pt1 | contig 20318 bp, 16 predicted proteins | sample MGYA00375142_ERZ795058 | MGnify/ENA primary metagenome ERZ795058 (study PRJEB30187, sample SAMN05720210) | activated sludge metagenome | isolation source: anaerobic digester from wastewater treatment plant | place: Japan | collected 2015-04-20 ... | reverse complement strand
ACCTATCGGTTGCTCACAAGCTTGGGCTCCGCGAACTCGGGTTCACTTTCAAAGGCGGGGAATGGAAGTGCACGCTCAAGGACTCAGCAGCCGCAAAGGCTATGAACTACGCCATTAGCCGGATGCGCGATGCAGGACTGTCTATCAAAGAGACAGCCTGACACCACGTAATCACCTATAACACGGTATAGGAGGTTCCAGCCATGCGCGCACCAGGTGAGATGTATGCCATCATCCGGACGACGAAGCTCAAGTCGTCGGTTTCCGGAGGAGGCGGAACGCACCGACATCCGATCCCGCCTTCGTAAGGCTGCGGAAAAGCTGCGCGCACAGGCAGCATAAGCAGAAAAACCGTCTCCAAAGTTAACCCATAACAGAGCGAGATCCCATATTCCCTGATGCACGACCAAAAGCTGTGTCTGCACTAGGCTCAGAGGCTCTCCCCAAAGTAGCTCCACCACCATGACTCTAAAATCCCAAAGCGTAACCGGAACATTGAAGGGCGATAATCTTGATGCCTTTCTTGCACTCCAAACACAGGAGGGCCTCACGCAATCTGCAACTCTTGTTCGCATCGTTGAAGACTGGCGAAACCTCTCTGCAAAGGCACCAGCTCCTTCACGGTATGCGGTCGTGAGCCCAGAGCGTTTCAATCTCGCGCTTGGCGAGGTCTCCAAGCTCTCGCGTTGCATTGCTGGCGCCCAAAACGCGCTCCGGTCTCCACGGCCGGTGTTGCCAGAGGATGAGATCCTTTGGCGTGACCAGTGGTCGAAGGCGAGCGAAGCGTTCACGTCCGTAGATTCCACGGTTGTCGGTCTTATCGAGACGACCAAGCTTCTTAAAACGCCACCGCCTGACAAGGCCTTGGCGACACAGCTTGGCCGCTGGAGCTATACCTGGACTGGGGGGCGAACGAAGCTCTACCGTGAGCTACTACTGATCGTGCTCCGTCCCTGGACGGGGCCTATCGAGCCTCCGACTCCTCTTGCACCCGCCACCCCAAAGCCAACTTCCTCGGAGGCTCCGTCACAATGAACCGAGGCATTGTCATCAAGCGGGCTCAATACTCCAAGGACCCGATCACGGGACGACGAAACAAGCGCATTAAGTTACCCGACGACCTGACGGGGTTGTTGGCATATCTCGGATCGGCGGATCATGCGAATCATGACGGGATAGAACTTCGTGGCGTTCGATTTTGGCGCACAACCGAAGACCAATTTCTCGCCAAGGTGCTCCGTCAATCCGTCGAGTATCAAGCAGACGCCAAAGAAAAACCTGGTCGCCGCTGGGCTGGAGATATTGCAGAGCACCTGATTGCCGCGCCAGATGAAGGGGCTGATCTGACCACTGACGAGGAAGATCTGATGCTCCCAACAATTCTTTCAAAGGTGGCACCCGAATCGCCAGCGGTCTACGGCAAGCATTTCAACCCGCTTACGAAACGCTCGGAGTTTCATATTATTCCTGGTTCGTTCACGGAGGACTTTCCCGCAAGGCTGCGGACGACCTCTTTGCGCTCGCGGTTCAATACGGACTACTTGTTGATCTTACAGGAGGCGGGAGAAGAGGCGTTATCTGCAATCAACCGAGCGCGTGGATTGGCTGGACGTCCCCTCATACGATCGCTTGGGAGTATTCGCGCTCGGGTTAAAGATGAAGTCGTTAGTTTCCTCTGCGACTGCGCCTCTGAGAAGCACCTGCACGAACCGTCTCAGGATGATGTGGTGGCGCTCTTGGAGGCTTCTCGCTGGACCATGTTGAAGCGACGGCCGAGGAGTCTCTCCCTGCAATCGAAGGAAACGGGAGTTAAACTTCACATCCGGTGGCAGGAGCTAATCGATGCGGTCCGGCATGTCATGGCCCTTGAACGATTGAAGCTGTCCGAACTGACGGAAGAAGCCCAACCTGACATCTCCGAAGAAACGCTGAGGCAGGATCAGTCAGCGGATAATGCCCACGAGGAGTGGGCCATGGAGTAGTCGCCGATTCGGCGACAAATTGACGGGGGAGTGAGTCCGTTTCGGAGGGTGGAAGCTTAAGTTTAAACTTCTTAACATTTCAAACGGAATAATCTCGCTAATTTTGCCAATAAAATCAAATTCAGTGACCCCGGTGCCTGCAAATATGTCAAACTTCACGCCTACATCTCGAAATTTGCTAGGGGATGCCCTACGAACCTTGATGGAGCGCAGGGCGGTTACAGGCCAAACACTTGCCGAGAGAATAGATGTTTCTCCGACTTCGATTAGCCGAATTCTCAACGGAGTATCCCGCCCCCGGCAGGGCACGCTTTCCAAGCTCATAGCAGCGCTCTGCACTTCTTCGGAGGAGCAGCAACTTATCCTCAGTGGTTACTCCGGGCTTCCAGATGCCGTAGATGAGGAACCCTCCATCACCGCAAGTGAAAATGGGATCAGTGCGGCTGAGCTGGATCGGGTGGCTCGATACCTTGAGCTTAAGACCTTAAGTATCGATTTCCGTGAGTCCGTGTCTCGCACCCTTTCTGAGGCGGGTATCGCCTTTGAGTCTTACGCACGCAGCGGGAGTGTTGTCACAGACTTTCTCGTCACTGGCTCCAGCCGCATCGCAATCGAGTGCAAATTCAATGTGAACCGCGACTGGGAACGGGAGGCCTCCACAGCGCACCTTCTGCTTCAGCATCTACCCTGTGACGAAGTCCTCATCGTTGTTCCGTATCTCAACAACCTCGCCTCACAGTTTGCCTCCAACCTGGCACGCGCCGGTGCACGTTTGGTTTCAATCACTGATCTGCCACGTGCGATCGGGCGGGATGGTACCGCATGAGATCATCCTCAATGGGCGTCATTCCAGCACTCGATAAGTCGGGCCGCTTGCTTGCTCGGATTTCCTCACGCTCCGCCCTCGCGACGGACTTCTCTATGCTGATGGAGCGTGTACCGGAGTATCGAGCAGATGCTTTCCGCTCTGCGGTCATCGACGACAATGTTCTTGCCCGTACTTCCGTAAGTGCGCGGGCGAAGGTCTACACGGAGATAAAAGGACGCTATCTCCTCGATCCGCAATCGCCGCTGTTTACCGCGTTCTTGGATGAGTGGCGTGCCCATCCGGATTCGCACGACCGCCAACTGCTAATATACGTCCTCTTCGCGCTCAATGATCGCACCGTCTTCATCACCTCGCGCGAGTGGCTTTTTCCGCATCTCAGACAGGCCTCCTCTGAACTTCGCGTGGGGGATCTGATTGTGTTTTTCCAACAGCTTGGGAAAAGATGCTACCCGGAAGTCGCCGACTGGACTCCTATAACACTTACCCGTGTGGCTCAGCATTACCTCGCGAGCGTTCGTGATTTCGGGCTCGCGACGGGAGGTACGCGCAAGGTCGCCGTTCGTCCATCACTCCAGCCTGCACCGGTCCGACTGTTGGTCCGTGCACTCCAGATCGTGGGCATCCCGCCTTCTGGCATTATTCGCCATGAGTCTTTCAAGCTCTTGGGAATCGGGCCGGGAGAGGTCGTGGAGGTGCTTTCGGAACTCAACCGACAAGGCGCTTTACGCTTCCGTATGCAGGCGGATGTCATTGAACTTTCGCTCTGAACTCCATGGAAGACGCGCTTCAGGCCATTCTCGCCGCCGCCAAGCAGCCGTTTCAACAGGCCGCGGTGCTCACGGATAGCTCGTATCTGCTCATCTACCCGCCCGAGCGGGAGCTCGATGTGCGTAGCGCTTTGCTGGATCGCTGCTTCCCTGAGCTGAAGGCCGCCAACGCGGCATGTGAGCAACTGGATCTGTCCGGGTTTCTGTTCTCCTGTTTTACCGCGGAGGAAATCGCCGACCTTGGTGATGACGAATTTCGCAACTACCGGCTCGCTCGCCAAGGGTTGGCTGCTCGCGTCGAGCGCCTGCTGATCACCCGGCTGCGCGAGTATTCCGACCAGAATCCGAATACAAATCTGTTCGTCACTTCGACGGTTTCGCTTTTCCCCTTGGTGCGTTATGGCGAGATTCTGCGTCAACTACGCGATCTGCGCCTGCGCCTTTTCATCTCCTTTCCCGGAGAAGAGCGTGGCGGCAAACTTCACTTCATGAACGAGCCGGACGGTGGCAACTATTTGGCCGTCAAGATCACTTTCAAATTCTGATTCCCCACATGCCTACAACCATTCGCGAACTCATTCGCCGCGACATCGGCGTCAAAGTGGAAGGTGTGGTCAAGGTGTTCGACCGCTCCGCGCTCGCCACGGAATTGCGCGAATACGTCCTGACCGACAAGGTTGAGGAGGAACTGAAGCGCATCCTCGATACCTATACATCGGTGAGTGATACGCTGCGCCGCGGGGGGCATTCCCGCGATGTGTGCGGCATTTGGCTCTCCGGCTTCTTCGGCTCCGGCAAATCCCACTTCGCCAAGATTCTCGGCTATCTCCTGCAGAATGATCAGGTCGCCGCGCCTGCGCCGGAGACCTGCATCGAGCTATTTACGAAGCACCTCCACGATACGCCGCGCGGGCGCGATATCCGTCTGCGCCTTGCCGAGGTGGCCAAGACCACGGTTGCGCGCATGGTGGCCTTCGAAATCAAGAGCCGCCAGAGCCTGACCAATTCGAGCTCGATTGGGGAGATCCTGATCGGTGAATTCTACCGCAGCCTCGGTTATTCGGAGAATTTCGTTATCGCGCGTCTGGAGCGTCGCCTCGACCGCGCCGGCTTGCTCGGGAAACTCGAGGCCGCGTTCCTGGCCAAGCATGGTGTTGCCTGGCGTGCGCCCGAGGGCCGCGACGATCTCGCGACGGTTCGCCGGCGTCTGTCCAAGGTCCTGCCTTCGGTCGATCCGGCCAGTTTCCCGACCGAGGACGACGCACTCAACGGCCTGGAGGACGCGTTCCAGCATTCCAAGCTCACCGCCGAGGGAATTGCCGACGAACTCGTTGCCTGGGTCGACGAGCAGAAGCCGGGTGGGGGACGCTCCCAGCACCTCGTTTTCGTGATCGACGAGATGGGCACGTTCATCGGCGATTCGAACGAGAAGATCGGCGAACTGAACAGCCTCGCCGAGATGATCGGCAACAAGGGCAAAGGCAAAGTCTGGCTGATCTGCACCAGCCAGCAGGATCTCGAAAAGGTCGTCGACCGTACCAATTTCCAGCCGGCGCTTGTTGGTCGCCTCAACGCCCGCTTCGAACTCAAGCCGCACCTGATCTCCGACGGCATCAACCGCGTCATCGCCGAGCGCATCCTCAAAAAGCACCCGTCCCGCGAGTCTGAACTCCAGCCGTTGTACGTTTCGCACGAGGGCGGCCTCGCGCAGCTCGCGGACCTCAAGTCCACCCGGAATCTCGGCACCCTCTCCGAGCGCTCGTTCATCGACGCGTACCCGTTCCTCCCGCACCAGATCCAGCTCGCGCAGGACATTGGCGAGGCGCTCTCCGGCTTCCGGATTTCGGGAGGAGTTCGTTCGATGATTTCGGTGGTTATGGAATCGCTGCAGAAGCTTGCTCCTCTTTCGGTGGGGCGGTTGGCCACCTTCGATCAGGTGTTTGATGCCCTTCAGAACGACCTGCTCAGCCAGGAGTATCTTGGCGCTGCGGGAGTGAAATCCATCTGCGAGGCCAATGATCGGGTTCCTCAGAAAACGTCGCTCCCTGCTGATCGGGTCCTGAAGGTTCTCTATCTCGTAGACAAAGGTGCGAAGCATGTGCCGCGCAGCGCCGAGAATATAGCCAAGCTGCTCATCGATTCCGTTGGCGGTGACGTGCCCTCGATCCGTACCAAAGTCGAAGAGACTTTGGACGCTCTCCAGAAGGCCGGCTACGTCGCCCGCGACGAATCCTCCGGCGAATGGAAGTTCCTCAATGAGAAGGAGCGCACCGTAGAGCAGGCCATTCAGGACATGATCCGGCCCGGTTCCTCGCGCAGTATCACCACCACCGCGATCCGGCAGCAATCCATCGAGCTCCTCAAGGGCGGGGTCATCGCCAAACGAAACCTCGACAACTACGCCGTCACTTACGGTGTTACCAAGACCGCGTTCCCCTATGCCGTGGCACTGGATGGCGAAGCCGTGGACACGGGTCCCGAGATCGAGGTCGCCTTTGTCAGTCCGCTCGCGCCGGGGCGCAAGCAGGCCATCGAGGATCTGAAGCGCGAGAATCAGGTCGCCGGCTCCAAGGGGCGCAAGCTCTGGTGTGTGGCTGCGCTTCCCGAGAATCTGGAGGCTCGCCTCAAGCGCTACCAGGCTCTGCTCAATGTCACCGGCGACAAACGCTTCACCGATGATCCGTCCAAGGACACCGCCGACGCGCTGGCCGAAAAGCGTAAAGAGCGTGACGATCTCCAGAAGACGCTCACCCGCGATCTCCACGCCACATTTAGCGCGGGAACGCTCTATTACGGTGGCAAGGAAGTCGCGCTCGATGGCACGTCGTCCTTTTCCGCCGAGCTTCCCAAAGCCATCGCGCAGCAGATCCCGAATCTCTTCCCGCGTTTCGCCATCGCCGACAAACCGGTCGATTTCGCCAAGCAGCTCAAGTCCCTGCTCAACCCTGCCCAGGCCTCCCTCCATCAGGTCGCGCCTGACCTCCACCTCTTCGACACCCAAGGCAGCCTCAACAAGGAGGCGGCGCTCGTCTCCACCGTCCTCGAAGTCATCAAGGACCTCGAAACCGACGGGATCGACGCCACCGGTGCCCGCCTGCTCGAAGACCGCGATGCCAAAGGATTCAAGGGGTTCACCCGCACCCCCTTTGGCTGGCCCTCGGAAACGCTTCGGCTGGTTCTCGCCGCCTGCTTCCGCGCCGGCACGCTCTTCATCGAGCGCGCCACCGCCGCCGGCACGACACCGCTGTACGACTACAAGGAGGCCTTCGACGATTTTGCCAAGATCAAGACCTTTGAGCGCACGACCTTCCGCTTGGCCGAAGCTTCCCTTTCGGTGGAGCAGCTCAAGTCGGCCAGCAAGGAGCTGATCTCCCTCGGCGTCACCGGCACCCCCGAGTCCGGCAATGCCCTGGCCGCTGCGATCCGCAGCTTGGGCGAGAATCTCGTCGAGGGCGTGCGGGATGCCGCCCTCCGTGCCGAGGCCGGCCTGCCGATCAGCGACTCCATTCTGAATGGTGAGAAGGTGCTGCAATCGCCGACCACGCTCAAAGATCCCACCAAGGCCGTGCTCGCCTTCCTGAAAGTCGCCGGCGAGTGGCGGGCACTGAAGCAGGGCCTCGATGAACTGAAAGCATTCCTCGATGCCAACCGGCATAAGGATTTCGAGACCACGCAGAAGCTTGTCGATGTCGTCGCGGACCATCCGTTACCCGCTGACGCCGCCGACCGGGCCGCTCTCGACCAATCACTCGCCGATCTCGACGCCATCACCACGGCCAAGACCGTTGTCTCCCGTTGGCCCGATTTCCGCGCTGCCCGCGACCAAGTCACCAGTGTTTACGGGGCTGCCTACCAAGCGGCTTATGCTGATCTCCGTAAGCGGGCCTCCGAGGCGGCCGACGCCGTCCGTTCTGGTGCCGCATATGCTGCCGCACCGGTCGAGAAGCGAGATGCCGTGGTTGCAGCCGTTTTCGGGCCCGGTGGGACGTGCCATTACCCCGAGATCGACGTGGCCACGCTGCCGGCACTGCTCGCCGCCACCGCCAAGGCCAGCTTCTCGTCGCTCGCCAATGCGGCCAAAGCGCTCCCTGCCCACCGCGCCGAGGTCGAGGCGGCGCTCCGTGCGCTCAAATCGCCGCCACCTCCGCCCAAGCCCGACCAAAAGACCTACACCTGGCACCCCGCCACCGACCTCGCCGGCCGCCGCTTCACCACCGAGGCCGACGTGGATTCCGCCCTCTCCGAAATAGGCGACTCCCTTAAAAGACGCATCCGCGAGGGTTACTCCATCGACGTGCCATGACCGACGCCGTCTCCACGCCTTCCTCCTCCGGCCCGGCGCTTTCCGACCGACACAAGGACTCCGTCCGCCGTTGGATTGGCCAGCTTCGCGCTTCGCTTGAGGATGACTTCGGCGCTGCCTTGCAGCGCTACGGTTTCCGTCGCGATGGAAAACATGCCGCCGAGAGCGACCTCGCGCTTCCGATGTCGGAATTGCCGGTGCGTCGTTCCTTGGCCGCACTCATCGAGCACGATACCAAGGCCGAGGGAAAAAACGCCCCTCAGCGTGGCTTCGACGCTGTCGTCCGCGAGCTGACCTACACCTTGGTCAATCGGCTCGTTGGTTTGAAGGTCATGGAGGCCCGCAATCTTCTTCGCCTCCGCGCACCCGGTGCTCCTATCGACTCGGCGCCTGAAGCGACTGAAGTACTCACTCGGCAGGAGAACCAGGAACGCTCGCGCTTTCTCCGTGATTTCCGCGCTGACGGTGGCAGCCGCTACAAATACGATGCCGACGCCGAAGAGGCGCTGCTTCGTGATGGCCTCACCGCCGCATTCACCCAGCTTCACGCCGATCTTGGACCGCTCTTTGCGCCCGACCACGACTACGCCTGTCTCTGGCCGAGCCATGCCGCGCTGAGTAATGCCCTCCGCCTGATCAACGACGGCTTGCCCACCGAAGCCTATCAGGCTCCCGACTTCCTTGGCTGGGTCTATCAGTTCTTTAACGTCGGCGAGAAGGACCGCGTCCGCGCCGAGAACAAGGGCACCCCCCGCAGCCCCTACGAACTTTCCGTCATCAATCAGTTCTACACCCCGTCTTGGGTCGTGAAGGTGCTGGTCGACAACACGCTTGGGCGCCTTTGGTATCAGATGCACCCGGATACGGCTCTGGTGCCCAAATCGCCGCCTCCGCTCCCCGGCGAGCGCCCGGACGACCTGCCGCCCGTGGCCGACTATCTCGTGCCCCGCACGGGCGAGAAAATCCGCTTCCGCCGTGTCGAGGCCGATGGCTCCGTGTCGCCCTTCAAGCGTGTTCGCGATCTCCGCTTCCTCGATCCGGCCTGTGGCACGCTTCACTTCGGCCAATACGCCTTCGGGCTTTTCTACCGGATGTATGAGGAGGAGATCGCCCACGCCGGGAAACCCGGTTGGCCCGCCGAACCCTCCGTAACCGACAAGAGCGACATCCCCGCCGCCATTCTGGAGCACAACCTCTGCGGTATCGATATCGACCCCCGCGCCATCCAGATCGCCACGCTATCTCTTCTCTTCACTGCCAAGGAAGCCAGCCAACGCGCCGGGTTCGATCCCGCGACGATGTCCACTCGCCCTCGCAATGTCGTCCTCGCCCAGGCCGTGCAGGTCGATGCCGAGCAACTCCGCGCCTTGGTCGACCGGGTCGGGACCACTATCGGCTCACCCGAATTGCGGGAGAAGCTCTTCACCGCGCTCTGGACCAATCTCCGGTACCTCGGCGAACTGGGTGGCCTCATCCAAGTGCAGGAGGGCGTTACCCGCGTGCTCGATACCTGGGTGGAGGAGCAGGCCCGCGCCAAAAACCTCACCCGCCTGACCGACCGTCGCGAAAAGAAGGGACAGTTCGAGCTCGGGGCCATCGTTGACGATGTTGTGACCGAACAGAGCGGCCAGCTCCAGCTTCAGCGCAAGCTCCTCGAAGACGAGGCCGCCCGCATCCGCGCCGAACTCCTCGCCGGTCTCGACCAGGTCGCCAGCCAGGTCTCCGATAATCCCCGCCAGCGCCTCTTCGCCGAGGGCACCGCCCGCGGTCTCCGCCTGCTGGAACTGCTCTCCGCGCCCTTCGACGTGATCGTGATGAACCCGCCTTACGGCTCGTTCACCAAGCTCGACAACGCCGACGACGACAAGCGCTTCAAGGCCGACCTGAAGGCCATGTATCCCAACGGCTATCAGGACATCTACGCCGCCTTCATCGAGCGCGCCACCCAGCTCATCGAGCCCGAGGGCTACATCGGCGCCCTCGTCAGCTCCACCTTCAAGACCCACGTCTCCCACGCCAAGTTTCGCACCCAGATCCTGCTCAAACGAAACCCTCTCGTCTGCATGCTCGACCTCGGCTTCGGCATCCTCGACGGCGCCACCGTCGAAGCCGCCGCCCTCGTCCTGCGCGGCTCCGCCCCATGAACACGACCCAACGCATCACCTGGCGCTGGGCCGAGCGCGATTACGGCTTCCGCTTCTGCGCCGGTTCCGGCCGCCGCCAGTCCGACCACTATCAGGCCGCCCGCCCCGGCGAGTTCTACGTCATACCCGCCGGCCAACGGAAATTGGAGAAGGAGCGCCTCGAAGAACTCGCCGCGCTCGGCAGCGCCCCCACCGCGCCCACCGTCGTCGCCTCCCCGTGGCGCGACTACGGCGACGACGACCTCCAGCTCATCCAGACCCACGACGGCCTGTGCCTCAACTGGGCCGGCTGCCTCAGCCGCGAGGAGATCAACCGCCGCGAGACCGATGGCATCAACCGCGCCCGCGAGTTCGTGCTCGAATTTGCCACCCGCGAGACGCCCGCGCCCATCACCCTGGAGACCATCCAGCGCATCCACACCGAGATGTTTGGCGACATCTACCCCTGGGCTGGCCAGTGGCGCACCGTCACCCTCAGCAAGTCCGGCATCACGTGGGAGGTGCCGCCCTACGGCATGGAGATCGCGATGAAAAACTTCGCCGAGCACACCCTCAAGGTGACGCCCTTCCTGTCCGAAGATCCCGCCGCCGTGCTCTCTACCACCGCGCGCATCATGGGCGAATACCTCGCCCTCCATCCCTTCCGCGAGGGCAACGGCCGCAGCGCCTTTCTCCTCGGCGAGATCATCCTGGTGCAAAACGGCCTCTTGATTTTCGACCGCCACCAGCGCGACCGCGACCAGGCCCGCTACTACGCCGCCTGCGAAGCCGCCCGCACCCGCTACGACTACACTAAACTTTCTGACCTGCTGGGCGAATGGCAGGCCGAGGCCCAGGCCCGCTTCGAGGCCGAGCATGGCAACCGCTGATCACGCTGATGAACGCCGATAATTCCCAGTCTCCCGATCCGCGCCCATCCGCACCCGCAGTGGGCAAATTCAAGCGCTACGACATGAAGAAGCTGCTCGCCGACCCCGAACTGCGGCGGAAGCTGATAGTCCAAGGCACCATTGCGACCCAAGCCCGGGAGGGCATCGACGTAACCGAGGCAGAGGCTGAAGACTCCTATTATGTGGTTACACAGGCGGAGAGGGGCGCTTTCATGGATCTAGATAAGTTTTCTAAGCGAGAAAACGGAATCGATGAGCGTCACGAGGTTTTCGTTCGATCGCTACTCCATCCCCAGGACAATGTCCGAACGGATGCCACACTACGCGATTTTGCACTAGTGGACGGCGCTGCTCTGACATACGCAGAGGTTTCTATTCTCGGCGAGATCTACCGAGGAACGGTCAAACTCGACAATGCCTTCGCAGACGTAAGGGGCGGAATGAACTCCACCGAGTCGGCTCGGTTTGTTCGGTATTTCTGGGAACCTGCGCGTTCGTCGAAACGGAGATGGGTGCGCTATTGCAAAGGGGGAGACTTCGCACGCTTCTACTCCGACCTACAATTGGTGCTCGACTGGAGTGATGACGGCAAGGAACTAAAGGACCTCGTTCGGGAACGCTACGGAAGCGAAAGTCGGTTCATCAAATCTCCGGAGTTCTATTTCAAGCCTGGTGTAACATGGACTGAAAAGAGCAGCTTGGGCTTTAGCGTTCGAATACTTGAGGAAGGTGCCATCTTCAATGTGGCAGGACCTTGCGCATTCCCTCGTCGCGCGGGGGAGCGCTTCTTTCTACTTGGTGTGCTTAACTCATCCGTGGTCGCCTACACCGCAAAAGCGATTAGCGGACGCAATTTTGGTTCACAATACATCGGCCAAATCCCCATCCCAAGCGCTTTGCCGGAGGTCCGGCAGCAAATCGCTGATTTAGCCCAATTATCATACGAAACAAAGAGAACATGGGATCGAGGAAATGAATCATCTTCAGCATTTGTCGCACCGTGGCTTTTGCTAGATACCAAAGATCAGGCCACATTAAGCGAACGACTGAATGTCATTTCCGAAAAGGAGTCACACCTTGACCAAGTGCTTACGGACTCGCTTGGTCGCATTGACCGACTAGTTTACGGTCTCTACGGACTATCAGAGCAAAATAGGGCTGATATACTCCGTCATCTCGGTGGTTGGCCTAGAGAGCTCGTCTGGCCAAGGATGGAGGGAAAAGACACCGACCAGAAACGCCGCGAGCACGTGGACCGTCTGCTCACCTATTTGGTGAAACAGATCCTGGAAGAAGACGAAGATCACCTCGTCTGCCTGCAACGCGTAGCCCATGAGCCGTCGCTCATCGAGCGCCTGCGCGAAAAGCTCGCCGCCTGCTTCCCGGAGCAAGACCCCTCCGCTCTCGAAACCGAGGTCGTCAACGAACTCAAAAAAAAGACCAAGGGCTACCACCGCGCCGAGTCCCTCTCCGAGTGGTTGCACGATGTCTTCTTCGAGACTCACAACACCCTCTACCAGCAGCGCCCGATCCTCTGGCACCTCGCCAGCAGCCAGACGCGCACCGAGCCCGGCTTCGCCTGCCTCGTCCACGCCCACCACTTCGGCGCCGACGCTCTCGCCAAGCTCCGCAGCGTTTACGTGAAGGACCGCATCACCGTCCTGAAACGCGAAGCCGCCCAAGCCGGCCAAGATGGCAAAGGCGACCTCCGCCTCGACCTCCTCGCCCTCGCCGAGGAAGTCGAAGCCTACGACGCCAAACTCTCCCAGCTCCAGGAAGGCGCCCACACCGGCCCCGAGAGCGGCGACCGCGACTACCGCATCCTCACCCCGTGGAGGAAATCCGCCGAGCGCCCGAAAGGTTGGCGCCCCGACGTGGACGACGGAATTAAAGTCAACCTAGCCCCCCTGGCCCGCACGAACCTCCTGCGTCGTCGGCTAAAGCTGGGAGAGGTTAGCGAGCAGGACTAAAATATGGGTCTCAATCATACAATGAATCTGGCGGAGATCCTCTCGCAGATGCAACCAACCAAGCACAAAGTATTCGTTTCATATCATCACGGAGGCGATCAAGGATACTACGATCAGTTCGCACGGATTTTTGCCAGTACGTATGATGTGATCACAGACACCTCGCTGCATGATCCGATTAATAGCGATAATGCGGACTATGTGATGCAGCGGATCCGTCAGGATTACATTACAGGATCGTCATGTACAATCGTGCTCTGCGGGAGGGAGACGCCATGGCGCAAGTATGTTGATTGGGAAATTAAGGCCACCCTTGATAAGGAACATGGTCTGATAGGCGTCAATTTGCCAACAAACCTCGTTTCGGCGAATAATACGTACACAGTTCCGGATCGTCTTCATGACAACATTGTATCGAAATATGCGGTCTGGACGGATTGGAGAACCGTAACAGCCGACCTCGCAACTTTGCCTGCGTTAATCCAACAGGCGAAAACAAGACCCGCGAATATGATCATTAACAACCGAGAGATGCTCTCCCGAAACCTACAACCACCATGGCGTTCCTAAGCTACAATCTCATTCGGGAAAAACGGCAGAGCGTGCACTTCTCAAATGCGCGGGTGCTCGCTGAGGCCAAGGCGGAGACTGCGAGTGGGGCTGTGTTCCTTTCGCACTCAAGCAAGGACGACGAACAGGTTGAGGGGGTGGTGATGTTTCTCCGTGATTTTGGTGTCCGGGTCTATACCGATGATCACGATGCCCGTCTTCCCAATCCACCTAGCGTTGAGACCGCAAAGACGCTAAAGGGTGAGATCAGGGACGCATCTAGATTCGTTGTGTTGGTCTCTCCGAACAGTCGTTCATCGCGGTGGATCCCTTGGGAGCTTGGGCTCGCAGACGGCTTCAAAGGGATCGTTCCGGTAGCACTTCTTCCGATTACACAGAACGGCGACGAAGAGTCTTGGGCCAGAGAAGAGTACTTTGCTCTCTACCCGCGGATATTCCGGAGTGACAATACGTGGAAGGTTATGGATCCGCGAGATCAAGTGCCATGGTTACTTCAGAACTGGCTCACGAAGACTTTATAGAAAAGGAGACAATATGAAATTCAAGAAGCTGTTTGAAGACTGGGACCTTAAGGAACTCAAAATCAAGGCGGGTTGGCTGGAGGCATCATTCAAGGCCAACACTGCAGATAAGCAGGCCGCTTGGGAAATGTACGTCGAGATGCTTACGCGTGTTGTGACGCAACCGCTGCCTGATGGCGATGGTGACGAGAAGACCGCTCTGGCTAGTGTCTACCAACTTTTCCCGCTGACTCGAGAGATCCTGAAGCGGAATACATTCGACTGTGAGAACTTTGCTCTCGTGGCGGTCGTGGTTCTGAACCAGATTGTGCGTCCGTTCACTGCGAAATGGCATCGGCTTAGCATTGCGGGTGAACTCGACAAAGCTGCGGGGAAAATGCAGTTCCGAAAAGACCTAGCCGCTCTTCAGCCAAAGCTTCTGAGCTACACTCGAATATTGGGGGTTATCGCTGATGTCGAAGACCTAACTAAGGTCACTGATTAGTCCCCATGCTCGCCCCCGCCTTTCTCGCCCAAATCCAGCAACGTTTCTCCCATGAGAAGCGGGCGCGAGTTTGCGTCTGGTTCGATCCGCAGGAGGAGTTCCGGCGCTTGCTACCGTTGTTCCAGGCCCACCTCGCCAAGGGCGACCCTCCGGCCTTTCACCTGCTCGCCTACGATCCGAAGGCCAAGCATGGTCAGATCTGGCTCAAGCAACAGGTGTGGCTGCTTGGCCAAGCCAATCCTCAGGCCAAGTTCGTTCTCTACCTTCCGCTCCCTGAGGAGCGATGGAATGGTCCCGACGAGCGCGGCAAGCACCACCTTGAATTGCTTACCGAGTTCCGCATCACGGGCACAGACTGGAAGATCGGAGGCAAGCGACCGACGCTCTTCAGTTTCCTAAAAGCCGCTGGTGCGGCGCTGCCAGGCGATCAAGCCGAGCAGCGCAAGCTGACGGATGGTGGAGGGGATTCGCTGCTCGCCAAGTTCGCCGCGAAATTTGCCGCCAAGTCGGCGCTCTTCTGGGAGGAGTCGCTTTCGGCCGAGATGGCGCAGAGCCGCCTGGTCGGCGATGTGGACCAGAAACTCCTGGACATCGCCGTGGCACCGGAGGCCGAGTGGGCGTCGCTTTCGGAGCGAGGCGTGCTTGATGAGTTTCTTGCGGCTGTGGCCGAGCAACTCGGCAGCAACCCGCAAACCGACAATCCGGTCCTCTGGATCAAGTCTTTGGTGGAGCGTCTCGCGCTTACCGAAGCGTTTGTTGGCTATGGCGAGGCGGCCGATTTCCCCTTTGGCGAGCGGCTGCCGCCGGCCCGCTACCGTGAGGCCCATGTTGCCCTCCTCCGGCGCTGGTTACGCGACGCCAATTGTCGGCCGGCATGGGATCGTTGGATCGCCGAGATCGAGCAACACATCAACCTCTCAGCCTGGGCCAAGGGCAAGACTGGGGCGGCCTATGGCTTCCCGCACCTCGTCAGCCTGCGCTGGCAGAGCGCGGTGAGTGCTTTCGTGTCGGCTGCGACCAAGCAGGAGGCGTTTGCGGGCTATGTCGAGGAAGAGGCACCGGTGTTGCAGCGCGAGGCTGAATACGCGCGCGCCGGAGGTTTCTCCGAGTGCAATTGGGACCATCTTTTGGGCGTAGCCCGTTTTGTCGAAGCGTGTCGCAAGCTCCTGACGCAGATTCCCGAAGCCGCCTCGGCAGGGGAATGCGTGCGTCTTTTCACCGACACAGCCGAGGCGGTGGATGGCCAGCATCTCCGGCTCAAGGCACAAGCGGCGGAGCTCAACTTGGCCGAGATTGGCCAATTGCTCGACGCGACCTACAGCCAGGCGACCAACGGCCTCAATCAGCGGTTCTTCGATCTCTACACCGCCGCCGACTCCGCCGACATTCCGGGGCTTCCGTTCGTCACCGCCCACCTCGACACCCATCTGTGGTCGGCACCACGCAAGCGCGCCGTGGTGATCGTCGATGCACTGCGGTACGATGTGGCGCACCAGCTCAAGGCCATGCTGGCGGGGTTCACCGTGAGCATCGAAGCGCTTCGCGCCATGTTGCCCACACGTACGCCGGTAGGCATGAGTGCCTTGCTCCCGGCGAAGTTCGCGCCGACCGAACTCGGGACAGCCGGCAACGAGCTCCATCCGATATTCCAAGGGAAAGATCTTGCTGATCGCTCCAATCGGCTGGCACTTCTCAAGGAGTTTGGCGCCGAGAATCGCGAAGTATCCGAGATTGAGAACGGAAAGAAGCCGGGCAAACTGCCCGCGCTTCTCGTGGTTTTCGGCCACGAGGAACTGGACTCGATGGGGCATACGGACGGCGAGGCCTTGATTCGCCATGTCGAGACCGAGTTGGGTCGCCTCGCTCGCGTGATTCGCAACCTCCACCGATGGGGCTATGCGGAAGTCCACCTTGTCACCGACCATGGTTTCGTGCTCCTGGGCGAGGAGTACCTCCCGCCGCCGGTGTCGATCAACCGGGAGTGGTGCTTGGTCTACAAGGAGCGCTTCGCCATCGTGCCCGCTACGGCTGATCTCCCGCTCAAGACTAAACCTTTCGCCTGGGATGCCCGAGTGCGCGTCGCGCTTCCGCCAGGGCTAGCCTATTTCAAAGCGGAGAAGTCCTTCAGCCACGGTGGGGCCACGTTGCAGGAGCTGGTGATCCCTCACCTCGTCTCCCGGCAGCAGAGCAAGCAGCAGAAGGTGGGCGTCGAGATTCTCGTTGCGGGTGCCGGTCTCAACCTCACCTCGGCCGCGGTCAAGGTCGTGGTGCGGCCTCTTGCGATGGGCGACGGAGGAGAGATGGCTGCCATGGTGGCTTTGCCTCGTAATCTGGAGGTCAATGTCGTGCGTGGTGGTGGCGCTGGTACCGGTTCCATTTTGTCGCGCGCCGAGGCAAAGAAGATCGTCCTCAAGCCGGACTCTGAAGTGCCACTCACGTTGTTCTTCGATTCCAAGTTCACCTTCAAACAGGGCGACGTTCTCCGCTTGGAGATTCGGGACGCCGACACCGGCGAACAGTTCCCCGGCCCCGAGGGCATCACGCTCCACGTCGCCCGCGACCTCTAACCTCAACTCTCCGTTCCATGCCTGACGCTCCCATTGAACTCGACGCACTCGACCTCCTCGCCAACGAGGCCTTCCCGGGCATGGTCGTCCGCAAAGACCTGCTCCGCCGCATGCGCACCTCATTCGGTGTGCCGGCCTTCGTGATCGAGTTCCTGCTCGGAAAATACTGTGCCTCGACGAACGACCGCGAGATCGAGGAGGGATTGGAGTTCGTCCGCGAAACGCTGGCGTCCAAATACGTGAAGCCGGACGAACGAGAGTCTGTGAAGTCCGCGATCAAGCAGCACTCGACCTACGAGATCATCGACAAGGTCTCCGTGAAGCTCGTCGAGACACATGACAAGTATTGGGCCAGCCTCTCCAATCTGAACCTCGATTTCATCAACATCGATGACCGGTTGGTTCAGGAGCACGAGCGTCTGCTCATGGGCGGGGTGTGGGCGGAAATCACGCTCCGGTATGACGACACGTACCTCTTCAAAGGCCAGAACCGGCCGTTTTTCATCGAGGCGATTCGGCCAATCCAGATTTCCAACCGGAACATGGACGGTTTCCGTGCCGCGCGGAAACGCTTCACCCGCGACCAGTGGCTGGACCTCCTGATGCGCTCGATGGGCTACGAGCCCAACCATCCCTACTACACCAAGCGGCGGAAGCTGCACTACATGCAGCGGCTGGTCCCTTTCGTGGAGCGGAATTTCAACTCGGTCGAACTCGGACCGCGCGGCACCGGCAAGAGCTTCGTCTACCAGCAGATGAGTCCATACTGCCACCTCGTCTCGGGTGGGCAGACGACGACCGCCCAGATGTTCGTCAATCTCTCCAGTGGCCAGCGAGGTCTGGTGTGTATGTGGGATGTCGTCGCGTTCGATGAAGCGGCAGGGATCAACTTCTCCGACAAGAGCGGCGTGAACATCATGAAGGGCTACATGGAAGACGGAGCCTTCAGTCGAGGACGTGACATCATCACTGCCGAGGGTTCGGTGGTGTTTGTTGGCAACATCGACGGAGAGATCGCCACCATCGTTCGAACCTCGCACCTGTTCTACCCGATGCCCAAGGAGATGGACACGGCCTTCTACGACCGCATCCACGCCTACATCCCGGGCTGGGAGTTTCAGAAGACACACGACGACGCCTACACCAACCATTTCGGCCTCGTCACCGACTTCCTCGCCGAGGTCTTCCGTGAAGTCCGCAAGTCGAGCTACACCGACTACGCCGAGCGGCACTTCAAGTTTGGAAGTCACCTGGGCGGCCGCGATCAGAAGGCCGTTCGCAAGATTGTCTCCGGCCTAATCAAGCTCCTGCATCCCGACGGGGAAGTCACCAAGGCCGAATTGGCCGAGTACGTCGAATACGCGCTGGAAATGCGCCGACGAGTGAAGGAGCAGCTCAAGAAGATGGGAGGACTCGAATACTGGAATACGAGCTTCTCATACATTGACCGCGAGAGTGGCCAGGAGACCTTCGTCAATGTGCCCGAGATGGGCGGAGGTAGCTTGATCCCCGAGGGCCAACAGGCACCCGGCAGCGTCTATACCATCGGGACCGACGCCAGTGACAACCGTCTCGCGTTGTTCCTGCTACAAGCACAGTCCAATCCAGGCTCGGGCCGGATTATCCCGCTTGGCAACCTTTCGAAGAGCATGAAGGAGGCGATCAAGACCGCCGATGCCTACCTCCGCGCCAATCTCAAGAACCTGGGGATCACCCGCGACATTGATAGCTACGATTTCAACCTCCAGGCGATCAACCTGAACCAGGCGAAGGATGGCAGCGAGACCGCGGTGGCCTTCTTCATTTCGCTGGTTTCCTCGATCCTTGAGAAGCCAGTGCTGGAGCGCACGGTCGTGCTCGGAGAGATGAGTGTACAGGGGATGCTTCTCAAGGTAAACTCGTTGCCTGAGCGCATGCAGCTCGCCGTTGAGGCCGGAGCGAAGCGAATCCTCATCCCGAGCGAAAACAAGCGCGACCTAGCCGAGGTTCCCGACGCGATCCTGACCGCGATCCAGTGGCAGTTCTACGACTCACCGACTAAAGCTGCCACGTTGGCGATGGGGCTTATCTAGGTTCTGGGCAAGAACGTTGAGGGACCTAATGCGTCTCGTCTCCTTGGAGAATCAGTCGTCGATATAGAACTCCATGATAATTTGCCGTTGGTCGGAGATCGCCACTACTTCATAGCCCCATTCTCCTGGCTTTAATATCGCGTAAGGAACCGGATGACAATGATTACACTCAGGGCATGGTAACCCTGGAACGCTAGCCGACCCACAAGTCTCGCAGACCAGGGGAAGGTCCTGGTTGAAACACTCAATGAACCGTAGAGCCTTCTCCTTGGCGTCGAAGAAGGCCTTCTCGTAGAAGTCGTCGTCAGTTTGCATGAACTCCTTTTCCAAGGGGTGGCGGTCAAGCGGCATGCGCCATCAATGCGCGGCTTTTCTGCACGATGGCGTTCGCATCGGCGTAAATGAAGAAGGCGATCTTCGCCTCGTGGAAGGACACGTAAACGAGTGCCGCCCACGTGCGCCTCATGCCTTGCTTGTTGGCCATGTGAGCGGTGTATGCGCCGACCTGGAGCAGATGCTCATGGGCAGGACTGGCGGGCAGTCGCTCGACCACTTTGACTTCGATCACCCCGTGCTTTCGTGGCCCGCCTTGAACAACCAAGTCCGGTTCGCCACTCGGAAGGCCGGGGGTCGAAGGAAAGTGCGTCAGCGGATCAAAATGCTCGGCGCCCATGGCTCGCAATTGCCCGCGAAGAGCATTGAGCCAGGGCAGCATCAGCTTTTCTTCGGTCGTGAGCGGGCCGTGATTGTCACCGGTCACTTCAAAACCAGCCACCTCGGGTCACCAAAAAACCAGCCACCCCAAAACGTGGAGAGCAAAGAGCACTTCTTTTCCAACAAGCTCCATATCAGCCGTTAGGCATGGAGTTTGTTGGAAAGGAAGTGCGAGTTAGGCAATTTAGGGTGGCTGGTTCTATTTCGACCCTGAGTGGCTGGTTTGAGGTGACCGCTGACAGTGATCAGCGACACGCCGAAGGAGCGCATGGAAGCGACAACCCAGAGTATAGGTGGTCAGCGAAGCAAGGGAGGCTGTCGTTTTGGCAGGAACTGCGACCGTCTTTTCATCGGCAGTAGAGAGGCCGCGCATGCCTTGGATGATTTTGAATTCAGGAAGGGAACGGGCGATGGATGTAATGCTCATGTGACAGGATTTTCGTGATAGGGTGTCACCGGTCACTTCAAAACCAGCCACCTCGGGTCACCAAAAAACCAGCCACCC
>ERZ795058.2670-NODE-2670-length-20364-cov-5.435817_pt1 | contig 20364 bp, 6 predicted proteins | sample MGYA00375142_ERZ795058 | MGnify/ENA primary metagenome ERZ795058 (study PRJEB30187, sample SAMN05720210) | activated sludge metagenome | isolation source: anaerobic digester from wastewater treatment plant | place: Japan | collected 2015-04-20 ... | reverse complement strand
AGCGGCGTCACAGGGGGCGACCCCGGCAGCTCAGGGCAACCCGGGCACGTGGCTGGTGATGCTCTACCAGGATGCCGACGACGAAACCCTCGAACAGGACATCTTTATCGACTTGAACGAGGCCGAGCTGGTCGGCTCGACCGACAAGGTCACCATTGTCGCGCAGATCGACCTCCTCGACGGCGGCTTCGGCGGCGGCCACGGGACCGGCGCCAAGCGGTACCTCGTCGGCCAAGATGGCGACCTGGACGAGATCCGCTCGGAGGAGTTGGCCGACCTGGGCGAGGTCGATATGGGCGACAAGGACACGCTGGTCGATTTCGCCGTCTGGGCGATGCAGACGTACCCGGCGGAGAAGCACGCGCTCATCCTCTCGGATCACGGCATGGGCTGGTTGGGCGGCTGGACCGATGACGACCCCAACGAGGGCAGCCAGATGACCATGGAGGATATTGACCGGGCGCTGCAGGAGATCACCGAAAGGACCGGCGTCGGCCAGTTGGAGCTGGTGGGTTTTGACGCCTGCCTGATGGCGCAGGTGGAGTCGCTCTCGGCGATTGCCCCGCACGCGCGCTATGCGGTCGCCTCGGAAGAGACGGAGCCGGCCCTCGGCTGGGCCTACGCCGCCTTCCTGACCGCCCTGACTGAGGACCCGGCCATGGGCGGCGCCGAGCTGGCAAGGATCATCGTCGAGAGCTATATCGACGAGGACGTGCGCATTGTGGACGATGGGGCGCGCCGGGCCTTTGTCGAGGAGTGTTTTGGCGCCGAGGACGACATTGCCGCCGAAGAGGTGGCGAGGGAGATGGGGGTCGACGTCACCCTCACCGCCGTGGACCTCTCGCAGATGGGCGCGCTCAACGCCAGGGTGAACGATTTGGTGCTGGCGCTGGCCGCGGCCGATCCCGGGGGTGTCGCCGCAGCGCGCGCCTATGCGCAGACGTACGAGGATGTTTTCGGCAAGGAGGACGAGCCCTCCTTCATCGACCTGGGCCACTTTGCCGCTCTGGCCGCCGAGGAGACGGGCGATGATGGCGTCGCCGCGGCCGCCAAGGCGCTGGCGCAGCAGATCGCGGCGACAGTCGTGGCCACGAGGCACGGCCCCGAGCGCCCCGGCTCGACCGGCCTCAGCGTCTTTTTCCCCAACTCGGCGCTCTACGAAGCGACCTTTATGGGCGAGCTCGATTATGTCTCGGGCGCCAGCCGCTTCGCCGCCGCCTCATTGTGGGATGACTTGCTCACTGCCTTTTACACCGGCAAGGCGATCGACCCCGGCGCGGCCGACCTGACCGTCCTGCAGCCCACCTTCCCTGTGCAAGATGTGGCCGCCCTGGCCAAGAACTCCAAGCCGGCCGCCGATGTCAAGCCCGCCGCGCCCGCGGCCGGCGGCGTGACCGTGCAGCCGCTCGAGCTCTCGGCCGGCGAGATCCCCGCCGATGGCACCGTGACCATCAGCACCACCGTCAGCGGCGCCAACGTCGCCTACATCTACATCTACACGACGTACTACAGCGAGGAGGACGACGCTTTCCTGACGGCCGACGTTGACTTTATCGCCGCCGGCGATGTCAAGCAGGTGGGCGGCGTCACCTACCCCAACTGGGGCAGTGGCGGCGAGATACCGATCGAGATCGATTGGGAGCCGACCGTCTACTACCTCAGCGACGGCAACGAGGACAACGACCAGTTCGCCCTCTTTGAGCCGCAGGTCTATGGCGCCACGCCGGCAGAGGATGTGTACGTGGTCTATGGCCAGTACGCTTCGGGCGGCAAGAGCAAGCCACGCGAAGCGCGGCTCGAGTTCGACGGCAACGGCAAGATGCGCAGCCTGCTCGTCTTCACCAGTGGCGGTGGCGCCGGCGCGCCGCGCCAGGTGACGCCCAAGCCGGGCGATACGTTCACCGTGTGGGACGAGTGGCTGGAGTACGATGCAGCCGCCGAAGACTGGACCTACAGCTACTACGAGGGCGGCACGATGACCTTCGGCAAGAAGCCGCTCAAAATGGTGGCGTACGAGGCCTTCGCGGGCCAGTACCAGGTCGGTATCGTCGTCGAGGACCTGGACGGCAACCGAGTGGCCGAGTACGCCGAGGTGACGGTGACCGAGTAGCACTGAGCCGGCGGCGGCGCGCTTCTTGCTGAGGGAGGCAGTATGGAGAGAGATGCCATCCTGTTCTTGCATGGCTTTGCTTCGTCGGCGCACTCGAGCAAGGCGCGCTACCTGGGCGAGCGCTTTGCCGCGCTGCCGGGGGTGCGCTTCGACGCCCTCGATTTCAACCCTACGCCAGCCGATTTCGAGCACATGACCATCACCGGCATGATCGACCGCCTGCGCCAGTTCGCGCTCGACCACGAGATGCATTCGGCGCGCATCATCGGCAGCTCCCTCGGCGCGTTGGTGGCCCTGCACTATGCGCGCCGCTATGCCGGGGTCGACCGTCTGCTCCTGCTGGCTCCGGCGCTGCGCTACGGCTTGCAGGTAAGCGACGACGAGCTGCGTCGCTGGGAGCGCGAGGGCGCCATCCGCGTGCCGCACCACGCCTTTGACGCCGAGCTGCCGCTGGGCTATGGCTACCACCTCGACGGCCTGCGCTACGCCCAGCCCGTGCCGCCGCCCGCCGAAATCACCATCGTCCACGGCACCGCCGACAGCATCGTGCCCATCCAGGGCAGCCGCAGCTATGCGGCTGCCCACCCCGGCATGGTGCGGCTGGTAGAGGTGGCGTCGGACCATCGCCTCGAAGACCAACTGGATGCCATCTGGGGTCAGGTCGAGTCGTTCCTGCTGAGCTGAACCCGTCGGCATTGAGGGAGGGCAGCCCGGCGCCGCGTGCCCCTCGAGCGGCCCACCATCGCACCAGCGGCAGCGGCCCGCGGTGATTCCCCCCAAGAGCGATAGAAGTAGTTGGCACGGTTGTTGCTGACTCTTCCTCCGTCACGCTCGGACGGCCGAGACGATAGCGGAGGAGCCGGAGTCGCCGATCATGCGCAACTCGTCGCGTACGCGCTTCCTCGCTGCCGGTGGCCTGTTGCTTGCGGCGCTGCTGGCCGGCTCCTTCGCCAGGCGAGGTGCGTATCGCGGCGTGCCCACGCCGTCGGCGGGGCCACCGCCGGCGATTGCCGGCGTGTCGCCCAACCCCGGCTTCCCACCGACCGTGCCCTTTGTGCCCACGCGCCCGCCGGTGCCGCCGCAGCCGGTGCCGTTCCCCCACGTCTCCATGGTATCGCGCGGCGTGACCTGTCTCTTCTGCCACTCGGGCGCGACCAAATCGCCCGTGGCGGGCATCCCCAGTGTGTACCTGTGCATGGGCTGCCACCTGGTCATTGGCACCGACTCGCCGCCTATTCAGCGGGTGCAGGCCTACTGGGAGGCGCAGCAGCCAATCCCCTGGGTGCGCATCTACCGGCTGCCGGGCTTTGTGCAGTTCAGCCACCGGCCGCACCTCGCCGCTGGGCTGAACTGCGAGGGCTGTCACGGCGACGTGGGCCGCATGGAGGTGACGGTGCCCTACCCGGCGTACAAGCAGATGGGCTGGTGCCTGGAGTGCCACGAGCATCAGGCGAACCCCTTGCCGCTCACAGAGTGTCAGATCTGTCACTACTAGCGGACTCGCCGTCAAACCTGACAGGTCTCCGAAGACCTGTCACAGCGATTTCCCTGGCAGGAAGGCGATTGGCAGTAACCCAGCCAGACGCCTGCCCATACCCGCGGGTGGGGCCCCCCTGCCGTTCCCCCGTCGCGGGGGAATTGGGCTGTCTTCGCCCGCACAGCATCGCTCGCTTGCCACTTCTTGGCCGCACAGGATGCGGTCTGGCGACCCAATTCCCCCGCGACGGGGGAACGGCAGGGGGGCCCACTCTGCAGCAGGAGAAGCCGTCTGTCAGCCGCCGCCCAGGCTGGGTCGAGTTTTTGCCAGAAGGCGGGCGCTGACCACCCGCCAGGGGAATCGGTGTGACAGGTCTCCGAAGACCTGTCAGGTTTGACGGGCACGTTCGGAGGAGAGGATGGGGCGGAGGATCGGCCGCCGTGACCTGCTCAAGATCGGTGCGGCTTCGGCCGTCGCTGCGGCGTTGGGTGGCTGCGAGTTCCCGCGGCCCTGGGTCACCCTCGAGCCGCACGTGCGGCCGCCCGAGGAGCAGACTGCCGGGGTCGCCACCTGGTATGCCAGCACCTGTCGCCAATGCCCGGCGGGCTGCGGCATTATCGTGCGCACCCTGAACGGCCGCGCCGTCAAGATCGAGGGCAACCCGCAGCATCCCCTCAACGAGGGCAAGCTGTGCCCGCGTGGCCAGGCCGGCCTGCAGGAGCTCTACAACCCGGACCGCCTGCAGGCGCCTGTGCGCCAGGCGGTGCGCGGCTCGCGGCAGTACACCGCTATCACCTGGGATGATGCCGTTGCGGCGCTGCGCAGCGGGCTCGCTGCCGCCGGCCCGCGCACGGCCGTGTGGGCCGACTTTGCCGTCTCGGGCCACCTGCTCGACCTTTTCAGCCGCCTCAGCGCCGCCCTTGGCGCGCCGCCGCCGCTGGTGTTTGACCTCTACACGGCGCTCTCGGGCTATGCCGCCTTGACGGCCGCCGACCAGGCGCTCTTCGGCCGGGCCGCGCTGCCCACCTACGGCGTGGAGGAGGCCGATGTCGTCCTCTCCTTCGCCGCCGATTTCCTGGGCACCTGGCTCTCGACCACGCACTATGGCGTGGCGTTCGGCAGCTTTCGTCAGCGGCCGCTGGCCGAGCGCGGCTACCTGGCGCAGTTCGAGCCGCGCTCGAACCTGGCCGGCGCCAAGGCCGACTTGTGGCTGCGCCTGCAGCCGGGCACCGAGGCGCTGGTGGCCCAGGCCATCGCCCGCCTGATCGCCGATGGCGGCGCGGGGCCGGCCGACCGCGTGGCGCGCGCGCAGCTCTGGGCGCCCAACGTGGACCCGGCGGCCGTCGCCGTGCAGAGCGGCGTGCCGCTCGAAGATCTGCGCCGCCTGGCCGGCACTTTTGTGACCGCCGCGCGCCCGCTGGCGCTGCCGGGCGGCGCCGTCACCGGCCACGGCAACGCCGTCGAGCAGGTGGCGGCGGTGCAGGTGCTCAACATCATCGCCGGGGTGACGGGCTTTGGCCTCTCGCCGGCGCCGCCGCTCGCCGACCTGGTGCAGCCGATGGCCGCGCCCTACGGTGAGGTGCTGCGGCTCGTCGAGCGCATGCGGGCGGGCGACGTGGGGGCGCTCCTCGTCTGGGGCACGGCGAACCCCGTCTACGCCCTGCCGCCGAGCCTGAGCTTTGTGGATGCGCTGCAACAGGTGCCCCTTGTCGTCTCCTTCCGGCCCATCGTCGACGAGACGGCGGTGTGGGCCGACCTGCTGCTGCCCGACCGCACCTATCTGGAGTCGTGGGGCTATCAGGTCGTGGCGCCCAGCTTTGGCGAGCCGCTGGTCAACAGCCAGCAGCCGGTGGTGCAGCCACTCTACGACACCCGCGCCACCGGCGACCTGCTGCTCGAGGCAGCCCAGGGCATCTCCGCGGCGGCCGCGGCGCTCCCCTGCGCCAACGAGCTGGCCGTGCTGCGCGAGCGCATCGCGGCCCTGCCGCCGGGCACCTTTGGCGGCGTGGGCGCCGACGTGCAGTGGGCGCGCTTTTTGCAGCACGGCTTCTGGCAATCGGCGGCCGGCCCCGCTGCCCTGACGCCGCCGGCCGCGGGCCTGCAGCCGGTGCTGGTGCCCGCGCCCTCGTTCCAGGGCGACGCGGGCGAGTTCCCTTTCTTTCTCTACATCTACATGCCGGTGCTGCTGAGCGACGGCCGCGGCGCCGACAAGCCCTGGCTGGTGGGCAGCCCCGACCCCATGACTACCATCATGTGGCAGACCTGCGCCGAGATCGAGACCAACACCGCCATCAAACTCGGCGTCACCTATGGCGATATCGTGCGCATCACCTCGCCCTATGGTGAGGTCGAGGCGCCGGTCTATGTGCTCAACTCGCTGCGGCCCGATACTATCGCCATCCCCACCGGGTTGGGGCACAGCGCCCTGGGGCGTTTCGCGTCGCGGGAGGCCGAGGGGCCCAACCCCATGGTCCTGATCGGCCCGCAGGCCGATGCCTCGGGCACGAGCCTGGCCTGGGCCAACGTGCGCGTTCGGGTCACGCGCACCGGCCGCAGCGTGGCCCTGGCCAAGTTCGAGAACACGCGCGGCTCCTATGGGGGGTTCATCAACCAGTCGTTCCCAGATCAGTACCTGTAGCCGCACGCCTGACAGGTCTTCGAAGACCTGTCAGGTGTGATCCAGGAGGTGGAGTATGGTCAAGCCCACCGAGGCGCAGCACAAGTGGACGATGGTCGTCGACCTCGACAAGTGCACCGGCTGCCACGCCTGCGTGGTGGCCTGCCACGCCGAGAACAATGTGCCCATCCGCAACAAGAGCGAGGTGCAGGCCAACCGTGCCCAGCACTGGATCCGCATCGAGCGCTACTGGACGGGCGATCCGCCGGCCATCGCGCGCTTTTTGCCCATGCTCTGCCAGCACTGCAACCGGGCGCCCTGCGAGCCGGTGTGCCCGGTGTATGCCTCGGTGCACAGCCAGCGCGAGAACCTCAACCTGCAGGTGTATAACCGCTGCGTGGGCACGCGCTACTGCAACAACAACTGCCCCTACGTGGTGCGCTACTTTAACTTCTATGATCCTTACTTCCCGGCGCCGCTGACGGAGCAGCTCAACCCCGACGTCACCGTGCGCACGGCGGGCATCATGGAAAAGTGCACCTTTTGCGTCCAGCGCATCAACCGTGCCGAGCAGCGGGCGCTCGTCGAAGGCCGCGACCTGGCGCCCGATGAGGTCCAGCCGGCCTGTGTGCAGACCTGCCCGCCCAGCGCCCTGCTCTTCGGCGACCTGTTCAACCCCGAGAGCCGCGTCGCCAAGGCGCTGGCCGGCAACCAGCGCTCGCTGCGGGTGCTCGAAGAGCTGGGCACCGAGCCGGCCATCTACTACCTCAAAGGCGGCAAGTCGTACGTCCGCTTCTAGCAGCCTGTGGGAGAGGGCACCTGCAGCCCTCAACATCCTGGTAACAGCCGGGCATCTCGCGTTGCCGTCGCCCGGCTCTGCGCCAGGAGCGGGTTTGGGAGGGTTGGTTGGCCTGGCTGGCCCCTGGCGCGCCCGCGGGCGCGCCAGGGGCCAGCCAGGCCAACCAACCCTCCCAAACCCGCCGTTCAGGGTTCTGAACCGGATACGCGCGAAGCGTCAAACCCGGTTGGCAGCCGGGTTGGAGGGCCGATCAACATAATAAGGAGAGATGACTTGACACGCCGATTTCTCGGGCAAGCAATCAGCGCACGTTTTCTGGCGGATGCTCGATCCCGCTGGCGCTGCGACCGACCCGCGATGCCCCCGTCTGCAGGCAGGGGGGGCCCCCAGCCGTCGGCATGAGCAGACGTTTGGTTGGGTGCTTGCCAGTCGCCTTCCTGCCAAGGAAACCGGTGTGACACGGACTCAGGGGCCAGGAGAAGGGCCACCCACCGTGGAGGAGAGCCTCGAGGAGCAGGCCGCGCTGGAGCGCGAGCGCCATCTGCTGGTCGATGACCGCCCGGGCCGCGAGTTGAACGCCATCGCGCTGGCGCCGCTGGTGCACGTCGGCCGCGCCTTCTGGCCGGTCGTGGCCTTTCTCGGCTTCCTGGTCCTCGTGTGGTGGGTGACCTGGGGCTTTCAGATGTGGTGGAACGTCGGCATCACCGGCATGAACCGCGTGGTCATGTGGACGCTCTACATCGCCAACTATGTCTACCTGATCGGGATCGCCGAGGCGGGCACCTTTATCGCTGCGGCCCTGCGCCTGCTCGATGTCGACTGGCGGCGCCCCATCACGCGCATCGCCGAGCTGCTGACGGTCTTTTCCATCTTTTGCTCGGCGCTCTTCCCCTTGGTGCACCTGGGGCGCACCTGGAAGTTCTACTGGCTCTTGCCCTACCCCAACGAGCGCCAGATTTGGCCCAACTTTCACTCGGCGCTGATCTGGGATCTGACGGCGACGCTCAGCTACCTCATCACCAGCACCATGTTCTTCTACGTCGACCTGATCCCCGATGCGGCGCTGGCCCGCGACCATCTGCCGGCGGGCTGGCGGCGCAGGCTGAACGGCTGGCTGGCGCTGGGCTGGCGCGGCACCGAGCGGCAGTGGGCGCTGCTCAGGAAGGCGCAACTGATCTTTAGCATCGGCATCCTGGCGATCATGCCCTCCGTGCACACCATCGTCTCCTACGACTTTGCCATGACCATCCAGCCCGGCTGGCACAGCACCGTCTTTGGGCCCTATTTCGTCGCCGGCGCCATCTATTCCGGCGTGGCGGCGATCATTATCGCGGCCATCATGTTCCGCCGCACCATGCACTGGGGGTACTTTATCCGCGCGGAGCACCTCAACGGGCTGGGCATCTTTTTGCTGCTGACGTCGCTGGTGTGGGACTATTTCTTCTTCCAAGACTTTATCGTGCCCTGGTATGGCCAGATTCCGGCCGAGAAGGAGGTGCTGTTGACGATGATGGCCGGCCGGGGGCAGCTCGCCTTCTGGCTGATGATTGCGGCCAACGCCATCGTGCCCTTCTTCACGCTGTGGTGGCGCAAGGTGCGCACTTCGCCGCCGGCGATGCTGGCCATTGCGCTCTTTATCCAGCTGGGGCTGCTGCTCGAGCGCTACATCATCGTCACGGTCAACCTGGGGGTGCGCCACCTGCCCTTCGACTGGGGCGCCTACAGCCCGCGCGCGTCGGAGCTGCTGATGACGCTGGGGGCGGTGGCCTTTGTCGTCCTCGGCTTTGTGGTCTTTTCCAAGCTCGTGCCTTTTGTCGTGCTCTATGAGATCAAGGAGGGGCAGTGCCTGGTTCAGTTGAAGCGCATCGGCAAGGGGCTGATCCGCACCAAGATCGAGTGAGGCCAATCCTGAGCGCAACAGAGGTGGCTCCTATGCCGCCTCTGTTGGGCGCCGGATGGGCTGCAGGAGGCGGCCATGAGAGGGTTTCACGACTATTTGCTGCTGGGCCTCTTTAGCGGCGCTGCGCCGGCCGCTGAGGCCATCCCTGCCTTGCGCCGGCTCGGCATCCCCGACGGGCGGATCAAGGTGCTCATGCCCTACCCCCACCCGCTGCGCAGTTTCGCCCGCCCGCGCCCGCGCGAACGGCTCACCCTCATCACCGCCATCGGGGCGGCGGTGGGCTTTCTGATCGGCGTTTTCTTGATGGTGGGCACGACCAACCTCTACCCGCTCGACGTCGGCGGGCAGCCGCTGGTGCCGGGCCCGCCGTCAATCGTCATGATCTATGAGTATACGCTGCTGGGGGCGCTGAGCTTTCTCTTCTTTGGCTTCTTGCTCAACATACGCACGCCGGCCTACTGGCGCCCGGTCTACGACCGCCGGCTGACCGAGGATGCCTTTGGCCTGCTCGTAGCGGTCACGAGCCGGCAGCTCGCGCCGGCCGAGGCAGCGCTGAGGGCCAATGGCGGCTTTGGAGTGCGCCGGCTCGACGAGGCTGGCTTCTTCCATCGGCTGCGCTGGTGGCTGGGCGGGCAGGTCAGCACGGGCATGTGGGTGGGCCTGGTCGCGGGCGCGGTGCTGGGCATTGCTGTGCTCTGCGCCTTTGCCTACAGCGCTTTGCAGTGGATCTATCCTGACCAGATGGTGACGCAGCAGTCGGTCGGCCATCAGGAGGGGCCGCGCCTGACTGCGCCGACGGCGGCGGTGCCCATCCAGGGGCCGGTGCTGATCGCCGGGCAGCCGGCCACCGAGCCGCTGCCGGCCTCGGCTGCCTCGCGTGAGCGTGGCGCTATCCTCTTCCGCACCCACTGCTACCTGTGCCATGGCAATGAGGGCCAGGGCAACGGGCCGCTGGCCGGCTACTATGCGCCGCCGCCCGCCAACTTTCGTGGGCCGGTGGTGCCGAGCCTGCCGCCGTCGGAGGTCTTTCGCGTCATCACCCTGGGGCGCGGGGTCATGCCAAGCCTGGCCGAGGGCCTGACGGCCGGCGAGACGTGGGATCTCGTCACGCTGGTCAAGGGGCCGCTGCCGTCGCCGACGGCTGTGCCCTAGCAGCCTGCCCGAGTGCAACGGTCTGGGCTGACAACCGGCTTACGCGCTCCGCGCGAGCCCGGTATGAGCCCCTTTTGGTGGGGTTTTGGTGGGTTGCTGGCCTCGCCGGCTGCCCCTGGCGCGCCCGCGGGCGCGCCAGGGGCAGCCGGCGAGGCCAGCAACCCACCAAAACCCCACCAAAAGGGGCTCATACCGGGCTCGCGCGGAGCGCGTAAGCCGGTTGTCAGCCCAGACCGTTGCACTCGGGCAGGCTGCTAGGGCACAGCCGTCGGCGACGGCAGCGGCCCCTTGACCAGCGTGACGAGATCCCACGTCTCGCCGGCCGTCAGGCCCTCGGCCAGGCTTGGCATGACCCCGCGCCCCAGGGTGATGACGCGAAAGACCTCCGACGGCGGCAGGCTCGGCACCACCGGCCCACGAAAGTTGGCGGGCGGCGGCGCATAGTAGCCGGCCAGCGGCCCGTTGCCCTGGCCCTCATTGCCATGGCACAGGTAGCAGTGGGTGCGGAAGAGGATAGCGCCACGCTCACGCGAGGCAGCCGAGGCCGGCAGCGGCTCGGTGGCCGGCTGCCCGGCGATCAGCACCGGCCCCTGGATGGGCACCGCCGCCGTCGGCGCAGTCAGGCGCGGCCCCTCCTGATGGCCGACCGACTGCTGCGTCACCATCTGGTCAGGATAGATCCACTGCAAAGCGCTGTAGGCAAAGGCGCAGAGCACAGCAATGCCCAGCACCGCGCCCGCGACCAGGCCCACCCACATGCCCGTGCTGACCTGCCCGCCCAGCCACCAGCGCAGCCGATGGAAGAAGCCAGCCTCGTCGAGCCGGCGCACTCCAAAGCCGCCATTGGCCCTCAGCGCTGCCTCGGCCGGCGCGAGCTGCCGGCTCGTGACCGCTACGAGCAGGCCAAAGGCATCCTCGGTCAGCCGGCGGTCGTAGACCGGGCGCCAGTAGGCCGGCGTGCGTATGTTGAGCAAGAAGCCAAAGAAGAGAAAGCTCAGCGCCCCCAGCAGCGTATACTCATAGATCATGACGATTGACGGCGGGCCCGGCACCAGCGGCTGCCCGCCGACGTCGAGCGGGTAGAGGTTGGTCGTGCCCACCATCAAGAAAACGCCGATCAGAAAGCCCACCGCCGCCCCGATGGCGGTGATGAGGGTGAGCCGTTCGCGCGGGCGCGGGCGGGCGAAACTGCGCAGCGGGTGGGGGTAGGGCATGAGCACCTTGATCCGCCCGTCGGGGATGCCGAGCCGGCGCAAGGCAGGGATGGCCTCAGCGGCCGGCGCAGCGCCGCTAAAGAGGCCCAGCAGCAAATAGTCGTGAAACCCTCTCATGGCCGCCTCCTGCAGCCCATCCGGCGCCCAACAGAGGCGGCATAGGAGCCACCTCTGTTGCGCTCAGGATTGGCCTCACTCGATCTTGGTGCGGATCAGCCCCTTGCCGATGCGCTTCAACTGAACCAGGCACTGCCCCTCCTTGATCTCATAGAGCACGACAAAAGGCACGAGCTTGGAAAAGACCACAAAGCCGAGGACGACAAAGGCCACCGCCCCCAGCGTCATCAGCAGCTCCGACGCGCGCGGGCTGTAGGCGCCCCAGTCGAAGGGCAGGTGGCGCACCCCCAGGTTGACCGTGACGATGATGTAGCGCTCGAGCAGCAGCCCCAGCTGGATAAAGAGCGCAATGGCCAGCATCGCCGGCGGCGAAGTGCGCACCTTGCGCCACCACAGCGTGAAGAAGGGCACGATGGCGTTGGCCGCAATCATCAGCCAGAAGGCGAGCTGCCCCCGGCCGGCCATCATCGTCAACAGCACCTCCTTCTCGGCCGGAATCTGGCCATACCAGGGCACGATAAAGTCTTGGAAGAAGAAATAGTCCCACACCAGCGACGTCAGCAGCAAAAAGATGCCCAGCCCGTTGAGGTGCTCCGCGCGGATAAAGTACCCCCAGTGCATGGTGCGGCGGAACATGATGGCCGCGATAATGATCGCCGCCACGCCGGAATAGATGGCGCCGGCGACGAAATAGGGCCCAAAGACGGTGCTGTGCCAGCCGGGCTGGATGGTCATGGCAAAGTCGTAGGAGACGATGGTGTGCACGGAGGGCATGATCGCCAGGATGCCGATGCTAAAGATCAGTTGCGCCTTCCTGAGCAGCGCCCACTGCCGCTCGGTGCCGCGCCAGCCCAGCGCCAGCCAGCCGTTCAGCCTGCGCCGCCAGCCCGCCGGCAGATGGTCGCGGGCCAGCGCCGCATCGGGGATCAGGTCGACGTAGAAGAACATGGTGCTGGTGATGAGGTAGCTGAGCGTCGCCGTCAGATCCCAGATCAGCGCCGAGTGAAAGTTGGGCCAAATCTGGCGCTCGTTGGGGTAGGGCAAGAGCCAGTAGAACTTCCAGGTGCGCCCCAGGTGCACCAAGGGGAAGAGCGCCGAGCAAAAGATGGAAAAGACCGTCAGCAGCTCGGCGATGCGCGTGATGGGGCGCCGCCAGTCGACATCGAGCAGGCGCAGGGCCGCAGCGATAAAGGTGCCCGCCTCGGCGATCCCGATCAGGTAGACATAGTTGGCGATGTAGAGCGTCCACATGACCACGCGGTTCATGCCGGTGATGCCGACGTTCCACCACATCTGAAAGCCCCAGGTCACCCACCACACGAGGACCAGGAAGCCGAGAAAGGCCACGACCGGCCAGAAGGCGCGGCCGACGTGCACCAGCGGCGCCAGCGCGATGGCGTTCAACTCGCGGCCCGGGCGGTCATCGACCAGCAGATGGCGCTCGCGCTCCAGCGCGGCCTGCTCCTCGAGGCTCTCCTCCACGGTGGGTGGCCCTTCTCCTGGCCCCTGAGTCCGTGTCACACCGGTTTCCTTGGCAGGAAGGCGACTGGCAAGCACCCAACCAAACGTCTGCTCATGCCGACGGCTGGGGGCCCCCCCTGCCTGCAGACGGGGGCATCGCGGGTCGGTCGCAGCGCCAGCGGGATCGAGCATCCGCCAGAAAACGTGCGCTGATTGCTTGCCCGAGAAATCGGCGTGTCAAGTCATCTCTCCTTATTATGTTGATCGGCCCTCCAACCCGGCTGCCAACCGGGTTTGACGCTTCGCGCGTATCCGGTTCAGAACCCTGAACGGCGGGTTTGGGAGGGTTGGTTGGCCTGGCTGGCCCCTGGCGCGCCCGCGGGCGCGCCAGGGGCCAGCCAGGCCAACCAACCCTCCCAAACCCGCTCCTGGCGCAGAGCCGGGCGACGGCAACGCGAGATGCCCGGCTGTTACCAGGATGTTGAGGGCTGCAGGTGCCCTCTCCCACAGGCTGCTAGAAGCGGACGTACGACTTGCCGCCTTTGAGGTAGTAGATGGCCGGCTCGGTGCCCAGCTCTTCGAGCACCCGCAGCGAGCGCTGGTTGCCGGCCAGCGCCTTGGCGACGCGGCTCTCGGGGTTGAACAGGTCGCCGAAGAGCAGGGCGCTGGGCGGGCAGGTCTGCACACAGGCCGGCTGGACCTCATCGGGCGCCAGGTCGCGGCCTTCGACGAGCGCCCGCTGCTCGGCACGGTTGATGCGCTGGACGCAAAAGGTGCACTTTTCCATGATGCCCGCCGTGCGCACGGTGACGTCGGGGTTGAGCTGCTCCGTCAGCGGCGCCGGGAAGTAAGGATCATAGAAGTTAAAGTAGCGCACCACGTAGGGGCAGTTGTTGTTGCAGTAGCGCGTGCCCACGCAGCGGTTATACACCTGCAGGTTGAGGTTCTCGCGCTGGCTGTGCACCGAGGCATACACCGGGCACACCGGCTCGCAGGGCGCCCGGTTGCAGTGCTGGCAGAGCATGGGCAAAAAGCGCGCGATGGCCGGCGGATCGCCCGTCCAGTAGCGCTCGATGCGGATCCAGTGCTGGGCACGGTTGGCCTGCACCTCGCTCTTGTTGCGGATGGGCACATTGTTCTCGGCGTGGCAGGCCACCACGCAGGCGTGGCAGCCGGTGCACTTGTCGAGGTCGACGACCATCGTCCACTTGTGCTGCGCCTCGGTGGGCTTGACCATACTCCACCTCCTGGATCACACCTGACAGGTCTTCGAAGACCTGTCAGGCGTGCGGCTACAGGTACTGATCTGGGAACGACTGGTTGATGAACCCCCCATAGGAGCCGCGCGTGTTCTCGAACTTGGCCAGGGCCACGCTGCGGCCGGTGCGCGTGACCCGAACGCGCACGTTGGCCCAGGCCAGGCTCGTGCCCGAGGCATCGGCCTGCGGGCCGATCAGGACCATGGGGTTGGGCCCCTCGGCCTCCCGCGACGCGAAACGCCCCAGGGCGCTGTGCCCCAACCCGGTGGGGATGGCGATAGTATCGGGCCGCAGCGAGTTGAGCACATAGACCGGCGCCTCGACCTCACCATAGGGCGAGGTGATGCGCACGATATCGCCATAGGTGACGCCGAGTTTGATGGCGGTGTTGGTCTCGATCTCGGCGCAGGTCTGCCACATGATGGTAGTCATGGGGTCGGGGCTGCCCACCAGCCAGGGCTTGTCGGCGCCGCGGCCGTCGCTCAGCAGCACCGGCATGTAGATGTAGAGAAAGAAAGGGAACTCGCCCGCGTCGCCCTGGAACGAGGGCGCGGGCACCAGCACCGGCTGCAGGCCCGCGGCCGGCGGCGTCAGGGCAGCGGGGCCGGCCGCCGATTGCCAGAAGCCGTGCTGCAAAAAGCGCGCCCACTGCACGTCGGCGCCCACGCCGCCAAAGGTGCCCGGCGGCAGGGCCGCGATGCGCTCGCGCAGCACGGCCAGCTCGTTGGCGCAGGGGAGCGCCGCGGCCGCCGCGGAGATGCCCTGGGCTGCCTCGAGCAGCAGGTCGCCGGTGGCGCGGGTGTCGTAGAGTGGCTGCACCACCGGCTGCTGGCTGTTGACCAGCGGCTCGCCAAAGCTGGGCGCCACGACCTGATAGCCCCACGACTCCAGATAGGTGCGGTCGGGCAGCAGCAGGTCGGCCCACACCGCCGTCTCGTCGACGATGGGCCGGAAGGAGACGACAAGGGGCACCTGTTGCAGCGCATCCACAAAGCTCAGGCTCGGCGGCAGGGCGTAGACGGGGTTCGCCGTGCCCCAGACGAGGAGCGCCCCCACGTCGCCCGCCCGCATGCGCTCGACGAGCCGCAGCACCTCACCGTAGGGCGCGGCCATCGGCTGCACCAGGTCGGCGAGCGGCGGCGCCGGCGAGAGGCCAAAGCCCGTCACCCCGGCGATGATGTTGAGCACCTGCACCGCCGCCACCTGCTCGACGGCGTTGCCGTGGCCGGTGACGGCGCCGCCCGGCAGCGCCAGCGGGCGCGCGGCGGTCACAAAAGTGCCGGCCAGGCGGCGCAGATCTTCGAGCGGCACGCCGCTCTGCACGGCGACGGCCGCCGGGTCCACGTTGGGCGCCCAGAGCTGCGCGCGCGCCACGCGGTCGGCCGGCCCCGCGCCGCCATCGGCGATCAGGCGGGCGATGGCCTGGGCCACCAGCGCCTCGGTGCCCGGCTGCAGGCGCAGCCACAAGTCGGCCTTGGCGCCGGCCAGGTTCGAGCGCGGCTCGAACTGCGCCAGGTAGCCGCGCTCGGCCAGCGGCCGCTGACGAAAGCTGCCGAACGCCACGCCATAGTGCGTGGTCGAGAGCCAGGTGCCCAGGAAATCGGCGGCGAAGGAGAGGACGACATCGGCCTCCTCCACGCCGTAGGTGGGCAGCGCGGCCCGGCCGAAGAGCGCCTGGTCGGCGGCCGTCAAGGCGGCATAGCCCGAGAGCGCCGTGTAGAGGTCAAACACCAGCGGCGGCGGCGCGCCAAGGGCGGCGCTGAGGCGGCTGAAAAGGTCGAGCAGGTGGCCCGAGACGGCAAAGTCGGCCCACACGGCCGTGCGCGGGCCGGCGGCAGCGAGCCCGCTGCGCAGCGCCGCAACGGCATCATCCCAGGTGATAGCGGTGTACTGCCGCGAGCCGCGCACCGCCTGGCGCACAGGCGCCTGCAGGCGGTCCGGGTTGTAGAGCTCCTGCAGGCCGGCCTGGCCACGCGGGCACAGCTTGCCCTCGTTGAGGGGATGCTGCGGGTTGCCCTCGATCTTGACGGCGCGGCCGTTCAGGGTGCGCACGATAATGCCGCAGCCCGCCGGGCATTGGCGACAGGTGCTGGCATACCAGGTGGCGACCCCGGCAGTCTGCTCCTCGGGCGGCCGCACGTGCGGCTCGAGGGTGACCCAGGGCCGCGGGAACTCGCAGCCACCCAACGCCGCAGCGACGGCCGAAGCCGCACCGATCTTGAGCAGGTCACGGCGGCCGATCCTCCGCCCCATCCTCTCCTCCGAACGTGCCCGTCAAACCTGACAGGTCTTCGGAGACCTGTCACACCGATTCCCCTGGCGGGTGGTCAGCGCCCGCCTTCTGGCAAAAACTCGACCCAGCCTGGGCGGCGGCTGACAGACGGCTTCTCCTGCTGCAGAGTGGGCCCCCCTGCCGTTCCCCCGTCGCGGGGGAATTGGGTCGCCAGACCGCATCCTGTGCGGCCAAGAAGTGGCAAGCGAGCGATGCTGTGCGGGCGAAGACAGCCCAATTCCCCCGCGACGGGGGAACGGCAGGGGGGCCCCACCCGCGGGTATGGGCAGGCGTCTGGCTGGGTTACTGCCAATCGCCTTCCTGCCAGGGAAATCGCTGTGACAGGTCTTCGGAGACCTGTCAGGTTTGACGGCGAGTCCGCTAGTAGTGACAGATCTGACACTCTGTGAGCGGCAAGGGGTTCGCCTGATGCTCGTGGCACTCCAGGCACCAGCCCATCTGCTTGTACGCCGGGTAGGGCACCGTCACCTCCATGCGGCCCACGTCGCCGTGACAGCCCTCGCAGTTCAGCCCAGCGGCGAGGTGCGGCCGGTGGCTGAACTGCACAAAGCCCGGCAGCCGGTAGATGCGCACCCAGGGGATTGGCTGCTGCGCCTCCCAGTAGGCCTGCACCCGCTGAATAGGCGGCGAGTCGGTGCCAATGACCAGGTGGCAGCCCATGCACAGGTACACACTGGGGATGCCCGCCACGGGCGATTTGGTCGCGCCCGAGTGGCAGAAGAGACAGGTCACGCCGCGCGATACCATGGAGACGTGGGGGAACGGCACCGGCTGCGGCGGCACCGGCGGGCGCGTGGGCACAAAGGGCACGGTCGGTGGGAAGCCGGGGTTGGGCGACACGCCGGCAATCGCCGGCGGTGGCCCCGCCGACGGCGTGGGCACGCCGCGATACGCACCTCGCCTGGCGAAGGAGCCGGCCAGCAGCGCCGCAAGCAACAGGCCACCGGCAGCGAGGAAGCGCGTACGCGACGAGTTGCGCATGATCGGCGACTCCGGCTCCTCCGCTATCGTCTCGGCCGTCCGAGCGTGACGGAGGAAGAGTCAGCAACAACCGTGCCAACTACTTCTATCGCTCTTGGGGGGAATCACCGCGGGCCGCTGCCGCTGGTGCGATGGTGGGCCGCTCGAGGGGCACGCGGCGCCGGGCTGCCCTCCCTCAATGCCGACGGGTTCAGCTCAGCAGGAACGACTCGACCTGACCCCAGATGGCATCCAGTTGGTCTTCGAGGCGATGGTCCGACGCCACCTCTACCAGCCGCACCATGCCGGGGTGGGCAGCCGCATAGCTGCGGCTGCCCTGGATGGGCACGATGCTGTCGGCGGTGCCGTGGACGATGGTGATTTCGGCGGGCGGCGGCACGGGCTGGGCGTAGCGCAGGCCGTCGAGGTGGTAGCCATAGCCCAGCGGCAGCTCGGCGTCAAAGGCGTGGTGCGGCACGCGGATGGCGCCCTCGCGCTCCCAGCGACGCAGCTCGTCGTCGCTTACCTGCAAGCCGTAGCGCAGCGCCGGAGCCAGCAGGAGCAGACGGTCGACCCCGGCATAGCGGCGCGCATAGTGCAGGGCCACCAACGCGCCGAGGGAGCTGCCGATGATGCGCGCCGAATGCATCTCGTGGTCGAGCGCGAACTGGCGCAGGCGGTCGATCATGCCGGTGATGGTCATGTGCTCGAAATCGGCTGGCGTAGGGTTGAAATCGAGGGCGTCGAAGCGCACCCCCGGCAGCGCGGCAAAGCGCTCGCCCAGGTAGCGCGCCTTGCTCGAGTGCGCCGACGAAGCAAAGCCATGCAAGAACAGGATGGCATCTCTCTCCATACTGCCTCCCTCAGCAAGAAGCGCGCCGCCGCCGGCTCAGTGCTACTCGGTCACCGTCACCTCGGCGTACTCGGCCACTCGGTTGCCGTCCAGGTCCTCGACGACGATACCGACCTGGTACTGGCCCGCGAAGGCCTCGTACGCCACCATTTTGAGCGGCTTCTTGCCGAAGGTCATCGTGCCGCCCTCGTAGTAGCTGTAGGTCCAGTCTTCGGCGGCTGCATCGTACTCCAGCCACTCGTCCCACACGGTGAACGTATCGCCCGGCTTGGGCGTCACCTGGCGCGGCGCGCCGGCGCCACCGCCACTGGTGAAGACGAGCAGGCTGCGCATCTTGCCGTTGCCGTCGAACTCGAGCCGCGCTTCGCGTGGCTTGCTCTTGCCGCCCGAAGCGTACTGGCCATAGACCACGTACACATCCTCTGCCGGCGTGGCGCCATAGACCTGCGGCTCAAAGAGGGCGAACTGGTCGTTGTCCTCGTTGCCGTCGCTGAGGTAGTAGACGGTCGGCTCCCAATCGATCTCGATCGGTATCTCGCCGCCACTGCCCCAGTTGGGGTAGGTGACGCCGCCCACCTGCTTGACATCGCCGGCGGCGATAAAGTCAACGTCGGCCGTCAGGAAAGCGTCGTCCTCCTCGCTGTAGTACGTCGTGTAGATGTAGATGTAGGCGACGTTGGCGCCGCTGACGGTGGTGCTGATGGTCACGGTGCCATCGGCGGGGATCTCGCCGGCCGAGAGCTCGAGCGGCTGCACGGTCACGCCGCCGGCCGCGGGCGCGGCGGGCTTGACATCGGCGGCCGGCTTGGAGTTCTTGGCCAGGGCGGCCACATCTTGCACAGGGAAGGTGGGCTGCAGGACGGTCAGGTCGGCCGCGCCGGGGTCGATCGCCTTGCCGGTGTAAAAGGCAGTGAGCAAGTCATCCCACAATGAGGCGGCGGCGAAGCGGCTGGCGCCCGAGACATAATCGAGCTCGCCCATAAAGGTCGCTTCGTAGAGCGCCGAGTTGGGGAAAAAGACGCTGAGGCCGGTCGAGCCGGGGCGCTCGGGGCCGTGCCTCGTGGCCACGACTGTCGCCGCGATCTGCTGCGCCAGCGCCTTGGCGGCCGCGGCGACGCCATCATCGCCCGTCTCCTCGGCGGCCAGAGCGGCAAAGTGGCCCAGGTCGATGAAGGAGGGCTCGTCCTCCTTGCCGAAAACATCCTCGTACGTCTGCGCATAGGCGCGCGCTGCGGCGACACCCCCGGGATCGGCCGCGGCCAGCGCCAGCACCAAATCGTTCACCCTGGCGTTGAGCGCGCCCATCTGCGAGAGGTCCACGGCGGTGAGGGTGACGTCGACCCCCATCTCCCTCGCCACCTCTTCGGCGGCAATGTCGTCCTCGGCGCCAAAACACTCCTCGACAAAGGCCCGGCGCGCCCCATCGTCCACAATGCGCACGTCCTCGTCGATATAGCTCTCGACGATGATCCTTGCCAGCTCGGCGCCGCCCATGGCCGGGTCCTCAGTCAGGGCGGTCAGGAAGGCGGCGTAGGCCCAGCCGAGGGCCGGCTCCGTCTCTTCCGAGGCGACCGCATAGCGCGCGTGCGGGGCAATCGCCGAGAGCGACTCCACCTGCGCCATCAGGCAGGCGTCAAAACCCACCAGCTCCAACTGGCCGACGCCGGTCCTTTCGGTGATCTCCTGCAGCGCCCGGTCAATATCCTCCATGGTCATCTGGCTGCCCTCGTTGGGGTCGTCATCGGTCCAGCCGCCCAACCAGCCCATGCCGTGATCCGAGAGGATGAGCGCGTGCTTCTCCGCCGGGTACGTCTGCATCGCCCAGACGGCGAAATCGACCAGCGTGTCCTTGTCGCCCATATCGACCTCGCCCAGGTCGGCCAACTCCTCCGAGCGGATCTCGTCCAGGTCGCCATCTTGGCCGACGAGGTACCGCTTGGCGCCGGTCCCGTGGCCGCCGCCGAAGCCGCCGTCGAGGAGGTCGATCTGCGCGACAATGGTGACCTTGTCGGTCGAGCCGACCAGCTCGGCCTCGTTCAAGTCGATAAAGATGTCCTGTTCGAGGGTTTCGTCGTCGGCATCCTGGTAGAGCATCACCAGCCACGTGCCCGGGTTGCCCTGAGCTGCCGGGGTCGCCCCCTGTGACGCCGCT
>ERZ795058.2656-NODE-2656-length-20417-cov-5.698556_pt1 | contig 20417 bp, 13 predicted proteins | sample MGYA00375142_ERZ795058 | MGnify/ENA primary metagenome ERZ795058 (study PRJEB30187, sample SAMN05720210) | activated sludge metagenome | isolation source: anaerobic digester from wastewater treatment plant | place: Japan | collected 2015-04-20 ... | reverse complement strand
CGTTCGCCGGCGCGCCCGCCGGACCGAACGGCGTCGAATGGCCCCCCCTGACCCTCGAACTGCGCGGCGGCCGCGCCTACGCCATCGACCTGACCGACCAGCTTGAACAAACCCTCTGGCAATCGATCCGCGATCGCCGCCGCCGCGAGGAACTCCAGCGCGTCAACCGCCAACTGCCCACCGACCAGCCCGCCGCGACCCCGCCGGCGCCGCGACTCGCCCCCGCCCCCCGCGCGCCGGCTGCCGAACCCGAAAGCCCGAGCGTCACCGTCGAAATCCAGCGCGACTGATCCGCGCTCTTGCACGAGCGGACCGGCGGCGGCCCCGCCTTTCGCTTGGCGCGTTTTTTCCCGGTCTGCTAAGGTCGGGACGAATCAGCGCGGGAGCCCCACGGTGCCGTCAATCAAACACCATCTGCTCAACTACCTGCAGTTCCTCAAGGAAAGCGGCTGCCTCTACCTGGAAGGCCCGCTGCCGGCGCTGACCTTCGCGACGAACCCCGGCCCCGCGCGCAAGTCCTCTCCCCCGGCCCCGTCCGGCGGTTCGCTCCAGCCGGGCCCGATGGCGAGCGCCGCGCGCCCCGCGCGCCCCGCCAGATCGGCCCAGCCCATTCCCTCCGCGCCGCCGGATCTGTTCGCCCCGACGGCGACCCCCTCGCGACCGACGCTCGATCCCGCCTTCGGCCCCCCCCTCCCCCGCGAACAGCGCCTCGACCGCATGCGCGAGGCCATCGCCCGCGCCGAAGCCTGCCGCGCCTGCGCGCTCGGCGCCACGCGCAAACGCCTCGTCTACGGCGACGGCAGCCCCGAAGCCAGCATCATGTTCGTCGGCGAGGCCCCCGGCGGCGACGAGGACGCCCAGGGCATCCCCTTCGTCGGCCGCGCCGGCCAACTCCTCAACAAGATGCTCGCCGCCATCGGCTTCCAGCGCGAGGAAGTCTACATCTGCAACACGCTCAAGTGCCGCCCGCCGGACAATCGCGACCCGCTGCCCAACGAAAAGGCCGCCTGCGAGCATTTCCTCGTCGAGCAGCTCGCGCTGGTCCAGCCCAAAATCCTCGTCGCGCTCGGCGCCCACGCCGCCCAGTACCTCTGCCGCAGCGACCTCCCCATCGGCCGTCTTCGCGGCCACTGGCACAGCTATCACGGCATCCCGCTGCTGGCCACCTATCACCCCGCGTTCCTCCTGCGTTCACCCGGCTTCAAGCCGCGCGCGTGGGAGGATTTCCAGATGATCCACGCCAAATACGCCGAACTGCGCCCCGACGACCCGCGCAAGATCTGGCGCAAGGAAGCGGACGGATGACCCCCGTCAATAACCGTCCGGCCGGCAACGCCGGCGAGTCGGCCATCTGGCTCGTTCACTGGGCGATGACCGCCTCGGTTCCGTTTTTCCTCCTCCTCGCCTGGTTCGTCATGTTTCCGCAAATCTCCACCCCCGACGCCGCCGCGGCGCCGGCCCAGCGCACCGCCGCGCTGCTCCTGATCGTCGTCGCCGTCGCGCAGATCCCCGCCGGCTTCATGCTCCCCGCGCTCCTCTGGAACCTGACCGCTTCGCGCGGCCTCGCGCGCGTCAAGCTGATGGCGATCCTTAGCGACGCCCTCTTCGAGTCGATCGCCATGTTCGGCCTCGTCGGCCCCTATGTCGGGATGAGCCAGATGATGGGCTACGGCCTGATGCTCCTCGCCACGGTCATGCTCGGGATGAATACGGCCCGGATCCGCGTCTGGATCGAAATGGCGGCGCGGGAATAACCCTCGCCCCGTGCTCATGGCCCGTGCCGCGTTCAGTTCGCCGACAGCCGTCCCGTGGCCAGCATCAGCAGCACCACGCCATTCGCCGCGATCAGCGCCAGCAGCAGCGCCGCCAGCGCCCGCTCCACGCGTCCGCCGCGTGCCCGGCTCCACTCCAGCAGCGCCGCCAGACCCGGCAGCAGCACCGGCAGAATCGTGATGAACCCGCGGTGGCCGATGCTCGCCCCGAAGCTCGGCGCCCACCACGACGCAATCAGGTAGTACTGCAGGAACGCCGGAACGAGAAACGGCGCGAACAGCCCGCGGTGCCGGCGAAAAAAGAATATCCAGCCGAGCGCCGCCAGCGCGAACATCGGCGTCCACGCGAAAAACCCGTGATAGCCGGGCAGGATCAGGATCTCCAGCAGCCGCGGGTGCAGAAAATCAAATCCCTCCGAACCATAGGCATACAGCCGCGCCCCCTCGCGCGCGAACGACCACACGATCCACGGAACGACGAACGGCACCGCGCTCGCCGCGGCGGCCGGCGCGACGCACCAGACCACATTTCGCACCGCCTGGCGCGGCTGCTCGCGCCACACCCCCCGTTGTTGCAGCACGACCAGCAGCGGCACGGCCGCGCAGTGCAGGATGTTCTGCTGGCGAATCGCCCCGGCCAGCCCCAGAAAAAATCCAATGACTGCCCAGCGCCGGGGGTCCGGCCGCGCGGAAACGTTTCCATATCCGTCCCGGATCAATAAATAATAATAAATCGACAGCGTGCTGAACGTGGCGCTCTCGCTCATCGCCGGTTCCTTGAACAGATACCACGGCAGATTCGTCCCCACCAGCCAGCACATCAGACTGAACCGGGCGACCGGACCGGCAAATCCCAGCCGCGCCAGCATCCGCAGATTGGCCCACACCCCGGCCGCCGCCAGCAGGATCAGCGGCGCGCAGAAGCTGAACTGATTGAAAATCGCCCAGCCCTCGGCCGCGCGCCCGCGCTCCAGCCAGCCGGCCGCCCGCGCCAGCCAGACCGACGGCGCATACCCGATAATCCCGATCAGCGACACCCCGCAGGGATAACGCAGATGCTCGTACGGCAGGTGCCCTTCAATCACCAGCACGCGCGCGTATTCGAAATACTCCCGCCCGTCGCCCACGATCAACTGGTCGCTGTCGCCGGTGTAACTGGTGACCAGCAGCATCAGCGGCCCAAGCACGAAAATTCCAATGATAAACGGGCGAAATCCGGCGGCCCAGAAATCCGCCGTCAATGCGCGGCCCAGGGTGCTTTGCTTCGGTAGGCTCACGGCTCGCCGTCGCCCGGCGCGGCGGGATAGCGTCGCAGCAACCAGTTGCGCCGCGCCAGACCCCACAGCGAGACGTACAGATACAACCGGTCGCACCGCGCGTTCAGCTTGCGTTTGAACCGCAGCGCCGGCGTGTTGAACGCATACGAAATGCTGTAACAGACCGTTCGCCCCTCGGCCCGCAGCGCGCGATACAGCTCCGCGCGCAGATGCGGCACGAGGTTGTGGCCGCGCCGCGCGCGCGTCGTCGTCGCGCCGAACAGGTAGGCCTCATGCGGATGCAGCGGCCCTCGGCACGGCTCAAAATCCAGCTCCCCCGTATCGACCCACATGAACGCCGCCAGCTCCGACCCGACCCACGCCCCCAGGCAGCGCTGCCCGCGCGCCAGCCGCGCCCGCGTCTCGGCCTCGCTGAATTTGCTGTCGGGCAGCGCGCCGACCTGCGCCGCGTCCTCCGGCCCCAGCCACGCCAGCCTCAGGTTCTCCAGCCCGGCGACCGGCGCCGCGTCCGGCGAAACGACCGCCTCGCGCATGACGTAATACGGTGTGATCTCAAGCCCCGCCTTGCGCAGCACGTCCAGCAGCGTCTGAATCACCAGGCCATGGCGGATCACATCGCGCAGCTTGCGCCAGACGGACGCGCCGCCCGGCGCCGGCGTGGAACGGGGGCTGGGATCGGCCTGAGCCATGGTTTTCAATTTGTCATTGGAATTTGTGTCCGGCGATAAATCCAATGAAATTGAACGGAATCAGTTCAAGGATTCGTCAGCAGCGCTCGAACCTCGGCCGGGCTGTACGGCTCGCGCCCCAGCAGCCCGCCGATCCGCACGACGCGTTCGACCAGCGCGGCGTTGCTCGCCAGCGTCGTCCGCCCTTCATTGAGCCACAGGTTGTCCTCCAGACCGACGCGCACCCCGCCCCCGGCGGCCAGCCCCAGCGTATTGGCGACGAGCTGGCTGTGGCCGATCCCGCCGACCGACCAGTAAGCCCCCGCCGGCAGCGCCGCCCGCAGCGCCCCCACCGAAATCAGGTCCGCCTGCGCCCCCGCCAGATTGCCGACGATCAGGTTGACGTAGTACGGCTCCGGCACGAGTTGCTTGTCGATCAGATACTGCGCGACGTTGACCATCCCCAGGTCGAAGCACTCGAGTTCGGGCCGGATGCCGCGCGCCAGCATCCGCCGCGCGAGATCCTGGATCATCGCCGGCTCATTGATGCTGGCCGCGCGCGCGAAATTCAGCGAGCTCAACGTCAGGCTGGCGAAATCCGGCTTTACGTCACCCTCCAGCTCCAGCACCTGCGCCCGCTGCCAGAATTCATTGTGCAGCCGCCCGCTCGTCGACACGCAGATCAGCAGCTCCGGATGCCGCTCGCGCACCCCCCCGATGATCCGCGCATAGATCTCCTTGTCGTAGGTCGGGCGCCCCTCCGCGTCGCGCGCGTGCAGGTGGACCATGTTCGCCCCGAGCCGCACGCAGTCGTCGACGTCGCGCACGATCTCTTCGGGCGTCAGCGGCACGTGCGGCGTCATCTCGCGCGTCGGCACCATCCCGTTCGGCGTGAAATTAAGAATGAACCCGCCCATGCCGCTCCTCAAATCGTCCCTCGTCTCTCGTCCTCGTCCTCGCCGCCAACGACCTACGCCCCTTTACCCCTCGTTCGACACCCGCGGGTTCTTCTCCAGTTCGTCCGCCAATCGCGAAGCTCTGTCATATATCAATGCGCCCGCGCACGCAATCGTTCTGGCGCCATTTGCTCAAATTCCCCCCCCGTGCAAACGCCTTCTTCATCGAGTCCTCGTCCCTTTGCGTTCAATTTCCCATGGCCTTCCTCTTCCCCCTCCTCCTCTGCGATTTCCGATATCGGACGGTGATTTCCGAGTTAATTTTTCCACTTGCCGCGTAACGCGCTCCGGTCATATATTCTTCGCGGTCCGCACAGCGCAATGAAGGATGTTCCCCGGCGCCCGCGACGGAGTCCAACCCGCCCGCCGACTCCGTCTCGCTCCGGCTTGCGGCGTCCTCGCCGCCCCGCCGGGACCCGGACCGGATCTGGTCCTTTGAGGTGCATTCGCGGCACGCCTGCCGGCGACACGATTTCCAACTCCATAGTCGGTCTCGTGCCGATCGACGCGGCCCGGAGGGGCGCCGCGCCGTTCGCCTCCGGACGAGCCCTATCTGATAGTCGGGAGATTCGCGGTATGAACCTGCGTCACGCATCCGCCCGCCCGCTGGCGGCGGGATTGATCTCGGGCTGCCTGCTCCTCTGCGCCGCCGGCCTCGCCCACGCGGCCGAGGATTTCTACGAGGAGAACGACACCCGCGAGACCGCGGCCGACATCTCCGCCGCCGCCGGCGTGCGCCTCAGCTCCTGGAATGCCAGTTACGGCTATCAGAATGACGAGGATTGGTTCGCCATTACGGTTGCCCCGGGAAATGGTCGCGTCCAGGCCAGCATCGCGTTCAAGAACAAGGAAGGCAACCTGTCGCTCGACCTGTTCCCCGCCGCCGGCGAGGACTGGCTGACGACAAGCCGCTCGCTCGAGGATTATGAGCTGATTGATTTCAATGTCCTCTTTCCGGGCACCTATTACCTCCGCGTCAGCGGACCCGATCTGGGCACCCAGTACGATCTCTGGTGGAATGCCCTCCCGCTCGCTGGCGACGACCAGTATGAACAATCACCCAATAACTCGATCGCCACGGCCGTCAACGCCACCGGCTTCGCCGGCCACTGGTTGACCAACCTGGATGGCCCCGGCATTCTGCGCGATGTCGACTATTACCGCATCAACCCCACCGACGATGCGACGCGCGTCGTCATCGATGCGCGCTTCCACCACAGCGAGGGCGACCTCGATCTCCAACTCCTCGACGGCGCCGGCAACATCCTCGCGCAGTCGCTCGGTACCGGCGACCGCGAGCTGATCAACTTCGTCGTGCCGGCCGCCGGCTCCTACTACATCCGCGTCATCGCCGTCTCCTACAGCGGCGCCCAGGATTACAATCTCTATTGGAATCGTTATCCCGCCGCCGACGACGCCTACGAACACAATAATGGCGTCTCCGAGGCCTTCGACATCACCCCCCATGGCACGTTGCACCTCTCGACGCTGCGCGGCCAGGGCATCCAGGCCGACGAGGACACCTTCGCAATCCACCTGAGCAACGCCCCCCTGCGCCTCCTCGTCACCCTGCGGTTCAAGCACGCCGCGGGCAACATGGGCCTCCAACTCTTCGATCCCCAGGGCCTGCCGCTGGCCGTCGTCGATGGAACCGCCGATTTCGAAATCCTCGACGTGCTGATCAGCGATCCCGGTCTGTATGTTGTCCGCGTCTTCGGCGAGGACAGGGGCAATACCTACGATCTCTGGTGGGGCGCGACCGCCGAAGCGGGCGATGATTTCTACGAGGACAACGACACCCAGCCCTTCTCACGCACCCTCGTCACCACCCCGGGCCAGTGGCTGACCGATCTGAAGGGCCCGGGCATCATCCGCGACGTCGACTTCTACACCGTCAGCACCAACGCCCCCGATCAGTGGCTCCACGTCGTCTGTCTGTTCGATCACGACCAGCAGGACATCGATCTGCAGCTCTTCGATTCCATGGGAACGCCGCTGGCCGAATCGGTTTCCAGAACCGACTTCGAAAGCCTCCATGTCCAACTGCCGAACCAGGGCAATTATTTCGTTCGCGTCTTTCACTTCGGGCCGGGCGGCGGCACCTACAATCTCCTCTGGAACCGCGAGAGCGGCAACGACGACGCCTACGAGAATAACGACTCCGCCGCGGCCGCCTGCAACTTGTCCCCCTTCATGGGTCAACGCTTGAGCCGCATCATGGGCCCCGGCCGCCTGGGCGATCTGGATTACTTCACCTTCGACGTCCCCGAGGGCATGCTCACCCTCTTCCTCCGGCTGACCTATGATTTCTTCGCCGGCGACGTTAATTGGCGGCTCTATGACCCCGACCAGATGCTGATCGACGAGGGAACGAACCAGAGCAACGAGGAAACGGCACGGCTCACCCTGCCCAAACCCGGACGCTATACGATCCAATTCTACGGCCAGTACATGGGCAATCCCTACGATTTCGTCTACCGCTTCGGTCCAACCGGCGACGATACCTTCGAACAGAATGACACCCGCCTCGGCGCGTTCAATCTGGCTCCCCACGCCGGCGAATACCTGACCCAGATCGGCGGCCTCGGGATCCAGCTCGACGACGAGTGGTTCCGCATCCAGATGCCTGACGGCTTGACCCATCTCTTCGCGCAACTCATCTCCATCGCCGCCGACGGCAACCTCGACCTCGAGCTCTACGGCATCGGCGGCAATCTGGTCGACGCTTCGCGCGCAAACAGCAACTATGATCTGCTCGATTTCGAGCTGCCCCAGCCCGGCGAATACTGGCTGCGCGTCGTCGGCAACAACAGCGGCCAGGTCTACGACCTGCGCCATTACACCCTCGCCCCCGGCGACGACCTCTATGAGGAAAACGACACCCCGCAACAGGCGACGAACCTCAAGTTCCTCGCGGGAACCTACCTCTCGTTGATCAACGGCTTCGGCTACCAGACCGACGACGACTGGTTCACCGTCGAGACCGGTCCCAACGACCAGCGCCTCGTCGTCGAGGTCCTGTTCAAACACGACCTCGGCAACATCGACCTGGAGGTTTACGACTCGACCGGCCAGACGCTCCTCGGCCAGCAGATTTCGCTGACCGACAACGAGGGAATCGACCTGCCCATCTCCCCCAATACGGAATACAAACTGCGCCTCTACGGGGCCAACGTCGCGACCGCCCGCTACAACCTGTGGTGGGACGGCATGCCGCCGCATCCCTCGGGCGACGACAACTACGAACAGAATGACTCGCCCAACAGCGCGGCGAACCTCGCGCAGGCCGAGGGGCAGTGGCTCTCGACCTTCGACGGCGGCGCCCGTTGGCTCGATCGCGATTATTACCTGTTGCCGGTCCCGGCGGGGCGCGAGCGTGTCGTCGTCCACCTGCGCCATGACCTGGAAAACATCGATGCGGTCCTGCGCCTGTTCGACCCCGAGGGCGCCCTCGTGGCGCAGCACCAGAGCTCCGCCGACACGCTCGTCCTCGGCCACCTCGTGGATGGCCCGGGCGATTACATCCTCGAAGTCGCCCCCGTCACGGGACTCGACACATTCAACTACGACCTGATCTGGTGGGCCGTCGAACGCGGCAACGCCGTCGGCGGGCCGGCCTGGGCGGTCTATGAGTAGCCGCCGGCCAACTCAATCGTCCCCCGCCCCCGTCCCCGTTGCGACCAGCTTGAGGTAATCCAGCCCGACGTAGGTATTGGCGGCGTTCTCGTTCTTCCCCGTGATCTGCAGCGTCAGCGTGTGCTCGCCCGCCGTCAGCCGGTGCCGCCCCAGATCGACCGGGCCCGTCGGCTCGACCCACACCGAGATGTACAGATCGATCGGTTCGCCCACCGGCTGCCCGTCCAGATACGCCTGCACCGTCCCATAGTCCGGCGCCTTCGTGAACGACGCGATCAGCTGGTATTCGCCGGCGGTGTCGACCGGAAACGTGATGCTCAACCGGTCGCCCGTGCGCGCCTCGGTCCACCACAGGTGCGCGTCGCCGCTCCACGCGTTCTGCCCCCACAGCGTCAGATCCTGGAACCGCGCGAAGCCCGCCCCCGTGCTCGTCGGCAGATCCTCCGCCTCGATGACCCCCTCGATCCGGAAGATCTCGGGCATGACGTAATAATCGACCCGCTCTTCGGCGGGCACGGGTCCGTACGGATCGGTCCCCGCCGGATCCAGATACCAGTAGCCGACCGCCGAATACATCGTCGGCCGGCTGTTCGGATAATACTTCTCGATGCACGCCTCCAGCTCGGTCTGGAACGGAACATTATCCGCAATGTGCCAGCGGTTGACCGAAATGTGATACCGGTTCTCCGGCTGTGCCACGGTCTGGCTGTGGAAGGCCTTCGCAAACAGCAGCGGCAGCCCCCACGCGTAGCCGTAGTAGTCCTCGCTGCCGGTGCCGTATGTCGAGGGGAATTTCTCCCCGTCCACGAAGAACTTCTCGTCGCCTTCCCCCCACCAGCTTCCGCGCGGGTTCCACACATTCAGCAGATTGCCCACGAACCGGCCGCGGCCGGTCGTCTTCACCAGCGGCCAGTCGATCGCGCGGCCGGTTTCCGCCTCCGGGATGAATGCGTCGCGGTGCCACTTGGCGTGAAACCGTCCCAGCGATTCGATCGGCCGCTCCAGCGGCGCCGTGATGATTTCAAACATAAGATCGCGCCGCTCGGCCCCGTCATTCACAATCTCAATCCGCGCCGACGTCGCAAAGGGCATATACCAATAACAATAGAATCCCTGGCCGATCAGGCCCACGGGCAGCGCCCGGAATTCGTTCATCCCCGGCGCCGTGCCGAAAAAATCCCCCAGCGGACACCACACCGCCGGCGCTTCGGCCCCGTCCCACGTGATCCGGAGCACGAGCTCGCGCAGAACCCGCTGCTGCGTCTTCCGGTCCATCTCCGGCATTCGCACTTTCAACGCCGTGATTGCGGCCGGACCGCTCAGCTCGGCCACGCGCGTCGCCGCCCCCCCGCCGGCCGCCTCGATCGCGCGGACCGTCGTCTCCGCGTTTTCGCGCGGCCCGCCCAGATCCTCGCCCAGACGCCGCTCGAAAAAATCGCTCACTTCCCGCAGCGCGGCCTGGCCTTCCTCCGGCAGATCCCGCTTGAACGACGGAACTGTCGTCCCTTCCGGAAACTGACTGTAGGTGAAATGGTAATACAACCCCCAACCCGGATCGGCCACGATCCGGCACGACTGGTTGAACGGGATCGGAACGTAGCTGTTGTAACCCCCCTCGTAGCCGTAGCCGCTCGGTGTCTGATAGACCAGCCCCGGATACGTAAACGGCTCGTTCTCGCGATTGAAATACCCGTTGAACGGCAGATTGACGGTGGCCGATTCAAAATTGTCCTGCGCGTCGATATAGATCCGCACGCGCCCGCCCCGCGCCGCCGCCGACCAGATGCGCCAGATGCACCCGGGGCCCTCGATCTCGGCCAGCACCTGCCGGCCGTTGACCTGCCGGATGAACCCGTCGCCGTCATTGTTCGCGCTCCAGTTCACATAGCGACCCGTCGATTCGTCGTAAACGCTGGCCCGGTCGTAGCTCGACGCCTGACGGCACACTTCCCCCTCCGCCGGCAGCAGCGCCAGCCGTTCCAGATCCACCAGGCGATGGACCAGGTCGGCGTAGGACAGCGTTTCGCCCGCCGCGCCGACCGGCAGCAGCATCAGCCCCGCCCAGACGCTCAGCCTGACGAAGGCCCTTGGCAACGACACGCGCATGGCAATCCTCCTCCAAGCCTGAATGGCAGCCCCGCAAACTTGGCATCTCCGCGAACTTGTCAAATGCGGCCCCCCGGATCAAGCCGAATATCCCGGTCTCCCCCTCCGTCCACCCCGTCCACTGCGTCCATTGGTCCATTGCCTCCACCCCCCACTTCACGCTACAATATGGAGCGACGCGTCCGATGTCCGGACCTCCCCCTCATCCCCACGCGTCGCCTCCGACCTCGGCCCGCTTGCCGGAGAAACCCCCCCATGAGTCTGACAGAACAAGCCGTGCGCGAGGCGCTTGCGCGGGTCAACGACCCCGAACTCAATCGCGATCTCGTCTCGCTCGGGATGGTCCGGCGGATCGACATCGCCGACGGCGCGATCCGTCTCCGCCTGGCGCTCACCACCCCGGCCTGCCCCCTCAAGAGCGTCATCGAGCGCGATGTCCGCGCGGCTCTGGAGCCCCTCCCCGGCTTCCGCGGCGTCGAGATCGAATTCACCGCCGACGTCGCCGGCCGCGCCCGCGGCCAGCAGGACCTCGCCCCCGGCGTCCGCAACATCGTCGGCATCGCCTCGGGCAAGGGGGGCGTCGGCAAATCGACCGTCGCCCTCAACCTGGCCGTCGCGCTCAGCCAGTCCGGCGCCCGCGTCGGCCTGCTCGACGCCGACATCTACGGCCCCAACATCCCCACGATGATGGGTCTGCGCGAGCCCCCCCGCGTCGTCAAGAATCAGATCGTCCCCCTGGAAAAGCACGGCCTCAAGATGATCTCGATGGGCCTGCTCGTCCCCGACGACTCCCCCGTCGTCTGGCGCGGACCGATGCTCAACAGCGCGCTGCGCCAGTTCTTCGGCGATGTCGACTGGGGCGAGCTCGATTACCTCCTCGTCGATCTCCCCCCCGGCACCGGCGACGTCCAGATCTCCCTCGTTCAGCTCGTCCAGGTCACCGGTTGCGTCATCGTCACCACCCCCCAGCTCGTTTCCACCCAGGACGCCCGCCGCGGCCTGGCCATGTTCCAGCAGACCAACACCCCCGTCCTCGGCATCATCGAAAACATGGCCTGGTTCCGCTGCGACGGCTGCGACAAGATCCACCGGCTCTTCGGCGAGGGAGGCGGCGAGCGCACGGCCAGGGAGCTCGGCATCGATTTCCTGGGCAGCATCCCGCTCGGCCAGAATGTCCGCGAGGGGGGCGATAGCGGCGTCCCCGTCCTGCTGGCCGATCCCGACTGCGAGCAAAGCCTGCAATTTCGGCGGATTGCCGGGGAACTGGCGGCCGCCGTCTCGGTCCAGAATCTGGAAGGAGGGCGCCGCCCGGTCGAGATCAACCTGGGCTCCGGCTGACGCCCCCGCGTCGGCCCAATTCGCGCCGCCGGCCGATCCACGCTGGCCGCCGCTCCAAACTTCCTTTTGCTTGGCGGGGTCTTGACTCTTGTTGAAGCACGCCCCGCTCGCCCCCAGCGGCCATCAGCGCCACGGCGGCGGACCTTGGCTCGAACTTGAACGCCGGTTTCCGGCAACGCTTGTGATGCTATTCAGCCAATTTCCCTCTGTCGCCAGCCTCATCCGCATCGCCGGCTCGCTCTCGATCTGCGGCCTCGGCCTCCTCCTGACCGGTTGCTTCGGCAATCTGGCCCACCGTCTCGCCGATCGCGAAACCTACCAGATCATCGGCGAGAAGCAGGAGGAGGCGCTCGGCGCCCGCCAACCGTTTACCATCGAGCCGGACCAATCCGACCGCACCCGCAGCATTTACGCCGAGGCCGGGCGCAGCGCCGATCCCTTCACCACCACCGGCCTCGTCCTTTCCCTCAGCGATACGCTCGCCCTGGCCATCGACAACAACGAGGACTACCAGACCGCCAAGGAAGACCTCTACCTGACCGCGCTGGAGCTGACCGAGGAGCGCCATCAGTTCTCGCCCATCTTCACCGGTCTCATTTCCGCGCGCATGAACCGCGTTCCCGCCACCGAAACCCGCGTGAGCACCGAACAGGTTGAAGTGACCGACCCCGTCACGGGGATGCCGACCGTCGTCACGCGCACGAGGACCGAAGAGCGCACCATCGCCGAGCGGTTCGGCGAGATGCAGACCTCTCTCGCCGTCACCAAACTGTTCGCCACCGGCGCCCGCCTCACCGTCGGCCTGACCAACAATTTCCTCCGCTTCTACACCGGCGATAAGCGCCACGTCGATACCGGCGCCCTCTCGGCTTCCATCGTCCAGCCCCTCCTCCAGGGCGCCGGGACCGACGTCAATCTGGAAAACCTGCGCCAGGCCGAGCGCAACGTCATCTACGCCGTCCGCGATTTCTCCCGCTTCGAAAAAAGTTTCCTGATTGACCGTATTGACGATTATTTCCGTTTGCTGCAAGCCTACGACCAGATCGACAATGAATGGCGGGCCTACCAGCGCCTGACCGTCCTGCGCCGCCGCGCCGAACTGTTCGAGGAGGCCGACCGCATGGCGCCGTTCGAGGTCGACCAGGCCCGCCAGGACGAAATCCGCGCCCGCAACCGCTGGCTCACCGCCCGCACCGACTACGGCATCCTCCTCGACCAGTTCAAGGTCGACCTCGGTCTGCCCCCCGAATTGACCATCCTCCCCGACGAGCGCGAGCTCGATGCCCTTCGCAACGCCGGCCTCGTTGAGTTACAATATGGCTTGGAGGAGGCGCAGCAGGTGGCCGTCGCACGCCGCCTGGACCTGATGACCGCCCAGGCCCTGGCCGAGGATGCCGCCCGCCGGCTCAAGGTCGCCGAGAACAACCTCTTGCCCGTCCTCGACGCCCGCTTCGATTACGTCATCCGCGACTCCGGCGAGAATCACCCCTTTGACCTGACTAACGAATTGAGGGAATACGGCGCCGGCCTCGACCTGGAGTTGCCCCTGGACCGCAAGGTCCAACGCAATGACTACCGCCGTGCGGTGATCACCCGGGCCCTCCGCGAGCGCCAGGCCGACCGCCTCCGCAATCAGGTCATCGCCGAAGTCCGGCGAACCTATCAGCAGGCGGTCCAGGCGGCCCAAAGTTACGAAATCCAGCTCGCCAGCCGCGAGCTGGCCGCCAAGCGCGTCCAGAGCGTCGATATGCTCCTCGATCTGGGCCGCGAGGGCGTCAGCATCCGCGACCGGCTCGAAGCCGAGGACGCCCTGCGCAACGCCGAAAACGAGCTCACCCGCGAGCTGGTTAACTATCTGATCGCACGGCTGGAGTTCTACAATGCCATCGAAGCCCTGGAAATCGACGAGCGCGGCGCGTGGCACGAGATGGCGCCCGACACAACGACGAGGAACCTGGATCATGAACAGCTATCAAACGGCTGAGCGCCGCCGCGGCGGCTGGACCCTGCGCCTGATCTCCGTCGTCGGCCTGCTGGCGGTCGTCAGCGTTTCGCTGCTGGCGATGCGCGGCCTCTCCAAGCCCGAGCACGACGCCGTCGGTAAGGACGCCGGCGGCGAATTGACCTACAAGGTCACGCGCGGCCCGCTCAAGATTTCCCTCCTCGCCCCCGGCTCGATCAAGGCCCGCAACAGCCGCTCCATCACCTGCGAAATCTCCAACGCCGAGGCCAAGATCATCTGGATCATCCCGGAGGGGACGATCGTCGAGAAGGGCGACAAACTCGTCGAGCTCGAAGCCGCCGGCCTCGACGATAACCTCGTCAAGCAGCGGATCGACACCGCCACCGCCCAGGCCGCCTACGACGAGGCTGTCGAGCAGCTGGCGATCCAGGAAAGCCAGAACCAGTCCGATCTGCTCGCCGCGCAGAACAAGCTCGAACTGGCCGAGCTGGACCTCAAAAAGTATCGCGATGGCGAGCTCCAGCGGCTCAAGGCCGAAAAGGAAGCCGCCATCTCCCTGGCCGAAGCGGAACTCAAGCGCGCCGAAACCCGCCTCGAAGGCACCTTGATGCTCCAGGAAAACGAGTTCGTCAGCCGCGGCGAAGTCGAGGCCGACGAACTGACCGTCCAGAAACAGCGCCATGAACTGGAAAAGGCCAAGCGCGACTACGACGTCCTCGTCAAATACGAGGAAGAACGCGAACTGAGCAAGCTCGAGCAGGATGTCGCCGCCGCCCGCGGGGAACTCGAACGCGTCCAATTGAGTAGCAGAAGCGAACTGCGCACCAAGCAGATCGCCGTCGAATCGGCCAAGGCCAAACTCGAGCTCGAACAGTCCCGCCTGCAGACCCTTGAGCACCAGATGGCCAACACCGTGATCTACGCCCCCGAAGCCGGGATGGTCGTCTATGCCAACGACGGCAATTCCTGGCGCGGCAACGACGACGAAATCAAGGAAGGCGCCCAGGTCCGCTACCGCCAGAAGCTGATCGAATTGCCCGACTTCTCGAGCTGGATCGTCGAAACCCGCGTCCATGAGTCGATGATCCGCCAGGTCGAGGTCGGCCTGCCCGCCATCGTCATGGTCGACGCCCTGCCCAATCAGCGCCTGAGCGCGTTGGTCGAAAAGATCGGCGTCCTCCCCAACAGCGGCGGCCGCTGGTTCATGCCCGACGTCAAGGAATACAACGTCGATCTGGCCGTCACGACCACCACGTTGCCGCTCAAGCCCGGCATGAGCGCCCGCAGCGAAATCGTCCTGGCCGAACTCGACGACGTCCTCTACGTGCCGGTTCAGTCGGTCGCGACCAGCGGCAATCAGGCCTTCGTCTGGCTGCGCAAGGATCTCGGCTTCGTCAAGCATCCGATCGAGATCGGCCGCAACAACGAAAGCTTCGTCGTCGTCGAGGCCGGGCTGAACGAGGGCGACACGATCCGGCTTAACGCCCCGGATCAGGGGGGCGGCCGGCGCGTGATCGAACGCCCCTCCAACAGCCCCGAAGACGCCCAGGGTGAAGCCAAGCCGGCCAGAAGCCAGGAACGGACCGCCGAGGCGGAGCGTGACGCCGGCAAGCCCGCCGCCGATGCCCCCGCGGACTCCCCGCTCGCCCACGACAGCGCCGCGCCGGCAAAGGTGGGCGAAGGCTGACGCGATATTTCCGCTCCAGCCTCCCTGGTCCCCTTGTTCGGCCTCCAAAGCCTGAATTACTTATGTCCCCTATGTCCTTTGTATCCCCGCCGCCATGCTGAACTCGCTTCGCCTGACACTGCGCATTATTCGCCTCGGCATCACCAACGTCAGGGCCCACAAGCTTCGTTCCACCCTCACCGTTCTGGGCATCGTCTTCGGCGTTTGCTCGGTCATCAGCATGCTCGCCATCGGCGAAGGCGCCAGCCAGGACGTCCAGGCCCAGATCCGCAGCCTCGGCAGCCAGAATGTCCTCGTCCAGAGCCTCAAGCCGCCCCCCAACCCCAACGCGCAGTCCGAGAACAACTCGCGCAGCATGGTCCTGGAGTACGGCCTGACCTACCTCGATGCCGAGCGGATTTCGGAAACCATCCCCGGTATCCAAACCCTCGTGCCGATCAAATCCCGCCCCGCCGACTTGTGGTTCGGCAGCCGCAAGGTGCAGGTCAAGGTCCTGGCGACCGTCCCCTGGTTCATCGAGAACCACCCGATGCGCGTCGTCCGCGGCCGCTACCTGACCGAGCTCGACCTCGACCGCCGCTTCAACCACATCGTCCTGAGCGACCGCGTCGCGAAGGACCTCTTCCTCTTCGAGGATCCGCTGGGCCAGTCGGTCAAGATCGCCAACGACACTTACCGGGTCGTCGGCATCGTCGACACCAATAAGGGGGGCGCCCCGGTCGAGGGCGCCGAGGAGCTCGCCAGCCAGACCGCCGACTGCTTCGTCCCGATCACCACCGAACGCCTCCGCCAGGGCGACACGACCTTCCATACCGGCCAGGGCTCCTCCAGCGCCGAAAAGGTCGAGCTCAGCGAACTGATCATCCAGGTCGACGAACTGGATCGCGTCATCGAAGTCGCCAACGCCGTCGATGCACTCCTGAGCAAGCACCATCCGAAGAAGGATTACCGGCTCGTCGTGCCGCAACGCCTGCTCGAGCAGGCCCGCCGGACCCAGCGCGTCTTCTCGATCGTGCTCGGTTCGATCGCCGCCATCTCGCTCCTGGTCGGCGGCATCGGCATCATGAACATCATGCTCGCCAGCGTCAGCGAGCGGACGCGCGAGATCGGCGTCCGCCGCGCGCTCGGTGCGCGCCGCCGCGATATCATGTCGCAGTTCCTCGTCGAGTGTCTCATCCTCTCGCTTGGCGGCGGCCTCATCGGCATGGCGCTCGGCGCCGGCATCCCGCTGATGGTCACCAAGCTCTCCGCGATGCCCACCGTGCTGACCCCCTTCGCTTTCATTCTCTCGTTTGCCGTCTCGGCGATCGTCGGCGTCGTCTTCGGCCTCTACCCCGCCCGCCGCGCGGCGATGATGGACCCGATCGATGCGCTGCGCCACGAGTAGCCGCGCCCCGGATCCCTCTCTCCCCTCAGGGTGCCGCGCCGCCCCCTCCGCCGGGCCGCTCCGATCCACGGGATTCCCAATGCTTGCCCGATGCGCCCCATTGCGCCTCTTCCGCGCGGTTTGCTAAAATACCCCGATTGGCCCGCGAGGGCCGGTCAACCCCTGATTCAGCCCGACGGAGACAGACCCCTACGTGACTCGACGCCAATCTCCCCTCCACCCGCGCCGCGGCGCGCTCGAACGTCGCATCCTCGTCCTCTGCACCATGCTGGTCATCGTCGGCGTGCTGCTGATGGTCAAGATGCCCCAGCATATCGCCGCGATGGAGGAACAGCAGCAGTACGACGCCGACTTCTACCAGTTCGCCGAACTGTTCAGCGAAATCTACTCCCAGATCCGCGCCAATTACGTCGAGGAGGTCGATAAGGAAAAACTCTTCGAGGGCGCGATCAATGGCATGTTTATGGAGCTCGACCCGCACAGCTCCTATCTGCCCCCCGTCGATCAGGAGATGCTCACCAAGGATACCGAGGGCGAATACTCCGGCGTCGGCCTGCACATCACGCTCGACAAGAACAAGATCCTGACCGTGATTTCCCCGATTGCCGGTTCGCCGGCCGCGCGCGTCGGCGTCCAGCCCTGGGACCGCATCGTCGAAATCGAAGGCAAGTCGACTGAAAACATCTCCCTCATGGAAGCCGTCAACAAACTCACCGGTCCGACCGGCACCGAGGTGAAGGTCAAGATCTGGCGCGAAGGCGCACCCGAATTGCTCGACTTCACGATCCGCCGCGAGGTGATCAAGGTCGAGAGCGTCTTCTCCAAGATCATCGACGAAAATATCGGCTACCTGCGCATTACCAAGTTCCAGGACGACACCGCCGAGGACGTCAAGAAGGCGCTGACCAACTTCAATCAGCAGGGCGTCGAAGGCGTCATCGTCGATCTGCGCTTCAATGCCGGCGGCCTCCTCGATCGCGCCGTCGAAATCTGCGATTTCTTCCTCGATAAGAATCAACTGATCGTCTCGATCCAGGGCCGCCACGAGTCCAACAATCGCAAGTACTACGCCCTCAACGACAAGCTCTGCGACCAGTGGCTGGTCGTCCTGGTCAATCATGGCTCGGCCTCCGCTTCGGAGATCTTCGCCGGCGCAATGCAGGACACCCGCCGCGGCATCATCATCGGTCCGAAGGACTCCACGACTTTCGGCAAGGGGTCGGTCCAGACCATCTCCACGCTGCGCCACTCCCTCGAGCGCGATGAGAACGGCAATCCCAAACCTTCCGGCCTGCGCCTCACCACGGCGCTGTATTACACCCCTTCGGGCAAGTCCATTCATGAAAAGGGAATCGCGCCCGATTTCGGCGTCGAGCTGCCCGAAGGTCACGAAGTCGAACTCTTCCGCCATGGCCTGCTTGGTGATCCGCCGCAGATCGAGCCGGGCCTCGAGGGAACCCCCGCGCTCGACGATGAAATCACGACCGGCTCGCTCGACGAATCCCGGGAAGGCCCGACCCACGACATGATCGAACTAAAGCAGGGAACTCCCGACGAGAACGCGCCGGCCCTTCCCGACGCCGATGCCCCGGCGACGGGCGAGGGGGAGACCCCCGACGGTCAGCAAATGCTCGAGCTCCTGCGCCACCGCCGCGACAACCTCTCCAGCGAGGACCAGGACGCTACGGAATCAGGGGAATTCGAGGATATCCTCCTCAACGAGGCCGTCAAATACTTGAAGGCGATCGTCTACTTCGAGAAGCAGAAGGTCGCCTGAGCGGTGTTGCCCATCCCGGCATGACCCTGGCGCCCGCGGTTCCCTGGAGCCGCCGGCGCCGTGCCGGGCAGTCCGCCGCGGGCGCGCCGCCATTGTCGGTTGCGGAAGGGAACCTGTTCGATGCCTCGCACGGTCATCACCGGCGGCGCCGGTTTTCTGGGCTCGCATCTGGTCGAGCGTTTCCTCGCCGAAGGCCACGAAGTCGTCGCCATCGACAACCTGCTGACCGGCAGCCTCGAAAACATCGATCACATCCACTCGGACCAGTTCCGCTTCATCAAGCAGGACGTCACCGAGTATCTCTACATCACCGGCCCCGTCGACAACGTCCTGCACTTCGCCTCGCCCGCCTCGCCCAACGATTATCTGCGCATGCCGATCCAGACGCTCAAGGTCGGCGCCCTCGGTACCCACAAGACCCTCGGCCTCGCCCGCGAGAAGGGCGCCCGTTATCTCCTCGCCTCCACCTCCGAAGTCTATGGCGACCCCCAGGTCCACCCCCAGCCCGAAAGCTACTGGGGCCATGTCAATCCTATCGGTCCGCGCGGCGTCTACGACGAAGCCAAGCGCTTCGCCGAGGCAATGACGATGGCCTACAACCGCTATCACGGCGTCGACACGCGCATCGTCCGCATCTTCAACACCTACGGCCCGCGCATGCGCCTCGATGACGGCCGCGTCGTCCCCACCTTTGTCGATCAGGCCCTCCTCGGCGAGCCGCTGACGGTCTTCGGCGACGGCTCGCAGACCCGCTCCTTCACCTATGTCGACGACCTCGTCGAAGGCATCTGGCGCCTGCTCAACAGCGACGAACACGAACCGATCAATATCGGCTCGCAGGATGAATTCAGCATCCTCCAGTTTGCCGAGTTGATCATTCAGCTGACCGGCGGAACCAGCCGGATCATCTATCAGGACCTTCCCGTTGACGACCCCAAGACCCGGCGGCCCGATATCACCCGGGCGCGCCAGAAACTCGGTTGGGAGCCCCGCACGCCGATCGAGGAAGGCCTGCGCCGCACGATCGAGTTCTTCCGCCAGAAAATGAACCAGGCCCCGCGCCAGACCCGCCAGCGCTTCGAGGGCTAGCTCGCTTGCGAATTCCCCCCCACCCCTCGAAATCAACGTCGCCGATCAAATCACGCATCACGCACCGCGTCAGCGGTTCGATATCCAAGCCGTGGGTTGCATGCTTGCCAGTCCCCAAATTGCGCCCGGCTCAAGCATTCCAAGCCCATGATTCCAAGCGATTCGAACATATAGTCCGCATCAGTCCGCGAAGCGGACGACCGGAAGAAAGCGCAGGGTGGAAGCCGACGGCCGGAACCCTGCGTCGCCGCCCCTACGATCCAAGCCCCTGGAAGGGGCGACCGGAGATGCTTGCGTCCGCTGCTACCCGGTAGCCCTTCGGGTCAGCACCGGACCGGTCAATTTATCCCGTTATTGCAGCCCCGACGGGGTCTTTCGGTGGAATCCTCCTGACAGGAGATGTCACGACGACTGCACCGATCCGATTAAATTAGGAACCGCGTCAGCGGTTCGATAACCAACATCCCCAACGCCGTCATTCATCGGCACAAACCGATGTTTCTTCGAACCCCGTCCCCGCATGGCGCGAATCCACGCCGTCCCGTCTCCATGGACAAAGAACGAAACGATTGGTGGGCCCTCCAGGATTCGAACCTGGGACCTACCGGTTATGAGCCGGCGGCTCTGACCGCTGAGCTAAGGGCCCACCGGGCCGCGCCAACCGGCAAGGCCCAACCCTTGTAACCCCATCCAGTCTACCGGTCCTCTCCACCACCGATCAAGCTTCCCCTCGGCCGTGTCGGCCGGGCCCCGCCCGGTTA
>ERZ795058.2648-NODE-2648-length-20479-cov-6.391011_pt1 | contig 20479 bp, 12 predicted proteins | sample MGYA00375142_ERZ795058 | MGnify/ENA primary metagenome ERZ795058 (study PRJEB30187, sample SAMN05720210) | activated sludge metagenome | isolation source: anaerobic digester from wastewater treatment plant | place: Japan | collected 2015-04-20 ... | reverse complement strand
AATATCTTTGTCATTTGTGGGTTCTCACCCAACCCTCAAAACTCCACTACCAACAAAAGTTGGTACTGGTGTTTTGGCGGTGAGGGTGGGATTCGAACCCACGATACTCTTGCGAGTATAACAGTTTTCAAGACTGCCTCCTTAAACCACTCGGACACCTCACCGTGTTCCTTATTATACCTGAAAATAGGTTCAATAATCAATGTTTTGCGTCGATTTTTTTTGCCGAATTTTTTGCGCAAAATATTTGTTTGTTACGTTTTATTTATATTTGTTGTAGTCTATGAGTATGGAGTCACAAACCGAAGAAATAAAATCCCGCCTCGATATAGTCGATTTTATTGGCCAATATATCACGCTCAAAAAAGCGGGAATTAACCATAAAGGAATTTGCCCCTTTCACAATGAAAAAACACCGAGTTTTATGGTTAATAAGGAGCGACAAATCTACAAATGTTTCGGTTGCGGTGAGGGGGGAGATATTTTTAGCTTTGTTATGAAAATGGAGGGGCTCGATTTTCTCGATGCCTTAAAAATGCTTGCCGAAAGAGCAGGGATACAACTAAAAGCGCGCGACCCCCAACTCGCAAGGCAACAAAGCCAAAACAAGGCACATTTACTAAATTTAAATAGGGTAGTGGCTGACCTCTATCATCAATTAATTTTGCGCCACAGAGCGGGAGAGTATGCACGGCAATACATCGCTCGCAGAAAAATAAATCAAAAAACAGTTATTAATTTTAAGATTGGCTATGCCCCTAAGGGTGTTAACCACGTACGTGATTATTTGCGTAAGATGGGTTTTTCGCAGACCGACCTAAACCGCGTCGGTAACCCCGAAAACTTTCGTGACAGGCTTATGTTCCCCATTACTGATACACTGGACAATGTTGTAGGCTTTAGTGGGCGAGCACTGCAAGAGGGGCAAGAGCCAAAGTATTTAAACACACGCGAAACGCCGGTTTTTTACAAATCAAAAATACTTTACGGCTTGTTTTTAGCGAAAAATAGCATTAGAAAAGAAGATAGGGTTGTTGTTGTCGAAGGACAAATGGATGTAGTTTCTAGCTACCAAGCAGGTATAGAAAATGTGGTGGCAACGTCGGGTACAGCATTAACGCACGAACATCTACTGGTACTAAGAAGACACACGAACAATATTATTTTTGCCTTCGATAACGACGAAGCAGGCTTTAAGGCGACTGTAAAAGCGGTAGAGATGGCGTGGTCTTTAGGAATGCAGGTGGGCGTTGTTAGTTTCCCTACCAATCTAAAGGATGCCGGCGAGGCCGTTGAACAGGATGCACAGGCTTGGGGAAAAATGGTTAAAGATGCTATGCCAGCTTTCGATTGGCTTTGGCGCAAACTCTCTGCAACAGGTGTTTCTTCTACTGCCAATAAACGCAAAATCGCTCAAACCATAGTGCCACTTGTGGCGCAAGTTGTTGATGCGGTGGAGCGCGATGACTACAAGCGACGCCTCGCGCGCAACCTTGGCGTAACAGAAAGAGCACTCGAGGAAAGTATTGCTAAAATCAATGCAAAAAGCGAAGAGCCTTTTAAGCCGGCGGGGTCAAAGCAAAAAAAGATCTCTATTTGGCTTAAGTTACTAGCCTTAATGCACTTGTTGCCAGAACAAATAGGTGAGGTGCAAACGGTGCTTAAAGGTAAGATTGCTAGTGGTAAAGTGGCCGATGTTTACGAGAATGTTTTTAAGTGGTATAATAAACCGAAGTCAGAAAGGAGTAAGGACTTTCTTGGTGAATTGCCTCCGAATTTAGCGCAAGAAGTTGTTATATTGGCAACTGTCATTGAGGGCGATGGGGCGGATGCCGATGTCCTAAAAAAAGATCTTAAGGCATATTTAGAAAAAATATCAAGCAATATAAAAGATAAAATAAAAGCAGATTTTGCGGAAAAAATCGCGCAAGCTGAGCGCGAGGGGAGCATAGAAAAAATGAAAAAACTACTTAAAGAATTAGAAGAAAACAAATAAAATGGCAAAAAGAACAGATACATCTCTACCGAAACCCGGACCGGAGGCATCTTTGCCTGCGGCCCAAAGAGGGTTAATTGAAAAGGGGAAAATGCATGGCTTTATTACAGAGCAAGAGCTTATGCAGGCAATTCCTAATATTCACAAAAAAATAGATCAGCTAGATTATTTGTACGATATTATTCTGCACTATGGCATCGCGGTAACACAAAAAAAAGCGTTAATCGATATTCCCGAATTACGCGGCGAAAAAGAGGAGAAAAGTGGTCGCCAACAAGGTGAACTCGCCGATATTTCCGACGACTCTGTGCGGATGTACTTGCGTGAAATTGGTCGCGTTCCTCTTTTAACGGCGCGCGAAGAGGTTATGATTGCCAAGGCGGCGGCGGAGGGCGACAAGCGTGCGAAAAAGAAATTGGCAGAGGCAAACTTAAGATTAGTGGTGAGTATTGCTAAAAAGTATATTGGGCGTGGGCTTACCCTTTTGGACTTGGTGCAAGAAGGAAATACTGGTTTATTGCGTGCCGTGGAAAAATTCGATTGGCGCAAGGGCTACAAGTTTTCCACCTATGCTACATGGTGGATTAGACAAGCAATAACACGCGCCATTGCCGACCACGCGCGTACTATTCGTATTCCCGTGCACATGGTGGAAACAATCAACCGCCTTATTAGGGTGCAACGCCAGCTTGTGCAAGAGTTAGGGCGTGATCCTTTGCCCGAAGAAATCGCTGCAGAAATGGGCTTGGCAATTGAAAAGGTAGAGCACATTCTTAAAATCTCACAAGAAACAGTTTCTCTTGAATCCCCAGTAGGGGAGGAGGAAGACAGCAAACTCGGCGATTTCTTAGAGGACAAGGAGAGTATGACGCCCGAAGAATCAACGGTTTATCAACTTATGCGTAGCCACGTGAGCGAATTTTTAGATTTTTTATCACCCCGCGAACAGAAAATTTTGCGTATGCGTTTTGGTATTGGTGATGGGCGCAATCATACCCTGGAAGAAGTAGGAAAAGAATTTGGAGTAACTAGGGAGAGAATTCGTCAAATAGAAGCTAAGGCGCTACAAAAACTACAAAAACACGAGCTATCCGACAGGCTAAGCGACTATCTAAGGTAGATTTAACCGTTCTCGATATGGAGGCGCATTTGGCGACTTCGTGCCACTGGCTTATAAAATTGTCTGTGGTAGACAGTTGGCCCTATTTTGCCTAGCGCCTCAACGTGTGCTCTTGTGCCATAACCGAAGTTTTTATGGAAGTTAAAAGATTGCAAGCTTTCGTTTTCTTGGTGAAGACGAACCATTAAATTATCGCGTGTAACTTTTGCTACAATCGAAGCGGCGGCAATGCTTGCCGAAATTGCATCGCCATCGGTAATAGAGGTTTGAGTAATGGTGGTAATGCTGCGTGGGAGGTGTATGTAATCAATGAGCAGGTGTTTAGGGATTGTCGAGAGACCGTCGAGAGCCCTTTTCATAGCGACTAGGTTTGCCCAAGTTAGACCATGCTCGTTGATCTCTTCGACCTCTACTGTGCCAATAGAAATAATTCCATTTCTTAATATACGGTCGTACAGCTTATAGCGATCTTTTGCCTTGAGCGTCTTGCTATCCCTCAGACCATTGATTCTTCTGTTTAAGATTACGGCTGCCGACAAAAGTGGGCCTGCCCATGCCCCTCTTCCCGCTTCGTCCAGGCCGGCGATAGACTGTATCCCCCTTTTCCATAAATCGCGTTCATAGTGATACATTAATTTTATTATTACGCGCAAAATATAAATTGACAAGTGCATTAGTTAATATGGTAGAATGTATCTACCATGAGAACTATTATCCTTCCCTTTATTGCTTCCTTTGTTATTGTCTTAAGCCTCACCGGGTGCGACAGGGCGAAGAGCGAAGAAGCTTTACCCCCCATAAATGAAAACGAAGAACCAAGTGAAACCAACGCCAATATGGGGAGCGATGTTGTTTCTGCGGAAAATAGTATCGAAATATCTAAAGATGGTTTTTCTCCTGATGTTCTTACTGTAAGTGTAGGTACTACGGTAACGTGGATTAATAACGATACCGAGGCGCACTGGATCGTCAGCGACCCTCATCCCACGCACTCTGTTTTGCCCGAGCTTAACAGTAAAAAGGGTTTACTCCTAAGTGAAACCTATCAGTTTATTTTTAACAAAAAAGGTAACTTTTATTACCACGACGAACTAAACACCACCATGACTGGTAAAGTGGTGGTGCAATAATCTTTTAGAGTACTGTTTTTAGAGTGTAGACACTCATTATTCCCACAATCACCAACAGTATACTGCTTAGGGCACTTGCTTTGTTTGTTTCCGGAATTAGATCGACGGTGGCAATGTAGAAAAAGTTACCTGCGGTGAGAGCGAGTAGTGATCCTATTGTGCTACCGCTCCAGTGATTAACAAGAAGTAGAGTAACAATTGCGCCTATGGGGGTAGCAAGAGCAATAAGCCACGAATAATAGAGCGCCCTCTTCTCGCCCACTCCACTATGCGCAAGCAAGGTGTAGGAAAAAATACCCTCTGGGAATTCGTGGATCACAACGGCAAGGGTAGCAATAATACCTACGGTGGCAGAAACCTCAAACCCTAGCCCTATAAGTAAGCCATCGACTAGTGAATGAAGACCAATGCCCAAAACAGCCGTTTTCGCCGAGGTATGCTCATGTTTCTGTTTTTTGTGAGCAGTGCATGCGTGAGCAACGACAAACTTTTCAAGGATAAAAAAGAGTAAAAACCCTCCCAGTAGCCAATAAGACCATGTTTGCGAAAGCTCAATCGCTTCTGGCAATAATTCCAACACGGCGGTGCCCAAAATAATGCCCGCGGCGAGAGCTACGAGTGGCGCAATGTTTTTTTTCGCCCATTCTGTAAGCATTTTTGCGCAATATGCGCCAAGCACAGTGGCGCTACCGGCAACAATCGCCATAATAATAGTTACGGTATTCAACTTGCCCTTCTTCTTAATTTGTTATACTATTTGTCTTTGGAGATAATATGAAGATAGAAATTATAAAAACGAACTACAAAACAGAGGTCGACGCTCTGATTATACCAGTGTTTGTTGACGATGCTCAAGCCCTTGCGCGTATCGACGGAATGGTTGGCGGTACTCTGCGCGATGAACTTGTTAAAAGCGAATTTAGTGCTGAGCTTGGGCAGAAGATTATGGTTAGGGGTAAAGACAAGGTTAAGGCAAGTAATGTTGTTTTGCTTGGAGCGGGCGAAAAAAGTCGATATAAAACAGAAACATTAAGAAGGTTGGGGGGTGAAATAGGTAAAATAGCCGATGATAATTATTTTTCCCGAGTTGCTATTGAGCTACCCAAAAATAGCACCGGGAATGTACGGGCGCTTGCCGAGGGTCTCTGGCTCTCCGAGTACCGCTTTAATAAATATAAGGAAACAAGCGAAACGCCGAAGCTAAAACAAGCTCTATTGTTTTTGAAAAATCCTAATATAAATCACGAGCGTGCTTTGCAAGGTGCGGCGCTTGCGGTATTGGGCGCAACCTTTGCGCGAGATCTCGTTAACGAACCGAGTAACAAAATGCGTCCTAGAGAGATTGTACAAATAGCGCGGGAAATAGAGGCATCTACGAGCCAAATAAACGCTCGTATATTTACAAAAAAGGAGTTAGAAGAGGAGGGCTTTGGGGCAATTAATGCTGTTTCGGCAGGTTCATATACCGAGCCTTATCTTATTCACCTCGTTTATAGACCAGACAAGGGAAAAGTAAGCAAAAAAATTGCTCTTTTGGGTAAGGGTATTACTTTTGACTCTGGAGGAATCTCCCTTAAACCCGCTGAAAAAATGTCCAATATGAAAGCAGATATGGCGGGAGCGGCGACGCTCCTCGGCCTTTTTAGAGTTCTTCCTATTTTAGAACTACAAATGGAAATACATGCTGTTTTACCAGTGTGCGAGAACATGTTAAGCAATAAAGGGGTAAAGCCGGGCGACGTTATTAAATCTTATAGTGGCAAAACTATAGAAATATTAAATACCGATGCGGAGGGACGCGTAATTTTAGCAGATGGACTGTCGTACATTAGCAAGAAAATTATGCCACAGACCATCATCGAATTTTCCACCCTAACCGGTGCTTGTCTTGTTGCCCTCGGCGAAAACATCGCCGCCATTATGACAAAGAGCGCCAAGTTAAAGCGTGATCTTTTAAGAGCCTCTCGCCGTTGTGGGGAAAAGCTGTGGCCATTGCCACTCGAGCAGGATTATAAAAAGAAAATGGAAAGCGATATTGCTGATATTAAAAACATTTCACTCGATCGGTGGGCTGGAGCAATTATGGGCGGTTTGTTTTTGGCGGAATTTGTTCCTCCAGAGATTGAATTTGCTCACATCGACATTGCGGGACCAAGCTTTTTTGAAAAAAGCACTATCTCTTACATTCCTAGCGGCGGTAGCGGTTACGGCGTACGCTTACTATTGGAGTATTTAAGGATCGTCTCACAATAACCAAAAGCACAGCTCGCGCTGTGCTTTTGTTGATAGTTAGTGTAATTTTTACTTTTTTTGCCCTGGTTTTAGCTTAATAGTTTTGGGCTTTTCTGGTTCTGCCTTGGGTAATTTTACAACCAGGGTGCCATCGACGATATCGGCACTCGCCTTGTCGCCCCTAACATCGACTGGCAAGTTGATGGAGCGACGGAAAGAACCGAAACTTACTTCTTTGTGGAAGTAGTTTGCTCCCTTTTCTTCGTGGCTTGCCTTTCTTTCTCCGGCAATGGTAACCATGTTGTCGCTTATTTCGATGTCGATGTCCTCTTGCTTCATGCCGGGGACATCGGCCTCTATAAGAATGTTGTTTTCTGTTTGGCGTACATTGATGGCGGGGTACTGCCAATCACTGTTACGCGTTAACGTGGTGACGCCCTCGTCAAACATTCTGTCGAGAGCTTCTCTCATACTTGCCATTTCACGCCAAGGTGACCATGGCATGATTTCTTTATCCATGGGGTCTCCTTTCTTTTGATTATTTTCTTTTTGACAGTGGAAAATTACTTCTACCGGCAACTGAAAAAATTGTGCAATATTGATTGCTAGGGGGATAGAGGGAAGATTGCGTCCATTTTCGAGAGCAATGATTGCTTGCCTGCTTACCCCGAGTTGCTCGGCTAACTCTTCTTGCGTCAACCCTACGCGACGGCGAATGTTTTTTAGATGATTATCCACACTCTAAATGTAAAGCAAACTTGACATTTTGTCAAGCTCTCTTGCCGGTTACTGTTGTGTTTATTTAGGTTTACACAGTGAGCGAATATATGCGGTTTTTGTGGTACAATATACTCATAAGCCGTTGTGCTGTAGAGGCAGGGCTCTTGTGGGAGGGAGCATTAGGTTACTTTTTGCAAGTAGAGTTTTTAAAAGAGTCTGTTTATTGCTAGGCATATCTTTTTTGCTGGGCTCTCTTTTGCAGGGTTTAAATAATGCTAGCGCATATAGTGTGCAGGCAGAGGGTGATCCAGTGGCAGAGTTAATTAGGACTAGCGAACTCCACACTGGAGCTTATAGCGAATACAAGAATGCAGTTGCTGATAGTGATGGTAACACTTATGTTGTCGGCTTTATTGGAGATAGAAGGCTAGAATTCGATAGTGGAGTAACGGTAACTGCGGGTTACGAAAGTGATTGCAATGCGCTAATTGTAAAATACGACTCTACTGGCAAGGTGCTATGGGCGAACTCAACGGTGGGTGGCGCGGCGGTTGGCTCTTTCTTTTATGGTGTAGGCCTTGATCCGTCAGGAAATCCTATCGCGGTGGGGGAGGCATATCTCAACACTGACAACGACAAGCCTTTTGGTTTTGGCAACAGTGTAACCTTGTCTCTACCTGTTGGCGGTGACGGTATTATGGTGAAATATGATGCAAACTCTGGCAAAGCACAATGGGCGCAATCTATGAAGGCTAATGCGCAATCAAAAATGGTGTGGGCAAAAGGGGTCGATATTGATTCGAGTGGAAATATTTATGTTGGAATCGGTGCTAGCACCAATGTCTCGATTGATTTTGGCAATAGCGTAACACTCTCAGATTACAGTGGTGGTGCTTTCGTTCAATACAATTCTGAGGGTGTTGCCCAGTGGGTGGTAGAGGTGGGTGATGTGCAACTTAATGCTATAAAAGTTGATGCCTCGAATAATATTTATGTAGCAGGAGATGCTGTTTTCGCAAAGTACAATTCCTCTGGTACCGCACAGTGGACCAAAAATTATGCAACCACGGTACGTGTGGAGAGTATTGCGACAGATTCTTTGGGTAATATTTATGTTGCGGGGCACACAGAAGATACCTTTTCTCACGATCTTGGCAATGGAGTAACTGTTGCGGGGGCTTATCACAGTCCCACGAATGGACCAGATTACAATGTCTTATTGGCAAAGTATAGTTCTTCGGGAGTCGCGCAGTGGGCAAAATCTACTGCTACAGCCCCGAACTACTCGAAGTTTCTCGGGGTGAGCGTGGACAGCACTGGCAAAGTTTATGCCTCTGGTGTTATTTATGGTAGCGGAAACTTTAACTTTGGCGATAGTGTGGTTATTGCTGGTCCATATACAAGGTATAATCTTCTCCTTGTGCAATATAATAGTACAGATGGTAAAACACAATGGGCAAAATCTGCCCTTAGCGGTTTAGATGAATCACAGTATTCTGCTGTCGTTGTAGATAGCTCAGATAATATCAATGTAGTGGGTACTATTAAAGAGGATGGAGAAGGGTTTGATCTAGGTAATAACGTATCTGTTTTTGGCGGATACGGCGACAGTCCGCTCTTTGCATGTTATAACTCCTCTGGAGTTGCACAATTTGCAAGTTCATCTGTTTTGACCAATGGCTCCTTATGGTATGACGGTATTGCAACCGACGCTCAGGGGAACGTATATTTGGCTGGTACTCAATCCGGGAGGCGAGTTGACCTCGGTAATGGTGTAGGAATAACTGCCCCTTACAGTGGAGGCGATAATATGGCATTAGTTAAATACAGCGCGCAAGGTGTTGCACAATGGGCAGTGTCTGCGGTTGTTGCACCAAGAGATTCTTCATTTATTTCTGTTGACGTCGATAATAGTGGCAATGTCTATGCTGCTGGTTATATTAGCGGTGCTTCTGTGTACGATTTTGGCAATAATGTTACCGTGAATGGCGCGTATTCCAATAACCGTAACGCTGTTTTAGTAAAATACAATTCCGAGGGTGTTGCGCAATGGGCTGTATCAACCAACACAGCCCCTCATAGATCGTTATTCAGTAGCATCAAAACAGATGCTTTAGGCAATGTCTATGCCGCTGGCTCAATTTATGGCGCGGGTGAATATCGTTTCAGTGCTGATATTGCAGTACAAGGGAGTTCAACTAGTTATAACGCTGTTTTAGTAAAATACAATTCATTGGGTGAGGTACAGTGGGCACGCTCTAACACAGCTGGAACAAATACTTCTGAGTTTAAGGGCTTAGCTATCGATAGCAACAACAATATTTTTGTTGCTGGCTATGTTAACGGCAATGGTCAATACCAATTTGGTAACAATGTTACAGTAGGAGGGAGTTCGACTGGTAGCAATGCTGTTTTAGTAAAATACAATTCCGAAGGTGTTGCGCAGTGGGCATATTCCACGACAGTTGGTGCTGATAGCTCCATGTTTGAGGGAATTAGTATTAATAACGACGATGATATCTTTGTTTCCGGTATTATTTATGGCACAGGTGATCACCAATTTGGTAGCAGTAGCGTGGTTAACGGTGCCTACACGGGTGATAACGCTCTTATCGTAAAATACAATACATCTGGTGAGGCGCAATGGGCAAGATCGACGACGGCGGGGTTAAACAATTCATATTTTTACAATATCGCCACAGATGCAAATGGCAATGTTTTTGCGGTTGGTTATATTCAGGGTAATGGAAATTTTGATTTTGGCAATAATATTGTGATTGCTGGTTCATATAGTAAGTATACGAATTTTGCCATTGTGAAATATGATTCATCGGGCGCTGCGCGATGGGGAAGGTCGGCTACATTGGTACCCGAAGAGAACATAGCGATTAACAGCTGGTCTTCGGCGATCTACGAATGTGTTTCTATCGATCGTGTGGGCAATATTTATGTGGCTGCATGGAACGAGGATATTGGCTTGTTTGATTTTGGTGATGGTGTCGTTGCCAGAGCAGGGGGTGGCGATTGGCAAACAAATCCTTTGCTTGTGAAGTATACCATAGGTGGTACCTTCGACTACCCCGGTGGTGATGATTCGGGTAATGGCGATCCTGGCGGTAGCGATCCCGGTGGTGACTCTGGAGAGCCTGATGATGAAAAGAAAGACAAAGAAAAAGAGAAAAAAAGCACCATAGAATCAATAAGTCGCCTTACTATTTTGCCCCTTACTGGTGGTCACAAGCTACTAATAAAACATTAAGCGCATACGTTGACTATTTTTAAGCAGATAATGCCTAGCGGAGTATAAGAGCTGTTGTTTTTTGCTTTTATCTTTGATTTCTTTTGTCTTTCTGTAGCCTTTCTATGATGAGGTATAGAAAATTAACTCTATAAAAAATATGGTTTAATTGCGTTGTGGTAGAATAAGAAGCAGGAGGGTTTTGGCATTTATTTTAAAGGCAAAAAAGCTTGATATTTCTACTGGCCGTCAGCCAGTTGCTGTTTTGTATGAGCCAGAAGCAATGAAGTTTGGCATTCATCGAGAAGATAGAATTGAGCTTAAAGTTGGAAAACAAGTTGTGCATGCTCTTGCCGATTTCACCGATACCGAGGTGAAAAGAGGAGAGATCGGGTTATTTGTAGAACTCTGGCAAGATAAAAATGTGCAAAATGGAGACGCGGTAAAGATTGAGCTTGTTAAAAGACCGCCATCTGTCGATGCTATTAAGAGAAAGCTCTTAGGGGCATCGCTAACACAAGAGGATATGCGGTCTATTGTTGGTGATATCGTTGCCGGGCGCTTGAGTGATGTCGAAACAACTTATTTTGTCGCAACGGGTTTTGCGGAGACGTGGAGCGATAGGGAACTCTACTATTTAACGCGCGCTATGGCGGAAACAGGGGACACCCTCGAACTTAAAGGTACGGTCGTTGATATTCACTCTATTGGTGGGTTGCCGGGCAACCGTACGACTATGTTGGCATCACCTATTGCCGCTTGTCTTGGCCTTACTATTCCTAAGAGTTCAACACGTGCAATTACCTCGCCTTCTGGTGTTGCAGACACCATGGAGACACTGGCAAGAGTTGATCTTAGTATTGCGGAGGTAAAGAAGCAGGCGGAAAAAATTGGTGCAACATTGATGTGGGGCGGTTCGGTAAATATGGCGCCAGCCGATGATAAAATTATCGAAGTTTCGTATCCACTCGCTATGGAACCGTACAGTAAAATGATAGTCTCTATTATGGCAAAAAAGGTGGCGATGGGTATTAAATACTTTGTTGTAGAAATGCCTGTGGGAAAGACGGCAAAAGTACGCAGTTTCGACACGGCGAGTTTTCTCGAAAAAAAGTTTCGCTATATTGGTAAACAATTTAATATGAAAGTTAAGGTAGTAAAGTTGCGTGCTTTAGAACCAACAGGGCATGGCGTTGGCCCCGCCCTGGAGGCACGTGATGTATTGCGGGTCTTGCAAAGGAAGCCTAATTATTCTCATACCCTTGAACGTACTGCTTTAAGGTTGGTTGCTTACGCCGCGCAACTTACGGGAAAATATTCTTTTGCCAAAGCGTATAGGGTAGCAAAATCGGTTGTGGAAGATGGTACGGCGTGGCATAAAATGCAGGAAATAATAAAAATGCAAGGACCACAAAAAGGTGTAAGACCAGATATCGATTCTGAAAGCTTAATTAGCAAAAACACCCACCAATATGATGTTCAGGCAAGTAGGCGCGGGCTTGTTACTATGGTTGATAATCGTGCGATTAACGACTTGTGCCGTGTTTTGGGTGCTCCGTTTGACAAACAAGCCGGTCTTTTTTTGCATAAAAGAATTAGAGAGCGCGTTAAAGTGGGAGAGCCCCTTATGACCCTATTTGCGGAAAACAAAGAACGGCTAGCGATGGCGCAAAAGGGTCTAGATAAAATGACAGTCTTTAAGGTTAGTTAATTTTCCTATGGGGCAAAGACGGAGGGTTTCTGCTTGGGTACGCCAAGGTGGCGAGTAAAAGCGATAATTAGAGTGTACGAGGTTTACTGAAGTTAAAATTCTATTTTCCGGAATAGGTTAATAGTGAAATGATTTTTTGTTACCACCGCTTTTGAGGATAAGTTGTTCTCTATTTCTGCCACAGCTATAGGTAGCCAAGATTTGCTAAACAAGCAATACCTAGCACGTATTGTTCTACGTGAGTACCTTTTTTGCTTTGTTGTTCCTGATAAGCTTTACTTGTAACAAGAAAAATAAAAAGTCGCTCCTGCGAGCGACAGTTTCGAAAAAAATCAATATTTTGGTGTGCGTGGGAGGACTCGAACCTCCAGCCAGTTGTGTATAAGACAACCGCTCTGCCGTTGAGCTACACGCACCTATATTTTGAAGTAGTTGGCTAACACTGATATAATACTTTTGTAATGGCTAAAAATCAAGGTCATCGCGTTATAAAGTGGTTATTCGCTACAGGTTCGGTGTTAGCGATTTTTTTGGTTCTCACAGGTGTTGCTTCGGCAACCTACCACGATCGTGTCTTACCGAATACATATTTACTGGGCAAGAACTTTGCTGGTGCGCGAGAAGCGGAAGTCAAGCGATATTTTATTGAGAACCCGCCTTATGTTACCGGGACAGTAAATTTCTCCTTAGAAGGCGATACACAAAACGCCACGCCAGAAGAGCTGGGTGTGAGGGTGGATGTGGATAAGTCTATCGAAAAGCTTTTTATTCAAAATCGAATCTGGCAAACGCCTATAGTAACCCCCAGAGGTCTTACGAGTTTTTTGGGGCAAAAGGTTACTCTGCAGCCTACTTTTGGTATGGAGGAGGAAGTATTCGAAAACAGATTGCGCGAAATGTTTAAAGAAAAAGAAGGAGAACCGGTCAATGCTACTATTGCGGTTGAAAACGATGAAGTCGTTGTTAGAGACGAGGAGCCGGGTTACGCTGTAAATACCAGCGAGGCACAAGAAAATCTTATGCCCTATTTGCCTGGGGGAAGAATTCCTGTAATCGCTCTTACTCTTAAAACCGTGGAGGCACAGGTAAAAGCGGAAGATTTGGAATCGAGTAAGGAGCTTTTGGCGCGCCAGATTTCTGGTCCTATTAGTATTGCAAATAACTACCGTGTTTTGGCTACCGCTGATCTCGCAACGATTGTTGGTTGGCTTGACCAAGAGGCGCTTAGCAATCAACAGGTAAAGGTCAAAGAAGAGCAGATGAAGGATTGGCTCGATAAAAATATAGTAAAAAAAGTTGCTACTGCGTCCCGTCCCCGTCTTGTTTCGGCGACAGACGAAAGTGTCGTCATTGACCCTGGGAGGGCAGGTACTACTGTGGATGCCACCAAGCTTGCGCGCGATGTAGAGAATGCTATAAATACAAACCCACAAGAGCGTGTTATTAGGCTTGCAGTCACAACAATTGAACCAGAAACAAAAAAGGTCGCCCCGGGGTATACTTTAGGGCGTTATCCTGGAAAATATCTTGAAGTCGATCTTAGCAAGCAAATGCTTTATCAGATAGAAGGCGATGTATTGGTGGGTAGTAGAAGAGTATCGACTGGTAAGTGGTCTATACCTACTCCTAAGGGAGAGTATTTTATCAATAACAAGGTAGAGCGAGCATACTCCTCACGTTACAATTTGTTTATGCCCTATTGGATGGCTTTTATAGGTAGCTCCTACGGTATTCATGAATTGCCAGAATGGTCAAATGGGGCAAAGGAGGGGCAGAGCCACCTAGGTACGCCAGTTTCTCATGGCTGTATCCGTTTGGGTGTTGGCGATGCTGCTGCTGTTTATGAGTGGACTGACATTGGTACTCCGCTCATAATACATTAAGCCTTATTTGCCTGTGTACTACCGTGCATTATGTTTATTTGTAAACAGATTAAAAAGCCTGTTATGTGGCAATACACGTTCGTATATTAACTTATTTATATTAAACGAATCTTTCTTATTTGTGTTAAGATTAACTTATGGCTAAAAATAAACTTTGGTTTTTGAATGTCTTGGTTTTGTTGTTTGTCGCTTATCTTTTGTTCTTATGTTATAAAGCAATCGCGAGCAACTATAAAACCACGGCGCGTATAAACGTTCTTGAGGAAGAGATTTCTCTTGCTAACGAGGAAAAAGAGTTTATGGAAGCTCTAAATCTTTACTATGGCACCAACACATTCAGAGAATTGGAGGCACGGAGAAAGCTGGGCCTTAAATTACCCGACGAACAGGTGGTAAGAGTGCCACTTCGCGAAGAGGAAAAATTAAGCGATATTTCCGTTCCTACATCGTTAGCGAAGAGTAAAGGCGAAGAGGGTGGATCTTTTATGCAAGAGGCTAATTCACGCAAGTGGCTCCGGTTCGTACTTCGTATTTAAGTAATATTGTAACATTGCCCCCCCGAACAACAAAACTCCATCATTTTTGAGATGACGTTCTTGTTGTGTTCAGTAATACTATCGAAAAAATAATAAATGGCAACAAGTGCACGACCGTCATTTTACTATTCGAGGGACCCCGCCCGACTGGGCGGGGCAAGCTATCAGCCGTTGATACTGGAACTAACGGGTAGTTCTCGCTTCCGCTCGAACAGTAAAGGGGGGGCAACGGTCGCCATTCTTATCGTTCGAGGCGCGGAGCGCTGAGAACTTCCAACCGTTGATACTAGAACTGACGCAGGAGTTCTCGCTCCCGCTCGAACAGTAACAGGTGTCACGGTCGTCATTTTTTATTGTTCGAGGGTTACTACCCGAGAACTATCAGAGGCTGATATCGTACCTTTCGTAGTAGTTCTCGCTCCCGCTCGAACAGTAAAGGTGTAGCGGGCTTGCCCCACGTTCCTTAGGGCAGAGCAGTTACCCCGTCTTGGAAGTGGCGGGATTACATAAATACTCTCCTATGTTCACTTATTAAAAAACACCCCTTGACAACGTTTTGTATTGTGTTTTATGGTTAGACTACATGGCAGGAAGTTACTTGCTGTGTAATACTGGCTCCAAGGGAATACTTTTGGGGCACAAGCAGGGTTCATATTTTAGCGAATCTTCTTGTGCCCCATTTTATTTGTAAAAATATCAATAATAAAAATAGGGAGGGGAGGGAGGAAGGCGATGATACGCCGATTTAAAAAAATAACAGCAGGTATAGTGCTTGCGACATTTGCTATGTCTACTGTTATATTATCGTTACCAAGTGGAGCGTACGCAGCAGACGAGTTGCCGGAGGTCGTTATTAGTCAACCGACCAATGGTCTCTATATATCAGATCATGGGAAGCTAATTGTTCAGGGAATAGCGAGCGACGACAACGCGGTTACCAAAGTTGACCTACAAATGCTAAATGTAGATACGGGCAAATATTGGTCAGAGGCGGTGTCGAACTGGGTAGATAGTGAAACCAATCATACCATTGCAAACCCTCCTATGTACTGGAGCATAGATCTTGACCCAGTAATCGATAATGGTCATAGATATACTCTTAAGGCGATCGCCACCGATAATTCTTCTCAGGCAAACGAAACATCTGTTTCTCTTGTCGGCGATACCGAGGCACCAGCCATAGCTGTTACCTCGCATGCCGATGGAGATGTAATAAATAGTACGACATTGCGGGGAACGGCCACCGATGTAAGTGGTGTTTCTAAGGTTAGAATTAAAAAGCAGGGGGAGGCAACGTGGTCTCAGGCTAATGGAACAACAAACTGGTCTTACGATTTTACCGCTCCTGTAGCAGACGCCGAGGGTAAGATTTACACCTTTGAGATTCATGCTTACGACAATGCCGTAGGCGCAAATATTGGCCTGCCAATATTTTTGAGCTTAGTGAAAGATAGTATTGCTCCACCAGTTGGGGAAACTATCCATCCAGAAAATAACACTGTTGCTTTTGAAAGCACGGTGGTTTTTGCTGGCGTTAGCGAGAAAGATGCGCTAATGAAACTACAAATTAATTCTGAACCTTACGTGGCAGAGCAAAAGGCGGATGATGCCGGAAATTGGCGCTTTGAGGTGCCAGCGAGCGAGCTGGGAGCTGGCATACATACTGTGGCGCTTACAGCTACCGACAAGGCGGGTAATGCGAATACTCGCCACATGACTTTTACCGTTGCCGAACAGGTTGTGGCGCAAGTGTCAAAGGCAAAGGTATCGCCGAGCTTACCAATCTACCAGCCAACATTGGCGGTATCGACCGACCATATTGGTGTGTCCGCACCTGCCCCGGGCGTCGCAGAGAAGAAAGAAGAGGAAAAACCAGTGGAAGAGGGCAATGTTGAAACAGGTGCTGGTGAGGGTGAAGAAGACGAAGCAAGTCCTTGGCAAACCATTGTTACAGTAATTGCAATTCTGGTGATTGCTATTGGGGTAGGAACGGTAGGTTATTATGGATACGAATGGTGGCTTTCGCGCAATGCAATGCCAGTAGGTGCAACGAAAAAACCCGAGAAACGAGAAGAAACAACGGGTACCACAAATAAAGCAAAAAGTAAGAAGAAGGGTAGCCGTTCACGTCGCTCTTCGAGCAGGTGGTAATAGATTGAGCTTTATTAGTCTCGGTAACTAGTTTACCGAGACAATAAAAGGCTTAATTTAGTAGTAGGGTTCTTGTCGCTTTGCTCCTCGAACATATCCTGTTACTGTTCGAGCGGAAGCGAGAACTATCGGGTGGGATGTAGCATCAGCGGTTGATAGTTCTCGAGATGGCGCTACGCGCAATTCTCTCGAACAATAGAAAGTGGTGGCAACTACTCTCTCTTTACCGTTCGAGCGGAAGCGAGAACTCCTGCGTCAGTTCTAGTATCAACGGTTGGAAGTTCTCGGCGCGCTGCGCCTCGAACAATAAGACTAGTGGCTGGGCGTTTGCTCTGCCCCACCGGGCGGGGTTCTCGGCGCGCTGCGCCTCGAACAATAAAAAACACGTCCCGCTTCGCGCTCGAACAGTAAAAATAGTGTTCTTGCTCCCCGCAAGCAACAAAAACCCAAATTAATAAATTATGGTATACTTATTTTGTAGATAATTGAGTAGGAAAGAAAGGTTTTAGGTGCTAGATAAAAGTAGAAAAATTTCACCTATAAAAACTATTTAATTATCACGCCTACACTCAGTACCGTGTAACGGTTTTCTTTGCCTGTAAAAGGTCCGTGAAAGGAGGTATATCATAATCAGAAGAAGGTTATTAGGCCTAACGCTAGTGTCGCTTTTGCTTGCGGCTGTTATGCCTTTGGCTGTTTTTGCCTCTCCTCCTGTTGTAAGTGGTGAATGGTCGGTAGATGATGGCAACACCTGGAATGCCTTTGGTGGTGGTGTTGTACCAACACTAGGTTTTGTTGGCAATTCTGGCCAAGAACTTCTGGTACGTGTTTCTACAACATTTAGTACCGGTAACACAAAACAAATAAAAGTTACCATTGCCGATGGTCTAGAGTGGATAGACAACGGAGCAAGTGGTTTCCCAGAAGGAATGCTTATTGGTGACCCTGTTGGGCCAGAAGGTCAAACAAAATGGCCAAGCAGCGCGGATCCGCAACATACTATCAACAACGGTAGTTATACTTACACGCTTAACTCAGGAACAACAGACGCCACACTCACCTTTCGTGTGGCGCAAAATGTAGTCGATGATTACCCCTCTCAAACCAACCCTATTGTTGTCGATGTCAATGAAAACGGCGCCTCTTCCCAACTATCTCTTCCTACTATTAACTACGAGCAGACTCCTGGAATAATTGCGGGAATTTCAAGGGAAAAAATTGTTCCCCTAGATACAGACGTTGGTACGATTTATTCTCTTTTGACAATATATAACTACGGTAGCTATAGCCCCATTACACGTCTCTTCGAAGATATAAAAATTACCCTCGAAGCCCCAAGCGCTGCCGAAGTTAATGGCACTTACGCAAGTGGTCCAAGTGGCTTACAAGCTATGATCAACGGAGGCTGGACCTACAACAAAGTCTCTACTGACCCTGTCGCAGGTACCAGTGTCTGGGAATTTACTCTCGACAAAAGACGCTCTTACTTCTTTGGTCTTTCGCCTATCTGGCACTTCCCATCGAGTAGTTTTAATGTTGGTGAGAGCGTTACTATTAACTACAAAAAAACAGAGTGGACATATTATGGTAACGACGAGGGGTATAAGGTAGAGTATGGAGTCGGAGAAGAATCCTCGAGGACGGAGACATATACGTTTAGCAACGAAGAAAATGTCCTTCCCCTGAGGGGAACCTATATTAGGGCTAGCCATATTTCTCCCAACCACCCAGGAGCTCACGGCGATTTGGGCTCATACGGTATTGCCAACCAAGGCGGTAAAGACTCTACCCCCAAGTGGGTCGAGCTAGAGTTCGATACCACCAAAGTTGGTGTTACTGCTCTTGATTTAATCGGGGAGCCAGGGACGCGCAATATAGAAATCCAGTATCGCAAAGAAGGTGAAACAGGCTGGCCAAATACAGCAACGCTTTCTAAAACCTTTCCCAGCTCGCCCCCGACTTTATCCCGCACCTTGCTTTATGGCACAGAGTTAGGGCTTGCAGAAACGGAGTATATAGCAGCACTGCGCTACAAAATGGAGCACACCCCCGAGGGCGGAGGCTCTCCCTATGGCGTTAAAAGTGGTTACGAAACCAATCCTTCTGTAAATGCCTTTTACGGCATTGGCAAACCAGGCTGTTCCTCCCCAATAGAAACAACACTTTCTGTGCGCGATGTTACCGACGCTAGCCAAGTGGTGAGTACAATCATAAGTACTCCTTCTACCGAGATAGCCTCTGCAATTACTCCTGTTTTAGAGAGCAATAGGGTTGTAGAGGCGGGAGAGAGTTTAGATTTTTCTGCAACAATCAAAAACTATTCCGGTGGTCAACCGTGGTTTAGCAAAACTCCTATTATATATATTCGCGATGAAACGGGGCTAGGTATTAGTAATTTATCTCTTGTTTCCTCGAGGGGAGTAGATTTGCTGGCAACCTACCCGGGCAAAGTAACTTGGAGTCTTGACCATAGCGAGCCCGCAGACCCTGTTACTGGTATTGTGCCCAAGGTTTACAAAATAGACACGAGTGGACTTAACGATACTAACTTATCTTATGAGGCTCAGTATGCTGCGGCAACAGGGTACCACACATACGAAAGAAGGTTGCGTACCCTCAAGTTAAACTGGACCATTAACACACCAAGTGATTACAACGACGGCGCAAAACAACATCTTAATCACGATATTCTATGGGTGACAGATACATACTCGGAGCGAATGAGTGGTGCTGGTCGCAAGGGCGACCCCTACAAGGTGCACTCGCAAAACCAAGACAATCAGTTGGTGGTGAGTATGTCGGAAGACACCTTTTATTACCAAGTTAAAAACCGTAACGACCTTAGTGTTACTACCGAGGCTAAATCTACACAAGATGGCGCAGTGTGGACGACCTGGAGTGGTAGTGTCGATGACCTCATACCAATAAGTTTTTCCCAGAACTACCAAGTACGTACGACTCTTACTAACCATAGTGGCCTACCTACAACAAGCGATCCAGATAAGGCTAGTTATATCTATATTCCCATTCCTAAAAAAGGTCAGCAATGGGGGGTCTTGAACGAAGGGTACTCTGGTGCTCCTAACGGTCTTGGTACGGCCCTAGACACCTTTGGTTTTGATTCTTTTTTGGCTGACCCTGTCTCTAATCCCGACACCAGCCTCTATACTATTACTTACGGCACAGTACCCACAGGTGGCTTTAGTGCCGACACTAGCTTTAGTGCTATTGGCGATGCACTTAAGGCGCACACTGGTTGGAGCAGTAGCTATGACGACAATACTAATATGGTGCGCATCCGCGCAGTAAGTATTCCTGTTAACACCCCTCATAATTTTACTATGGAATTACGTAGTAATGTTCCCACTAATGCAGAAAACTCTGTTAATATCTACAGACCTGTTTATTGGCAAGACTTAACCAATGCTCAAGGAGATACCTTTACTACGTGGGCGCAAGGTGACCCTATTGCCGTCCAACTATCTCGCGGCAACCTTCAAGGACAAGTCTTTTTCGATGGTAATACTAACTCTGTATGGGATAGTGGAGAGGCAATCTCTTCGGGCACTCATAATTTTAGTGGTTGGACTCTTGGTATTTACACGACTGCCCATGCCACTACACCCGTTGTAGAGTTTAATCTTGCCACAGACGGTAGTTACTCTATTGGGGGGTTATCTCGCGCTATTGCATACAACCTACGCCTCACAAGTCCCCAAGGAGAATCCTACTATGTAGGTCCTAGTAATAGAACCTATAGTA
>ERZ795058.2636-NODE-2636-length-20578-cov-6.672709_pt1 | contig 20578 bp, 16 predicted proteins | sample MGYA00375142_ERZ795058 | MGnify/ENA primary metagenome ERZ795058 (study PRJEB30187, sample SAMN05720210) | activated sludge metagenome | isolation source: anaerobic digester from wastewater treatment plant | place: Japan | collected 2015-04-20 ... | reverse complement strand
TTCCTCTTGAAGTAGTATCGAAAGTAATCCTGCGGCATCAGGACTTGAAGACAACTCAGGTCTATCTTGGAAAGATCAGTGATTCCGAAGCGATCCGATGGATGGACGTTCTGCATGGGAAATAAAATCATCATTGATAACCAACTCAAACGGTGAGGTTTTTGGGGACATCAAATGGCATCGGGGACATCCATAAGATGTTCTCCTGCTATTCAAAATTACACTATTCATCCTGATAACGAGAAAGGGTCTCGATCAGGGAAGATGAAGAGTACGATGGATATTGTTCAGTCTTAAAAACCGTTGACAAAATATTCCATAGGAGTTATATTCCACCCATGGCATGGGAAGTTGAATATACTGACGAATTTGAAACATGGTGGAACGGTCTGGATGAAGAAGAACAGGTCGAAATTGACGCCATTGTTGGTTTACTGGAAGAAAAAGGGCCCCATCTGCCTTACCCTTACAGTTCAGATATCAAAGGGACCAAATACACCGTCATTCGAGAATTAAGAGTTCAGCATAAAGGTAAGCCATATCGCATCCTTTATGCTTTCGATCCACGCAGGGCAGCCATTCTTCTCATTGGCGGCAGGAAGACGGGTAGCAACCGGTGGTACGATAAATATGTGCCATTGGCCGAAAAAATTTACGAGAAACATTTAAAGTTGTTGAGAGGGGAAGGAGGCGCCGAATGAGCAAACCATACTCTGTTTTGAGGGAAAAAATGAAACCCGCAGCAAGGAAAAAAGCGGCGGCAAAGACAAAGGCGCTACTGAATGCAATGCCGTTGCAGGAATTGCGTCATGCAAGGAATCTGAGCCAGGAACAACTGGCACAAACATTGTCTGTCCGTCAGGCGGCCGTATCCAAACTGGAGAAACGGACGGACATGTATATTAGCACCTTAAGAAATTTCATCAAGGCTATGGGAGGCGACTTGGAAATTATCGCCAAATTTCCTGACGGGGCAGTTCAGATCAACCAATTTGAAGATATTGAAACAAAAACAGCCAGAACTCACTCTGCAAGTTCTGGCTGAAAGATGCAACATCTCACGGGGAAATATCCTGATAATCAATAATCTACAGGGCTTCCTGAAAGAAATGGATCGTCATCATTTTCAAGTATACTTGATTTCAATTTACAATAAATACAAATCACTACCGACGACAAACATTAGCATTACGTCGCGCTTATTATTCAATTGACATGTATAACATACAATTTTATAGTTACTATATAAACAGGTGATGTCTTGCTAAAGAAGGATAAAATGCGCGTATACATAGGCTTTGATGAGTGAAGTGTTAACTTACCAAATAAAGAAATGGCATGTTTATCTATTCTTACTAACCCTAGTAAGCATCTTCTTTTACTGCAATAACATGGCATACAGTTTTTTTAGTAATGAGAATTTTGGCGATGATTTTAGATATGAGAATTTGAAAATAGACAATAATATAATAACTGGAACAATTATAAATACAAGCAACCGTACGCGTACCAGAGTTTCTATGAGGATAATTGCGGCTAATGTAGATGGATCAGAAGCATACTGGCAAACATCCATATCCATAGGAACTATGGAACCAAACGGTCTATATCATTTACGTAGGGAATATAATTCTAGGGAAAATCCAGCCCAGTTTATATTTACTGTAACAGAGGATAAAGAATCTAAAATTGTTAATCTGCGGAAAGAAAAATCATCCAATAATTCGTACTGCACAATTAATCCAGATTCCTCGGGAGTGAATATAAGAGGTCAAGGACAATGCTCTTCTGATAAATTCAGGTTGAATGGCGGATTCGTTAAATTTAAAGCTTGGCACGATGGGAAAAGTAATTTCATTGTTCACTTGATCAACCATAGAGGACAGGATGAAAAACTTCTTGTAAACGAGAATGGATCTTATCAAGGATCATCAGCTTTTAATCTCAGAGCGGGTGGATATTACTTAATAAACACTAAAGCAGATGGTGATTGGTCTGTAACACTAGAAAATCCAAATCCTAAGCAGGAATATCCTAGTCATGAAAATAAGTTCCAAAAAAAGATCAATATTATTAAAGAGAAAGATGGATCTGTGACGATAACTGATAAGAATTAAAGCATATATATTTCACGTCGTTGGACGGAGTTTTCCTGACACAAGATGGAAAGACGATCACGAGTCACGACAACTTCCTGAAAGAGAGCATCCATCAATTTTAATGGATATCCACCCTTTCGACCCGTAATCAATAATGCTAATTTATGGCTAATTGTTTTATTGTCGCTAAAAATTTCGTTCATTTCTCCAATGGGGATATAGGCTGTTAGAGAATAAACCGACAGCTCATCATTTACCTAAAAATCTGGTCTTCTCGATAAAAACATGACGCCGCCTGATAAAATTTTTAGTTGACAAGTGTTTTTTAAGTTGATATTCGAACATTCGTATAAAATATTCTAATATTAACAGGAACGAGAAATGGACCATACAAAAGAAGAAAAAAAAGGACAAATCATTCAAGTGGCGTTTGACACCATAAAAAAATATGGGATCAAAAGGGTTACCCTCGAAGATATCGCCCATGCATCCGGAATGGCAAAAACATCCATTTATTATTATTTCCCAAGCAAGAACGCATTAATAACTGCTACAATTACGCACTTTTCAAACATTATCCTGGATCAGATTGAGCTCGTAGTGAAATCAAAACAATCACCCGAACAGAAGCTGATTTCGAGTTGGAAAATCATTTTTTCCCATATGAGGGAAAGTGGTTACTTCATCAACATGGACAAGAATACCATGACCCAGATGGTTTCACTGGCAAAAGAATTAATCAATAAATTCCAGGAAAGATACCAAAACTTGATAAGAAAAATCCTTCTTGAAGGTAAAAAAACAGGCATATTTCAAGTAGATGATGTTGACCTTTGGGCATTATTTCTGTCGGTCGGTTTAATGGGACTTATAGAAAATGAAAACTCGCAGGAGCAAATTCTAAAGGATGATAAAATTGTTGATAAGGTGAGCAAGCTGCTCCTGAACGGTCTGCTCAAAAGGTAATATTTTACCCGTGATTAGAACATTGATAATATTTAATCTATTCGACTAAACAACGGGAGTTCGATTATGTTCAACAGAACGGCCGGAATATTAATCCTTGGAATCATCATTAATTTGTTGCTTGCGCCAGGTTCCTCTTATGCACAAGTCGATCATCATGCTTCTTTATCAGCAGAAAAACTAAGCCTCAAAAAGTGTCTGGAAATCGCATCTCAAAAAAACCAGGATATCGAAAGAGCCAGGTCCGTGACTGCTGAAATGGATGCGGAAAGGCGCGTCGCCAGAGGAAGGTTCGGGCCGGTAGTCAGGCTGGAAGCCAATAACATCAACTGGGATTCTCCCTTCGGAGTGGCTGTCGACTTGCCGATTCCTGGAATGACAACTACACCGGAAATAGCAATCAGAGAAAGGAACACTACGCAGTATTCGGCAACCGTTGTCCAGCCAATAACGGGACTCTGGACGGCATACGCAGGCTACAAGGCGCAGGCATCTGCCCTGAAGGCATCACAGTTTCAGGAAATGGCCACGAAGAATGACGTGATCTTTGCAGTAACTGATGCATTTATTCAGGCACTTGAAGCCCAGTACATGGTGAGTATTGCCGAGGCTGGCTTCAAGGTGATTGATGCACATACCGCAAAGGCCAGGCGTTTCTTTGATAACAAGCTCATAGCGCGAAATGATGTTCTGGAGGCTGAGGTAAGGAAAGCGGAAGCACAGGGCCAACTTATCCAGGCACAGGGTGGCGCGAGGCTTGCCAGAGCAAACCTCGCATACCAGATCGGTTTGCCGTCTGACAAGGAAATATGGCCTGAAGAACTCGACATCATGGTTCAATCGGACAATATCGAATCATATGATCCGGAACAACGCCCTGAGCTAGCGGTGATCAACTCAAGAATCGAACAGGCATATGCCGGTCAAAGTGCCGCGCGTTCCCGCCTGCTTCCTGAAATCAATGCTGTCTTCAAATGGCAGGGAAGTGATGGCATTTATATGGAGCCGGAGAAAGCATGGATGGGTGGTGTGCTGCTTTCATGGAATGTCTGGGATTGGGGAAGCACTTATTATGGCCTTGATATCGCCCATGCCCGCGTGCTTCAGGCGAAATCGGCTCAGATCAAGGCGAAGGAAGGCATGCGGCTTGAGATTCTTCAGGCAAAAATTGAACTGGACACGGCCCGAACACAGCTCGATGTTACCAAAGGCGCAGTGGTACAGGCCGAGATGAACCTGGAAAGCGTGAAAAGACGTTTCGAGGTCCAATACATTGGCAGTACCGAAGTTCTTGATGCTCAAGTGCTCCTGGACAGAGCGCGTTTCAACGAGGCCCATGCAAGATATGCCTTAAGCAGGGCATATGTAAAACTCAGGCGAGCCCAGGGTCTTGACCCTGTTCCATCCGATGGGGGAATAAACAATGAAACTTAAAACCTGCTTGTTCAAGTCTATTATAAAGACTCACTATCAGCTTTGTTTCATCGTGCTCCTAGTTTTTGTTCTTGCATGTCTTTTTGCAGGCTGCAAAGATAGAGCCGAAGGCACGATCAATACCGGGAAACAGCCATGCATAGTTGAAACACATACGGTAACTGCAGAGAAGGCGCAACGGACCGTAGAATTGTCCGGCATCACGGAGCCTGTCATGCAGGCTAACCCTGCAGCCCGTGTTATGGCCAAAGTTCTCAAAGCCGATTTCCATGAAGGCGAGCAGGTGCAAAACGGGCGCACCCTTGTGGTGTTGGATACAAGGGACCTGCAGGCGCGTAAGATGCAGGCTCAGGCAGGACTTGCGACGGCACGCCATGCTTTGGAGATTGCCAGCACGAATCTGGCCCGCAAAAAAGACCTTTACAGCACCTCCGATATTCCATTGGCTGAGCTGGAGATGGCACAACTTGCCAAAAGCCAGGCAAGCAGCACTGTGAGCGCAGCCAGTGCTATGGTCAGCGAAATGGATGTCAATCTGTCCTATGCAGTTGCCAAAGCACCCTTTTCAGGAACGATTGTCAGAAAAATGACCGAGAACGGGAACATGGTGGCACCGGGGCAACCACTTTTCATTATTCAAGACAATTCCCGCATCAGGATAATAGCCCCTGTAGGAACGGATCTGGCCGCCTCACTCAAAGCGGGCGAAAAGATTGCAGTCAGCATCGGTAATGAAAAGGTTGGAGGTATTATCGAGGGCATTATTTCATCAGGTGATGTCCGTGCGCCGGGACTCCGCCTGCAGATACTCGTGGAAAATCCCGGATACCGTTACCAGACAGGCGTCCTGGCCATCGTTAAAGTGCCCCTGGGAATGAAAGAAGAAAAAAGATTAACCATTCCCAGAGACACCCTTGTCAAATCCGGCCAGCTTAGCGGGGTTTATGTTGCCGGAGACGACAAGATAGCCCATCTTCGTTGGCTTACCATAAGTGAGGACAAGGACGGGTCGATCAATGTTCTAACCGGGCTGAATGAAGGCGAGCGCGTTATTCTCTCACCTGGAAAAACCGGTGTAGGTGACGGCCAGGTTATATCGGTGGTCCATAAATGAAATGTTCCAAGCCCCAATTAGGCTTTTCAGGCCGGTTGACCAGTCGATTCATTACTTCCAAGTTGACTCCTCTGCTTATGATGGTGGTCCTTGCCATAGGCCTTATGGCCATCTGGACAACGCCCAAGGAAGACGATCCCTCCCTGGTAGTGGCCTCTGCCGATGTTGTTATCGTGTATCCCAGCCGGGGGGCCAAAGAAATAGATGAGCGCATTGCCAAACCAGTCGGGCAGTGGATCAAAGAGCTAGATACGGTAAAGCATGTCTATAGTTCGACAACTGATGACGCCGTGATGTTCAGCATCGAATTTCACAGCGGCATACCGCAGGATAAGGCGCTTTCACAGCTCTATCAGCAACTCAATGCCAACATGAACCGCCTTCCCTCAGGCGCCTCTGCCCCTCTGGTGAAGCCCAGAGGCGTTGACGATGTCGCCGTCCTGAGCGCCACCTTGTGGTCAGATAAAGTAGGACCTGATATCCTGAGAAGGCTGGCAGCCGAAATGGCGGACAAGCTGCGGGCGTTGCCGAACGTTTCACGGGTGGATATCACGGGCGGGTTGCCCAGAACCATCAATGTAGAACTCGACGCCAGAAAGCTCGCCGAGCGCAGCCTGGGAGCAGACCGGGTATTGCAGGCGATAAGGGCATCTAATGTCAGGCTTCCGGCGGGAAAGATTTCAGGACCGGATGGCGTCTATAAAATCACAACAGGAGCTTTCATCAAATCTGCCGAAGATGTAGCAAGCCTGATCGTTGGAGCAAACCAATCAGGTCCTGTATACTTGAGAGATATCGCAACCGTAAGGGAAGGTTTTGCCGAACCTGCTAATTATGTTTCCAGAATCGGCAGCAATACAAACTGGTCGGCATACCCGGCCGTAACGATTTCGATAAACAAAGTTTACGGTTCCAATGTCACCGATGTCACCCGTCAGGCCAAAAATATGCTCGCTGGCATTGCAAAGAAAATCCTGCCCGCTGATGTGCATCTTGACATTACGCGCGATAATGGGCAGATCGCCATAACAGCACTGAAAACCGTGTTGGAACACATGGTAATTGCACTTCTGGTAAGTGTTTTGCTGATCATCATTGCGTTGGGATGGCGTGAAGGTGTAATTGCGGCAATAGTGTTGATTATAACGCTCTTAATCATTCCGATCATTTACAAGCTGACAGGATTTACGCTCAATAGAGTATCTATGGCCGCAATGGTTTTTGCCATAGGGCTTTTGATTGATAATGCGATCGTTGTTATAGAAAACATTCACCGTCACTGGCACAGCGGCGATCAAAAAACTGCGGCGATTGCCGTTAAAGCCGTGGAGGAGGTCGGTCCGCCGACCATACTTGCCACCCTGATGGTAATTATGGCTTTGTTGCCGACCGCCTTTGTCTCAGGCATGACCGGTCAATACTTGCGGCCCCTGCCGGTCGGGGCTTCCATCGGCATGCTTTTCTCTTTGTTTATTGCCTTAACCGTAACACCCTATTTATGCAATATGATTCTTCGTAGTACGCCCAACAAAATAGATGAATCCCTGAACGGCGACAATACGCAAAAAAAGAAAGGTCTGAAATCATATTATCTTGATGCGCTAGCATTCATACTTGCCAAACCTTCGCGCGCCTTTAGTGTTTATGCGATATCCATAACGCTCCTCGTTGCAATGGTTGCATTAATACCGGCCCGCATAGCGATTGTCGAGGCCATGCCGTATAAAAACTCTGATGAGATGTCGGTAATGATTGACATGCCACCCTATATGAGCCTTGAAAGCACCTATGCAAAGGCAATCGATGTGGCAAGAAAGCTCAGGGAAATACCGGAAGTAACCGCATGTCAAGTCTATGCAGGAACATCCGCACCATTAACTTTTCTGGGTGTGGGTCGTCATTTCGACTTCCGGAATGAGCCTGACAAAGCCGAAATTCACGTTCAACTAAAACCAGCTGAGGAGCGCAAGAGGCACAGTCATGAGACGGCCCTGCAAATGCACTCACTCATAGCGCCGATGCTATCGGGTAAAAATATTTTCTTCACCGTCGCGGAACTCCCACCCGGGCCGCCGTCCCTTGCGGCAATCGTTGCCGAAGTCTATGCGCCAGATGAAGAACAAAGACTTATTGCCGCGGAAAAGGTAAAAACTGTTTTTTCAAAAATGCCCGATGTCATCAGTATAGACTGGACAGCCAGACGCGGCGTGCCAGAACTTGAATACGAGATAGATTTACAGAAAGCGGCCATGCGCGGCGTCATCGGTGCCCAGGCATCCGATACGGTTCGCACCCTCATTGCCGGGGATTCCAGCACAATGGCTCAGCTTCCGGATGAAAGGGAGGGTGTTCCGATAACTATCCGTCTGTCGCGCTCTCAGCGGACAAGCCCCGAGGACATAGACTCACTCCTCTTTACCTCGATCATGGGCGGGATGAGTGTTCCGGCATCCGATATCGGAACGCTGAAGAAAAATGACGGGACATATCCTCTCATGCGCAAAGACCTTCAGCCCGTTGTGATGGTGTCGGCTGAAGCAACTGGAGTGGGTGCTACATATTCGATGAAAGACATCTCCAAACTTTTAGAAAAAGAAACGATGCCTGATTCGAAGCCCATTGAGATATTATGGAAGGATAAGGTTGTTGATCATGGAAGCTACGCGCTCAACTGGGCAGGAGACTGGACAATACAGCGTGATCTTTATAACGATCTGGGAATGGCCTTTGTTGCCGTGCTGTTCCTCATATATGCCATGTTGGTCGCCTGGTACGGCTCATTTCTTATACCGATCATCGTAATGCTGCCGATCCCGCTCATTTTTATCGGTGTGATACCAGCCCATGCACTGCTGGGAAAAGCCCTGAACGGACCGGGAACAGTCGGTGTAATAGCGCTGGCCGGAATAGTCTTGCGCAATTCCATCCTGCTGGTCGATTTTGCCCGCAGCCATATCGCAGACGGCATGACTGTAAAAGAAGCTGTCTTAAAAGCGTGTTCGCTCCGGGCTAGGCCGATTATCATCACCGCTCTTGCCATAATCCTCGGGGAAAGCGTTTTATACTTTGATCAGATGTTGCAGGGGCTTGGCATCACCATGCCTTCAGGAACATTCATTTCTACCCTGCTTACTCTTGGCATTGTGCCTGTTGCCTATTACCAGCTTGCATCCTTGCAGCAGAAAAGGGCCTTGAAAAAAGCAAGTAATCTACCGGAAGGCATATAATCCGCCAGTTGGGCAATAAATATTATATGTTATCATGATGTTTACTCTTCTAACATCTCGCACAAGACGGACACTGTGTTACCGTGCCGGATAGATCAAGTCTTGCCTCTTTCAACCCGTACTCTCCTATTTTGTTTGATCTATGAGATTGCGGACTTGTAGGTGGCATCAACGTCTAACGATGCCTTCCTCTTCTAAGGAAGATGTCAAGTATTTTCTCTTTGTCCATGTCGTTAAAGCTGAAAATGGTTGACCCCCTGTCCATTGTTAAGACAAAAAATATATTGGGTCTAAGGTGCATCTGATACGTCTGCACCATTAAAAGTTTATCGTCCCATTAGATATTGTCATCTTCGGGACCGGGCGTTATCCACAGCCATCTCGGAGCAGCCCTTCCGCGGAGCATGGCGGAGAGATGGCTGTGGATAACGCCGCCACTGCCGCTTGTTCATAATGCCACTGCCACTTATGTGGTTGTTCGTTGAAATACATTTCATTGTGCATTGATGAAGATAAACCTCATCATATTTGACGGTGCGCCAAAGGTTGTGGTGGCACTTCGACCTTTTTTTCCTTTTCACCTAACCTCTTTTATTCTACGGGCCTTTGATGCCCAACTTACCTTATGCAGGACGAAAAGGGTGGTGGAAGTTGACCAAGCTGAATCCTACAAACCTGTTAGCTTACGAAGGCACACGGTCCTTCCTTCCACCACAACCATGCTTTTATTTTATGTTTATGCTGCGGCAGCCGGCGCCAAATCTTCAAACTCCCGTTTATCCCGCAGCAAGGCAAAGATCACTTTGATCAGCTTGATTGCTACCGCACAAAGCATCTCTTTGCGTCTGGGCTGCTGACCAAACCGGTTCTTTGTTTCTAACTTTCGTTGATAGTATTCCTGGAAATAGTTGCTCAGAACCACAACCCTCATACTCATAAAGAAAAGATATTTCCGTAAAAGCCATCGCCCCTTTTTGGAGATGAACCTTCGGCCAATACGGGAACCTGAATCACTCTCCTGGGGATCATATCCGGCGTACTTTACAATCTGACGGGCATTATGAAAATGAGCAGAATCCCCCAGTTCTCCCAGAAACACAGCGGCAGAAAGAGGGCCGATGCCGGGTATGCTCATCAAATAGGTCGCTGCGGGTGTCTCCTTCAGTAAACTCTTCAACTGCTTATCTACATTTTTAAGTGACAAGACCGTCCGTTTCACTTCTTCCAGGCACATTTGAATGCGGTATCGGTCAGCACTGCCTATCTGTTTTAAACCAATACTTTCTTGAGCCGTCTTGCGGAGCGCTTTCGCTTTTTGTAAAGATTCTTTCTTCTTTCGCGAACTTCGTGCGATGAGATCCTGAAGAGTGGCTACCTCCATCAACATGACATCCTGAGGGAAAGGACACTGATCAAGAATTGCCCATAGACTTCGTGATCCCATGGACCAGAATATCTCATGCAGTTCGGGGAAATAGTCGTCCAAGGCCGCATGTAAGGAGTTTTTCGCGCTCACGCTGTAACGAAGAAGCCTCTCACGTGCCTTTGATAATGTCCTCAGTTGCCTCAGCACGCCATCCTCGATGACGGTGTCAATATATTTGCCTTCCCGGGTGATGTTCGCTATGGTTAACGCATCCCTCTGGTCACTCTTGGCGGATGAACTCTCATCCAGTTCCCGGTGATGCTTCAGGGCCGTTGTCCTCACAAAACGAACCTCATAACCATGCTCTTTTGCAAAATAGGCCAGTTTCCTCCAGTAATGTCCCGTCGGTTCCATCCCGATGAGAACATCCCTTAGACGATGCTTCTTTTTTAGCCCTTCAATCATATCAAGAAACTTTTCAAATCCTTCTCGATTGTTATGGAGCTTTGCACACTTGAACAATACGTTGCCTTCCTTGTTCATGAATCCCAATGCATTGAAGGCATTGCCGATGTCAACCCCGACAATGAGGGTTGTGTTCCTGATTTTTTGACGACGGGCCGCCTGTCTGTTATAATCGCTTTTAGACATGGTATTTTCTCCTTTCTGCTATGGTTGTTTTGGCTATTCAACTTTAACAGATCGAAAATACCATGTCCGCTCCTATCTTCCTTATAGTAAGCTGAAGTCAACAAATCACAAGACGTGACCAATATACTAGATTTCAATCATCAATAATGTATTAGCACATAAAATGTTCGCTCAATCTGTCATCTCCATCAAGCAACTTATCAACCGGAAAGTTTATGTGTGACAAACCGGATAAATCATTTGCTTCTTACAATATGGCAAAAACTTCTTGACACACAATTTCCCGTCGTATAAATTTATTAATACTAACAGTAAATTCTTATCAAGAAGGGATAAAAAATACAAACTTATCCTGAAAACTATATGAATTTTTGAACGAACCAATAAAATTATCAAAATTTAATTTTTTAGGAGGATTATTTATGAAAGTTGTCTTTATCATTTGGATCAGTTTAATTTTTATGGGGTGTGGATTAATACTTCCGACATCTTCTTTCGTAAAACCTTCTGGCCCAAATAGATATAGTATTAAGGTTTTTGAAGGAAGGGGAGAGGATATATACCTTAAATGGGACAATCAAATGCAACAAACTTGTGGTTCAAAAAAAGCAGTAACCATAAATCAAACATTTGTTAAAAATCCGCAAGGTCTCAATTACCTACAGGGATTATTTCAGTGTAAGTGATGCAAAGTTGAGGAAAGGCAGGGTCAGCAATGGTCCTGCCTTTTTTTGCACATTACAAATAGAAATTCTTAACCTTGTACTCTATCAAATACTGAAGAGTGGTAGGTGCTATACGTAAAAAAATGATGATTGCAACTTAGGCGGCACAAGTTCATCATCTATCGGTATTTCCTATTGATTTACAGGAAAGGCGATAGCGATGGACTAAATAGCATCATTGAGATTCAGAATTCTTCTAAAACCTCACTAAAGATCATGAAAAATCATACCGAAGGTTAGCAATAGGGTAGCATAAAATAAAAAAGGGATTAGACGATTTGCCTAATCCCTTGTTATTATTGGCGCGCCCAGGAGGATTCGAACCTCCGACATCCAGATTCGTAGTCTGGCGCTCTATCCAGCTGAGCCATGGGCGCGTTTATTTCACAAGACGAGGCAGCCCTATAGCATATTATTGACGCGATGCAAAATGAAAATATGCCGGTTTGGAGATGCGGAACGCCTGGCTCCAGGGTTGCACCAGCGACACCGCAGGGTTTTAGGCCCTCACAATGATCATCTGTACAAGTCTGCAAATGGGTCCCATCCGGGATCCTCTTTCCAGTCATACTCGATTTCGATGCTGTTTTGTTTTGCAACCGCATGACCCAGCAAATCTGCGATAAAGCCAAATGTCATATCCATTCCGGCACTTACGCCGGAGCTGGTGTAAATATTACCATCCTTCACCCACCTTGCCTTTTTGATCCATTGCACTTCAGGAGATTCCTGGATCGCCCAGGAAAAAAGACGTTTGTTGGCGGTCGCTTTTTTGCCGTTTAACAATCCCGTTTTCGAAAAAAGAATAGAGCCGGTACAGACCGTCAGAATGTATTCGGCTCTCAAGGCCAGGTATTTCAAGTTGTTCATCCATTGTTCATCCCTGAGCAGGTCAACCACACCAAGCCCGCCGGGAATCAGCAGGATGTGTCCCGGTCCCGAAAGGCCAGACAGGGGTTCCGTGGTAACGGGGACGTTTTGTGTGCTGGTGATGACGCCTCCTGTTTGAGAGATAAACCGAAGGTTGAAATGGTCCTTGAGCCTTCCCAGAATTTCAGCAGGCCCAAACACATCCAGCGTTTCGAAATTCTGAAATAACATGGTGATCACGTTTTTCATTTTTTTCGCTCCGATTTGAGAATTACAGGATTTGCACCGCGGACGGAATTTGTCAAAACAATCTGGCCCGCGCTTTTCAGGTCTTTGAGGTAAAGGATTTTTCCCCTTGCATGGAGCTTTCGGATCATCACCTGTCTGGCAATGCCGTTTAATAATCCGCAGGAAAGAGGCGGTGTGTACCATTTGCCTTTGGACTGGATGAAGATATTCGAGATTGCGCCTTCGGTGATTTCATTTTTTTCATTTTGAAAAACAACATCAAAATATCCCCGTGCCGAATATTTTTTGAATTCTTCATCGTACAGTTTCCGCTGCGTCGTCTTGTGATATAAGAAGGGATCGGTGGAATCTGTTTTATGCCGGGACACGGCGACCAGCAAAGACGAGGCGGGCCCTGAAGAAGCCGGCTGATGCCGGATCAGAAAGTCCCCATCGGGTTTCAGAAGCAAGCGCAGGCGAATGCGGCCGGACTGTTTTGCCGCGTAAGCCTCCAGCGCGGTTTTTATCTGATCAACAGGGCATGCGATGGAAAAATAGCGGGCCGATTTTTTTAAGCGCTGCAGATGACGGCCTAAATATTTTATCATTCCGTTTTCAAGAAGCATGGTTTCAATGAGAGCGAACTCCGGCATGGTTTCTCTCAGAAATGCTCCCTTGAGTCCGCATTCCTCAAATTCATCTTTCGGCCGTGAATCATAAACAATGCCCCCTCCGACTCCCATCCGTGCCTCATATTGATTGCCGGACTGACGGCAAAGATCGATAGTCCGGATGGCAACGTTAAAAACGGCCCGGCCATCCGGGGCAAAGTAACCTATGGCGCCGGTGTAAATGTTTCTTGGCCCTTGCTCCAGATCGCTGATGATTTTCATGCTCCGGATCTTTGGCGCTCCGGTCACAGAACCGCAGGGAAAAAGACTTTTCACCATATCGTACATTTTGATTTGCGGCCGGAGTTTTCCGGTAACGGTGGAAGTCATCTGCAGCAGGGTTTCATACTTTTCCACTTCGAAAAGTTTTTTTACTTTCACGGAACCGGGCAGACAAATCCGCCCCAGGTCGTTTCGGAGCAGATCGACAATCATGACGTTTTCGCTTTTATTTTTTTCGTCATGGCTCAGCCAGCGTGAAGACGCCGAAAGCGGGGAAGTGCCCTTCATCGGTTTAACTATGATGTTTCCCCTGGCATCGACGCGGAAAAAAAGTTCCGGAGAAAGGGAAATGACGACATGGCCGTCAAAGCGGATGATCGCGGAATAGGAAACTTTCTGAGACTGCTTGAGGCGCTCGTAAAAACCGGCAACATCCCCGATGAAATGAAAATCATACCCGGAAGTGTAATTGATCTGGTAAGTTTCTCCTTTCGCAATGCAGGTTTTGATTTTCCGGATTGCTCTTTCGTACGGTCCAAAATCGATGGCCAGCCGGGGTTGGGAAAAAAAGAAAGGCGGGTTTTCATGTTTTTTGTCGCGGGGTAATCGCTTCAATGGTTCACGATAAACTCCGAACCACAGCAGGGGGTAGTCGGTTTTCGGGCAGTATTCGCTCAGGGATTCTTCAAGAAAATAGCCCAGCTCGTAGGCAAAAAAACCGGCCAGGTAAAAGCCTTTTTCCCGGCGGTCTTCCATTTGCCGGAAACACTTCTGCAGATCCGATGGTTTTCGGCAGGTGATGACTTCCACCGGTTTGGTGAACAAAAAGTTTCGGGAATTATCTTTGTCCCTGCGGAGGGTTTCCAGCAGGACAATGTTGTTTGTCAAATTCATGCCGGATCTTTAGCATTCTTTTTCTGGAATTTTCAATCATATTGACCAATTTTCTTGACTTGGCAAGAACTTGTTTTTATATTTTCATGGTGATTCGGTTTTAAGAAAAGCTTGCCGGGGATACAATCCCTTTAACGTTGTGAGGCAGTCTCTTGAAAGTCCGGCTGATCCGGCAGGTCACGTGGTCAAAATCCCGGCCGCCCGGTTCAGTGATATCTGATGGAAAATATTAAAGATGAATGAACCCGCAACATTAAATGATCTTAATGATCCTGTGATGGACCATGCCAATACCGATTTCGTGGCGGTCTACACGCACAACAGCATTGGCGAAGCGCTGGAGAGCATCCGCCGCAGCCAGACGGAATCGACGATTCTCTATTTTTATGTCCTTGATGATGAAGGCCGGCTGAAAGGCACACTGCAGACCAGAAGGCTGCTGACTTCTCCCACGGATACGCTTGTGGAATCGATCATGGCCACAAACCTGATCGCAATACCGGATTCCTCAAATTTAATGGAAGCGCTGGAATTTTTCATCCTTTATAAATACCTTGCTTTCCCCGTTGTGGATGAAGACGGGATAATGCGCGGAGTCATTGACATCAATGTCTTTACCCAGGAGATGATCGACATGGAAGAACGCGAACAGGTTCACAGCGTCTTCGATACCCTGGGCGTTCAGATCGCGGAGCTGCGCAATAAATCTCCGCTTAGCGTATTTCGTTACCGTTTCCCCTGGCTTCTGGCCACCATCACCAGCGGCACCGTCTGCGCTCTTCTGGTCGGACTTTTCCAGGCAACCCTGGCCGAAAGCCTGATTCTGGCGTTTTTTCTGACGTTGGTCCTGGGGTTGGGGGAAAGTGTTTCCATGCAGACCATGGCCATTACCGTCCATTATATGCATCACCGGGCTTCACAGCCGGGCTGGTATTTCGACGTACTGCGCAGGGAGTTGACTCGGGTTTTTCTTCTGGCTGCCGCCTGCGGTTCCATTGTGGGATCTATTGCCTTTGTCTGGAAGCGCGACCAGGCGGCAGGCTTCGTGATCGCCTCCGGCATCATGGCGTCGCTTATGCTGGCGGGATTTATCGGGGTGAGCGTGCCCGCACTTCTGCACAAGCTGAAGCTCGATTTGCATCTGGCCTCGGGGCCTCTGACGCTGGCCTTTGCCGATATATGCACGATTGTCTCCTATTTTTCACTGGCTGCTTTCATCCTGAGCAGGTAATTTTTAGGGGAATTGAAAAAAATCAGACTGGCAAAGCATCCTTCTAGTGATGCTGGTGGTCCGGATGATCGTTTTCCGGAGTGCAGCACAGAAGCTGCCCGTGGTTGCAGCTCACGCATTCGAACTGAAGCGTCGGGTGATCGATGTGAAATTCGTCCGCCAGTGTTTTACGTACTTTACCCGCCAGTTCATCGACACGGCCCAGCATTTGATCGGGGACGGTAATGTGGACGGCAAGGGCGATGCTTTCATTGGACGGATTCCAGACGTGCAAATCATGGATTTCCAGGATGCCGTCGATGGCTTCCAGCGATCTCTGGACTTCTTCCAGGTCAATCCCGGGCGGTGTCGCATTCATCAGGATGAGAAAACTGTCTTTTAATAAACCCCATCCGCTATACAGGATCATGGCGACAATCAGCCAGGAAAAAAGCGGGTCCAGCCAGTACCAGGATTTAAACATCCAGAGAATTCCAAGTGCCACGACCCCCAGAGAAGTGGCGGCATCGGCCATCATGTGGAGAAACGCACTTTTCATGTTGAGATTGACTTTTGATCCCGCGTGCAGAAGCAGGGCGGAAAGAATATTGCCGGCAAAACCGAGCAGGGCAATCCAGATCACCAGTTGTCCGGCAATCGGCTGCGGTTCGCTGAATCTTCCCCAGGCCTCGGCGGCAATGTAAAAGGACGCTCCGTATAACAGGGCCACGCTGAACAGGGTGGCAAATATTTCCACGCGCTTGAAGCCGAAAGTGTGTTTGAGTGTAGGCGGGCGTTTCCCGATTACCAGCGCAGCGTAGTTGATCACCAGGGAGATGAAATCGCTTAAATTGTGAAGCGCGTCGCTGATCAGCGCCATGCTGCCGGACAGGATGCCGCCGTAAATCTGCACGGCCGGAATGAGCAGATTTATCAGCATGGAGGCAACCAGACGGTTCCCCCATGATTTTTCGTTGTGATGATGGTTATGCCGCGTTGTTGTCATCATTGCTTCCGTCCAGAATCTTCAGGCCCAGGTCAATTGCGTTGTGGCTTCCAAAGAGCACCAGCTGATCCCCAGCCTGAAAAATAAAGTCGGCAGGCGGGTTGGTGATGGTCTGGTTGTCGCGAATGATGTTGATAATCATTGCGCCCGATTGCGCCTTCAGATTGACGTTGCGGATACTTTGCCCAATAATTGGATTATGGGCAGCAATGAAATAGGTCTCAATGGTGCCCTGCGCCAGAAGCTGGCTGATCTGATCGAAGGCTTCCTGGGTGTACCGTACTTCCCTCAGGACTCCATAGGATTTGTTCCGGATGATGTTGCCCTGGGTCAGAATGATGCTGTTGGGGATGTGAAACATTTTAAGGACCCTGCTGAAGATCTGGATCGATGTTTCAAACTCCTCGGGAATGACGTCGTCGGCACCCAGCGCCAGCAGGTCTTCAATGTCAGCGAGATATTTTGTGCGGACAATCACATGCAGGTTCGGATTGAGCGCCTTGGCGTTGGACAGGCAGGTTTTGGTGAGAAAACGGTCGGAAATGGCGATCACCATGACGCGCGCCGCTTCCACGTTCGCGCGGCGCAGGATTTGCACGCTGGCCGAATCTCCCCAGATCGTGTTTTTATCCCCCTTCTTTTTGGCCTTTCTGATTTTCTGGAAATTAAGATCGATGACGGCGTAGTCAATCGCGGTATCCTTTAGGACCCGGACCAGATTTTTCCCGTTGAGGCCCATGCCGCAGATGATGACGTGATTTTTTGCACTGATGCGATGGCTTGACGCGGAATCATCGGTCACCTTGTACAGCTGATTCCGGGTCAGCATATAATAAACCGCTGAAACCAGCAGGGGCGTCAGGATGAAAGTCAGGACCGACGCGCCGATGAATGTCTGATAGATCTGATCGGAAATGATATTGTTTTTGAAACCCTGGGACGCCAGGACAAAGGAGAATTCGCCGATCTGCGACAGCAAAATGCCGGACAGCAGCATCACGCGCAGCGGATAGCCGAGCAGCCGGACCAGACCGAACACGACGGTCGCTTTGATCAGAATGATGAAAAAGGAAATCAGAATGATGTAGACTGCGTTTTCCTGCAGAAAATCCAGGTTGAGAATCATGCCGAACGAAACGAAAAATACGGACAGGAAGACATCCCGGATCGGGTTGATGTCGCTGAGGATCTGATGCGTGAATTCCGTGTCGGAAAGGGCGAGCCCGGCAAGGAACGCGCCGATGGCCAGCGATAGGCCCAGAGACTCCGTGATCCAGGCGATACCCATCGCGATGACCACGGAGGCGATGACCAGCACGTCGCGCATTTTCATGTTGACCAGTTTCTCCAGAATAAAAGGGACAATGTAGCGCGCCGCAATCAGGAGGCAGACGATGATCAGAATGGATTTGGCCAGCTTCCAGAGGATCGTCAGGGTATCGGGTCCGCTGTTTCCGGCCAGAAACGGAATCAGCAGCATCATCGGCACAACCATCATATCCTGAAAAAGAATGACGCCGATGGAAATTCTTCCCTGAGGAGAATTTTCGTCGCTACGGTCTTTCAGAATCTTCAGGATCAGGGCCGACGAGCTGTGAACCAGGATAAAGCCGATAAAAATGGATTGGCCAACACTCAGCTGCAGGGTCAGGCCGATCGCCATGCCCACAATAAAAGTGCACAGGATCTGCAGGCCACCCGTCAGGAGAATTTCCATGAGGTGTTTCAGAAAACGGTTCAGCTGAATTTCGATGCCGATGGTGAAAAGCAGAAAGGCAACACCGATATCGGCCATCAGCTGGATGCCGGCAACGTCGTCAATCAGTTTCAGACCGAACGGTCCGATGAGAATGCCGGTGATCAAAAACCCGATGATGGAGGGCAGCTTCATTTTATTGAAGATGTATATGACAGGGATGGAGAAACCGAGAATGATGATCAGCTGGTGAAAAAATTTCAGTCCATCCATAGGAATTTCCGATCGTTAAGGCTGTTTTTGCGTGACGGTCATGCGCATTTTGCCCCTTTTGGGGAGTTTAAGCATCTCTTTTCATATATTTACCATTGATTGGAAAATTTTCCAATCAAACATATTGATGAATAATTTTGATTGACAAAACCCACGTGAAAAATTAATATGCAACCAAATCCTTTATTTAACGGTGTTTTGCAGATGAAGATAATTGTTCCCGTGGAAATAATAATTACCGGCATCATTATTTGCTTCCCCTCAGGAGGCCCGGCAGTGGAGTAGCTGTATATTCCCATAAAAAAACCAAACCGCTGCCAGGGAAACCGGGCAGCGGTTTTTTTATGAAAGAGAGGCATAAATGACGAAAAACCAGATTTTCATTTACGACACAACCCTGCGCGACGGCTCACAGGGCGAACAGGTCACCTTTTCCGCAGAGGAAAAACTGCGCATCGCCAGGCGGCTGGACGATGTTCACTTCCATTATATTGAAGGCGGGTGGCCCGGGTCCAATCCAAAAGACATGCGTTTTTTTGAAATGGCAAAAGAGGTGAAGTTCAAAAATGCGAAGTTGACCGCCTTTGGCTCCACGCGCAAGCCGCATATTCGTCCGGAAAACTGCCCCAATCTCAAGGCGCTGATCAAAGCGGAAACGCCCGCCGTGGCCATCTTTGGTAAAACCTGGGACCTGCATGTCACGGAAATTTTAAAAGTCAGCCTGGATGAGAATCTGGCTATGATCAGCGACTCGATTTCCTATTTAAAATCCACAGGCAAGGAAGTGCTGTTTGACGCGGAGCATTTTTTTGACGGGTACAAGCATAATCCCCGCTACGCCCTGCGGGTCGTCAAGACCGCTCTGAAGGCGGGCGTGGACAGGATCGTATACTGCGACACGAACGGCGGAACCATGCCTTATGAAATTACTGAAATCGTCAAAAAGATTTCCAAATCTATTCCAGTTGAGAAGGCGGGGATTCATGTTCATAACGACTGCGGCCTTGCCGTCGCCAATTCCATCGCCGCTGTACGTGAAGGGATCCGGATGGTGCAGGGAACGGTCAACGGCTATGGCGAGCGTTGCGGGAATGCGGACTTGATATCCCTGATCGGTAACCTGCAGATCAAGATGAAAATGAATTGTCTGCCGGCCCAATCCATTCGGCAGCTTACAAATCTTTCCCTTTTTATCAGCGACGTCGCCAATATTCCGCCGTTGATGTCACGTCCGTTTGTCGGACGCAGCGCGTTTGCGCACAAGGGAGGGGTTCATGTCAGCGCCGTGGCAAAAAATTCACTGGCTTACGAACACATGGAGCCTGAACTGGTCGGCAACAGCAGGCGCGTGCTGGTTTCCGATATGGCGGGCAAAAGCAATATTTCCTATAAAGCGAAGGTTCTGGGCATTGACCTGGACAAGAAAAATGCCCTGGATAAAGTTGTTCACGAGGTCAAGCTGATGGAAGATAAAGGATTTCAGTTTGACGCGGCTGACGGATCGCTGTCCGTTCTGATGAAAAAAGCCATTGGTGAGTTTGTAGAGCCTTTTCACCTGGAATGTTTCAGCGTGGTCACCTCGCGCACTCTGGAAAACCCCTGCCTTTCTCAGGCCACCATCAAGATTTCGGTGGAAGGAGAGGAGGAGTTGACGGCCGCGGAAGGCAATGGCCCGGTGAACGCACTCGACCATGCCCTGCGCAAGGCGCTGACGAAATTCTATCCGCAAATCAAGGAAATGCACCTGGTTGATTTTAAAGTTCGCACGCTGGAAGGTTCGGAGGGTACGGCGGCGGGTGTCCGGGTTTTACTGGATTCCACGGACGGTTCTGAACTCTGGAGCACCACGGGCGTTTCAGAAAACATTATTGAAGCCAGCTGGCAGGCGCTGATCGACAGTATTGAGTACAAGCTCAGCAAAGACAA
>ERZ795058.2623-NODE-2623-length-20663-cov-4.802019_pt1 | contig 20663 bp, 15 predicted proteins | sample MGYA00375142_ERZ795058 | MGnify/ENA primary metagenome ERZ795058 (study PRJEB30187, sample SAMN05720210) | activated sludge metagenome | isolation source: anaerobic digester from wastewater treatment plant | place: Japan | collected 2015-04-20 ... | reverse complement strand
TTACGTCAGGATCGCCTTTTTCCGTTCCCAGCGCCAATGCAGGAAAACTATCGGTAACAAGGTTCAGCCACAATAGTTGTATAGGAATCAGCGGAATCGGCAGATTCATCATTATACTGATGAAAACAATAAGTATTTCTCCTATATTGCAAGACAGCAGGAAGAAAACAAATTTTCTTATATTGCCGTATATGATCCTGCCTTCCTCTATCGCCGATACTATTGTCGCAAAATTATCGTCCATAAGTATAATATCCGCTGTCCCCTTTGCAACATCGGTACCGGTTATGCCCATTGACACCCCGATATCTGATTTCTTCAATGCCATAGCATCATTGACCCCATCACCGGTCATTGCGGCTATATGACCTCTCTTTCTTAGGGTCTCTACAATTCTCACCTTATGATCAGGTGAAACCCTTGCATATACGCTGATATCCTCAACCCTGTCGAAAAGCTCCTCATCAGAAATCCTATCCAGCTCTCCGCCTGTCAGCACACCTGAATCCTCTGTCATAAGGTCCAGGTCCTTGGCAATAGCCACTGCAGTGTCCTTGTAGTCTCCGGTTATCATAACCGGCTTTATGCCGGCTGCCTTACAGGTTTTTATTGCTTCAAAAGCCTCAACCCTGGCCGGATCTATCATTCCCATAAGCCCTATAAATATCAGATCCGTTTCTATGCTTTCCGAGTTTATTACCTGGGGAATAGTATCAAATTCCCTATACGTAAATGCAAGCACCCGAAGGGCTTTCCCTGCAAATTCACTGTTAATATCAGCTATTTGCTGTTTTAAGGCATCTGTCATTTCAACAACGCTGCCATTCATTTGCATTTTTGTACACTTTCTCAATACTATATCAGGAGCCCCTTTTGTGAAGGCTGTTATCTTATTACCGGTGAAGCCCTGATGGAAGGTTGTCATCATCTTTCTCTCGGAGTCAAAAGGTATTTCTTCAATTCTGGGAAAATACTCGTTCATTTTCACCTTTTCATAGCCTGCCTTTGCACCTGCTGTAACAAGGGCCCCTTCGGTAGGGTCACCGACTATTCCCCATAAATTATCATTCGCGTCCTTTTGTTCAAGAGCGGAATCGTTGCACAGCACTCCTGATACAAGCAACAGCTTCAGTTCTGACTCTTTTTCCGGATCAATTCTCTTCTCCCCAACCGTATACTCTCCTGCCGGGTTATACCCTTGTCCCGATATATCATAAATAGTTCCGTCCGCATATGCCTTGGTCACTGTCATTTCATTCTGGGTAAGGGTCCCGGTTTTATCCGAACATATAACAGTTACGCAGCCGAGGGTTTCAACCGCAAGAAGCCTTCTGACTATGGCGTTTCTCTTCACCATCCTTTTCATTCCCAGTGCAAGCACAATTGTGACTACAGCAGGTAATCCCTCAGGTATTGCAGCTACGGCAAGACTCACGGCAACGAGGAACATTTCCAGGATGTCTCCCCCTCTTAAAAACCCTATAGCAAATACTACTGCACATATTACCAGGCAGGCTATCCCAAGCCATTTTCCCAATTCGTTAAGCTTCATCTGAAGCGGAGTAGCCTCATCTTCAAAGGTTTGTAATGCTTCAGCTATTCTGCCTATTTCGGTATTTATTCCTGTATTTGTCACGATACCTTTTCCTCTGCCATATGTTACAATAGTACTCATGTATGCCATGTTTACCCTGTCCCCTAAAGGCACTTCATCATTAAATGCCTTTTGGGCATCTTTTTCTGACGGCACTGATTCACCGGTAAGAGAAGCTTCCTCCACTTTAAGGTTTGCGCTTTCAAAAAGTCTCAAATCTGCAGGCACACTATCCCCCGCCTCAATAAACACCACATCTCCCGGTGCAATGTTTCTTGCCGGCATTATTTCTATATGCCCTTCCCTAAGCACTTTGGCATTAGGAGCAGACATTTTTTTCAAAGCCTCCATTGCTTTTTCTGCTTTGCCCTCCTGAACGACTCCCAGAATTGCATTCACTATGACTATGGCAATTATTACAATGGCATCCGATATTTCCCCGACAAGACCTGATACTATACTGGCAATAATCAGTGTTATTACAAGGAAATCCTTAAGCTGTCCTGCAACTTTTACCCAAATTGACTCTTTCTCCTTTTCCTTAAGCTCATTGAAGCCATATTTCTCAATCCTGACGGCAGCCTCTTCCCTGGAAAGGCCTCTTTTCAAATCTACAGAAAGTTCCTCTGCAGTCGCTTGAATACCTTTGTTGTACCAACTTATGTCCATTTAATCCCCTCCGATTGACAATTACTATAGTATTTACCTCTTAAAGCCGTAATTATTACGCCCTTTGTATATTGACATATATAAAGACCTTTGATACAAATACTATTTTGTATCAAAGGTCTTGCCAGGCACAGAAATAATGCCGCGATAAAGCCAGGCCGTAAGGCAGTGTTGTTGACTTTATCAACTCTTGCGAGCAGCTACTCCCCTTTAATAATTTCCTTAATATGCTATATTATGAACTGTCTTATGAATCATATTATACAATACTGATTCAATCGCCGTCAACTCTTGTTTCTTTGTTACAGGCGAATACTTGGTTTACTCCGAACAACAGGGTATTACATCTCTTTAGTGTTGAATTGCACTAATTCGACCCCGTTATTTCTCTCCATTACAGTTTTTATTGACCATTCGTTCTGGAAAAGCAGTACATTATTTCCATATTGATCCTCTGCAATTAGCGTATCAGTAGTAATTTTAAAGGTCTTCGGATTGAATTCATAGTTCTTTATCCATCTAATATATTTGTAAGGCAAATGCTCAACGCTAATGTCGGCACCATATTCATTTTTTAACCTGTATTCCAATACCTCAAGCTGAAGTACTCCAACTACCCCTATGATAAACTCCTGGGTTATGGAATCCTTTTGATGAAATACCTGGATTGCACCTTCCTCCGCTATCTGGTCAATACCCTTAATAAATTGCTTGCGCTTCAATGAGTTCTTTGTATACACCCTGGCAAAATGCTCCGGTGCAAATACAGGAATCCCTTCAAACCTGAAGGAGCCCTCCTGGCATAAGGTATCTCCTATCTTGAATATTCCGGGGTCAAATACCCCAATTATATCCCCTGCATATGCCTCTTCGACAATTTCCCTGTCTTGAGCCAGAAACTGTTGCGGCTGAGACAATTTTACAGTCTTGCCCGTCTGTGATAGATTCACTTCCATGCCTTTTGTAAACCTTCCGGAACAAATCCGGAGAAAGGCTATTCTATCCCTATGGGTCGGGTTCATATTTGCCTGAATCTTAAATACAAATCCGGAGAACCTTTCATTTTCCGCATCTATTTCACCAATATCCGAATTCCTTGAAAGAGGCGGCGGAGTTAGTCTTAGGAATTCCTCCAAAAACACCTGCACCCCGAAATTGGTCATAGCGCTACCGAAAAATACCGGGGTCAGTTCTCCCTTTAATACTTTTCTGATACTGAACTCATCTCCTGCCATGTCAAGCAGCATAATATCCTCTATAAGCTTTCCATGGGCATCTTCTCCCAGCAGATCTGAAAACACCCGGTCATCCACACTTTTTTTAATAGATGATACTATGTTTTGTCCATGACTGCCCCCATCAAACAGCTCTATCTGAGAAAGCTTCCTATTATAAATGCCGAGGAAGCTGCCCCCTGTCCTTATGGGCCAGTTCATAGGGTAGGATTGGATTCCAAGTACCTTCTCAATTTCTTCCACCAGTTCAAAAGGGTCTTTCCCTGCCCTGTCAAGTTTATTAATAAAAGTGAATATAGGAATTCCTCTCATTTTGCATACGTGAAACAGCTTCCTGGTCTGCTCTTCCACACCCTTTGCAGAATCAATTATCATTACCGCGCTGTCTGCCGCCATAAGGGTTCTGTAAGTGTCTTCGCTGAAATCCTGATGACCCGGCGTATCAAGTATGTTTATGCAAAAACTATTGTACTCAAACTGCATTACACTGGAAGTAACCGAAATACCCCTTTGCTTCTCTATTTCCATCCAGTCCGATACTGCATGTCTCTGAGCTTTCCTGGCTTTTACCGAGCCCGCAAGGCGGATGGCACCCCCATACAGCAAAAGCTTTTCGGTCAGAGTGGTTTTTCCCGCGTCGGGATGGGATATTATCGCAAAAGTCCTCCGCCTTTGTATTTCCTTCAATATTTCCTGTTGTTCAACCGACATTCTATTACTCCTCTGGTTGCTCGCATTGATATTATGATATAATCATGCAAACCCTGTTCCTTCCTTCTCCCTTTGCCCTGTACAATGCTTCATCAGCTGCCCTCATGACATCTTCGCTGGAATTCTTTTTACAATTAAGTGTACAGCTCACCGCACCGAAAGAACATGTTACACTGATCTCCGAGTCCTGGTATCTGACCACAGCCTCTGAAATCTTTTTTCTGATATGCTCAAGCCTGTTATATATACTCTCCGTATCTCTTGTATTCCTGAAAACAATAGCAAATTCTTCTCCTCCGCATCTGCAGACAAGATCCTCCCTGCGAACCTCATTCATGACAATATCGGCTACACGCTTCAATACTATGTCGCCGCACAAATGGCCGTAGGTATCGTTTACATTCTTGAAGTGGTCCAGGTCCAAAATAGCAAGCGTAAATGGCAATCCGAGTTTCTTAAGGTTTCCCATGCAGTTATCTATTTCTTTATTGAAGAACATTCTGTTGTAAAGGCCCGTAAGGCCGTCAAAATAAGCCATTTCCTCAAGCCTTGAATAAAGTCTGGCATTCTCCAAAGATAGCCTTATTGCAATAGCCAATGTATTAAGATACCTGCATCTTTCCTCTAAAAAATAGTCCTTTTTTGTATGCTCCATATAAATAATTCCGAACATTTCGTTTTTCCCTGCCAAAGGCACTGCCACTGCCGAATTTATACCGTCTCTTACATTGAAATCTTCTCTAAATTCTGATTCCGTAATAATAAATGCCTCTTTCCGCTGTAAATATTTCTCAAAAAGCACATTTCCGACGGAATCCATAACCGGCGCTTTCTTCCTCGGGAGACTGCTGACCTCTACCCGATAACCATCCCCCTGATAGGTAAATATTGTGCAAGTGCTGGCTCCCAATACCCCTAACAACATGTCATTTATTATCGAAAACAGATTCTTATAATCCTTAACTGAATTAATGTATTCGAAAATGTTTATTATGGTACTGAGTTCATTTACTCTCTGCTCATAAAGTGTGTTCAGTGCAGATAAATCCTGCAGACTCTTCTCTGCGCACAGCTGATAGCTATTCAGCCTGTCATTCGCTTCTTTCAGCAGCTTGCATTTTTTTACGTCACAATTCTGGCGGTTCATTCCAATACCTCCGTTTAAATGCATACGATTTTTACTCTGAAAACGCTCATGGACAGATATCATAGTCCCGCATCCCATTCTTGAAACAAATTTATTCTACACGATATAAAATAGTGTGTCAACAAAAGGTTAAAAATCACCTATGCATTCACTTATGGGCTCTCCTGCCGGTACCATTGGAAGCACTAAATCATCGGGATGTATCATGCACTCAATCAATGCCGGTTCGTTTATCTCCAAAGCCTCAGCAAAAACCTTTTCAACCTCGGAGTTTTCAATAATTCTCATGGATCTTATTCCAAAGGCATCCGCCAACTTTCCATAGTTTATCTCATCTTTGAGGCTTGTATGAGAATACCTTTCATTGAAAAAAAACTTTTGCCACTGACGAACCATTCCCAGAGAATTATTGTTCAAGAGGACCTGTATAATTGGAAGCTTGTATTTTGAAATGGTGGAAAGCTCCGCAAGATTCATCCTGAAGCTCCCGTCTCCTGCTATATTAATAACCCTATAGTCCGGTCTTCCTACTGCCGCACCTATGGCCGCACTAAGACCATAACCCATAGTACCCAGGCCTCCGGAGGAAATAAATGTCCTTGGCTCCGTAAAGGTATAGTACTGTGCCGCCCACATCTGATTCTGTCCTACTTCAGTCGTTACTATACTCTTTCCGGCTGTAAGCTCATACAGTTTATTCAGCAGGTATTGGGGATTCAGGCTGCCATTGCTCTTGTAACTTACTGCATAGGCTTCTTTCCAGTTTTGTATCTGTTTACTCCATGCACTAAGCTTTTTTTCTTCCACTCTCTCTGTTAGAAGCTCCAAATACTTGTTTACATCACCACAAAGCGGAATTCTTATATTTACATTTTTTCCTAATTCCTGAGGATCAATGTCTATCTGAATTATATCGGCATATTGTGCAAATTCATCGGCCTTGCAGGTTGTCCTGTCGCTGAACCGTGCCCCGACTGCTATAAGAAGGTCGCAGTTGCATATTGCAGTATTGGAACACCGGGATCCGTGCATGCCTATCAAACCCATAAAATAAGGGTGAGTACCGGGAAATGTACCGATGCCCATCAATGAGCAGCATACCGGAGACTTAAGCTTCTCAGCAAATTTTAGCAGTTTTCCGCAGGAATCCGAAATCTTGACACCTCCTCCTGCATATATAACAGGCCTCTTGCTGTTATTAATCAGTTCAACCGCTTTGTCCAGATTTGAACTCGTCTCTTTAGTGAAACCTAAAGAACTGACTGCCTTACGGCTGTTAATTATATCCATTGGCTGGTACTCTATTTCTGTCATCTGTACATCCTTTGGAATATCAATAAGCACCGGACCCGGACGCCCCGACCTTGCTATTCTGAATGCATCCCTGACAATCTCCGGCAGTGCCTCGGGATTTTTGACCATATAGTTCTTTTTAGTTATCGGTTTTGTGATACTTCTAATGTCGAGCTCCTGAAAGGAGTCCTTCCCAAGAAGCGGTCTTGCTACCTGCCCCGTTATTACCACCATAGGCACCGAATCCCTGTATGCTGTTGCTATCCCCGTGACGGTATTAGATGCACCCGGGCCTGAAGTTACAAGCACAATCCCAACCTTTCCCGTTGCCCTTGCATAGCCGTCTGCTGCGTGGGTTGCCCCCTGCTCATGGACGGTCAATATATGGGTTATATCCTTTCTGTTATAAAGAGCATCATAAATATTTATTACTGTGCCTCCCGGATATCCGAATATAGTATCCACTCCCTGTTCCCGCAAACATTCAAGCAGCACCTCCGCAACTTTAAGTTTCATTTCATCCCCTCCCTATTATGCCGCATACTATCCGCAACCAGACTTCCCATTTTTTCTGTCCCGACTGTAATCATTCCACGCTGCATTATGTCAACTGTTCTGTATCCGTTGTCCAGAACGCTGTTCACGGCCTTAAAGACCGCGTCGGCTTCCTTCTCCATATTAAACCCGTATTTCAGCATCATTCCGCAGCTTAGTATGGCAGCCAGAGGATTTGCAATATCCTTTCCCGCAATATCAGGTGCTGAACCATGTATGGGTTCAAATATACCGACTCCGGATTCTCCTATACTGGCTGAAGGCAGCATCCCCAGAGAGCCGGTAAGCATTGAAGCCTCATCACTCAATATATCCCCAAAAAGATTTTCCGTGAGTATCACATCAAACTGTCCCGGATTCCTGACAAGCTGCATTGCTGCATTGTCTACATACATATAAGCAGTTTCCACGTCGGAGTATGCCTTTGATACCTCGCCTGTCACCTCACGCCATAATCTTGAGCTTTCAAGAACATTTGCCTTATCCACAATCGTAACCTTTTTTCTCCTCTTCCCGGCAATGGAAAAAGCTTTTCTTGCAATCCTTTCGATTTCTAAGGATGTATACACCATCATGTCCCATGCCTTAATGCCATGCCCCGTATCCACCCTTTTTTTCTCTCCGAAATATGCTCCGCCAGTAAGCTCACGGACCACCATTATATCAAGTCCGTCTCCCAGAACCTCCTCCTTCAGGGTAGAAGCCGACTTAAGCTGAGGAAAAATCACCGCTGGCCTTAGATTTGCAAATACATCGAGAGCTTTTCTGATACCCAGCAGACCCGCTTCAGGCCTCAGGCTGCCGGCCAGGCCGTCCCATTTCGGGCCACCTACGGCACCCAGCAGTACAGCGTCGCTTTTTTTGCATATATCAATCGTTTCAGCAGGCAGAGGAACTCCTGTCTCATCAATTGCCCTTCCCCCCATTAGAACTTCCTGGTATTCAAAACCGCATCCGAACCTCTCCGATACTGCTTCAAGAACTTTAACCGCTTGATTTATCACCTCGGGGCCTATTCCATCCCCTTTTATCAATGCAATTCTCATTGACTTTCCACCTTTCCCTCTACGTAGTTGATCAGCCCTTCCGCTTTAATTATGTCCTGCATGAATTCAGGAAAGGATTCAGCCCAGTAGGTACGCCCCTTTGTAACGTTTGTTATTTTGCCGCTTTTGAGATCTACCTCTACCCTGTCGCCGTTTTCCATATCCTTTGCGGCTTTGGGGCACTCCAGTATAGGGAGCCCTATATTTATTGAATTTCTGTAGAATATCCTCGCAAAGGTCTCAGCTATGATACACTTGATTCCTGAATACTTTATAGCTATAGGCGCGTGTTCTCTTGAAGAACCGCAGCCGAAATTCCTGCCTGCCGCTATTATGTCGCCGGGCTTTACCTTCTTTGAAAACTCTTCGTCTATGTCCTCCATACAATGGGAGGCAAGCTCGGTACGGTCACTTATGTTCAAGTATCTTGCCGGGATTATCACATCAGTGTCCACATTATCTCCATATTTGAAAACTGTGCCGCTTATCATTTAATTACCTCCTCCGGAGAAGATATTTTGCCGGTAATGGCAGAAGCTGCCGCTACCGCAGGACCCGCAAGATATACCTCGCTTTCGGGGTGCCCCATTCTGCCGACAAAGTTCCTGTTGGTAGTTGCTACGGCTCTTTCCCCCTTTGCCAGTATTCCCATATGCCCTCCCAGGCAAGGCCCGCAGGTTGGAGTACTCACAGCCGCTCCCGATTTGATGAATATCTCAAGCAGCCCCTCCTTCATTGCCTGCAGGTATATCTTCTGTGTCGCCGGAATAACAATAGCTCTGACACCTGGATCCACCCTGTTGCCCCTGAGTACTTTTGCAGCCATTCTAAGATCCTCGATCCTGCCGTTGGTGCACGATCCTATCACTACCTGGTCGATTCTGATTTCTCCTACTTCGTCTATTGTTCTCGCATTTTCCGGCAAATGAGGAAATGCGACTGTCGGCCTTATTGCTGCCAGATTGATTTCAATTTCCCTGCAGTATTCTGCGTCCGCATCAGCTTTAAAAGCTCTCGGAGGCCTGTTTGAATGCTCCCGGACATATTCAAGCGTCTTGTCGTCCGCTTCGAAAATCCCATTTTTCGCACCGGCTTCTATAGCCATGTTTGCCATTGTAAAACGATCATCCATGGAAAGACTTCCCACTCCGTCGCCGCAGTACTCCATTGACTGGTACAGAGCCCCGTCGACTCCTATCATGCCAATAATGTGGAGTATTGCATCCTTTCCGCAAACCCATTCTCCCAGCTTGCCCTTCAATGTGAACCTTATGGCTTCCGGAACCTTGAACCAGGCTTTGCCGACAGCCATTCCCACCGCCATATCGGTGCTGCCTATCCCTGTGGAGAAAGCTCCTAGAGCCCCATAGGTGCAGGTGTGTGAATCCGCGCCTATTATTACATCCCCAGGAACTGCCAGGCCTTTCTCAGGAATCAATGCATGCTCTATTCCCATCCTGCCTATCTCAAAATAATTTTCTATATCCATCCGTCTGGCGAATTCCCTGACTTTCTTACACTGCTCTGCGGATTTAATATCCTTGTTTGGAGTAAAATGATCAGGTACTATGGCGATTCTGCCTTTATCAAAAACCTTGTTAAACCCTGCCTTTTCAAACTCGTCAATAGCAACGGGGGCAGTAATATCGTTTCCAAGAACCAAATCAAGACTGGCCTCTATCATCTGGCCAGGATGCACTTTATCCAACCCCGCATGTGCTGCCAGTATCTTTTGAGTCATTGTCATACCCATGAATTTTTGTCTCCTTTCTTTCCCATTCCCCGAGAAAGTACTCTATAGAATCAACCAGCGCAAAGCAGCTTGCTTCTATAATATTTGTCGAAACGCCAACCGTTCCCCAAATAAGCTCACCGTCCGTAGATTCGACATGGACTCTGACTTTTGCGGCCGTAGCCTGTGATGTATCAAGCACACGAACCTTATAATCCGCCAGCCTCATTTTTTTAAGCTGAGGATAGAAAAGCTCCAAAGCTCTTCTCAAAGCCCTGTCAATAGCATTTACAGGCCCGTCGCCCTCTGCTGTGGTAATTTCCTCAACACCGTTTACTTCCACCTTGATTACTGCCCCTGCACTGTTTAACAGGCTCCTCCCGGTATCGCACCATACCTTGAAATCAACAACTTTAAAAAACTCGTTTCCCTTCCCCAGATACCTCTTTACCAAAAGTTCAAATGAGCTTTCGGCGCCTTCGAATTGATATCCCTCATTCTCCAGTTTTTTAAGCTTTTCGATTATTTCCTTCACTTCCGGAGATTCCTTGGAAAGACCCGGAGCAAGCTTCTGAATCCTCTTAAGTATGGTGCTTCTCCCGGACACCTCCGACATCAGAATCCTTCTCTCATTTCCCACAAGCTCCGGCGGTATATGTTCATATGAACGGGGCTCCTTCAAAACCGCATCTATGTGCATTCCTCCCTTATGGGCAAAGGCATGGTTCCCCACATAGGGGTCATTTTCATTGTGCTTCTTGTTGGCAATTTCGCTGATATATCTTGACAGTGCCGTAAGGCCGGCCATGCTTTTTTCGGAGACCATGCGGTATTGGCCTTTAATCTGAAGGCTTGGTATTATAGTACACAAGTTGGCGTTTCCGCAGCGCTCGCCATATCCGTTGAAGGTACCCTGTACCTGCAGGGCACCGTTCAGAACCGCCATTATGCTGTTTGCAACTGCCATTCCGCAATCATTATGACTGTGTATTCCAATTGGAACTTCCATTCTCTGCGACACTGTTTTGACTATATCCCCTATTTCATTCGGAAATGACCCTCCATTGGTGTCGCACAGGACCAGATAGTCCGCCCCTGCGCTCTGGGCTGCCGTCAATGTGCCCAAGGCATATTCGGAATTGAATTTATATCCGTCAAAGAAGTGCTCTGCGTCAAAAATCACTTCTTTTCCCCTTTCTTTAAAAAACCCGATGGTATCGCGTATCATCCTCAGATTTTCATTAAGACCGGTTTTTATAATGCTTTCGACATGAAAATCCCAACTTTTCCCAAATATTGTCACGACAGGTGTCTCTGCCTCCAAGAGCGAAATAACGTTACTGTCCTCATAAACTTTTATATTCGACCTTCTTGTGCTTCCAAAGGCCGCCAGCTTTGAATTCTTGAGCTTCAGCTTTCCCACATTCTTGAAATACTCCATATCCTTGGGGTTTGACCCGGGATTTCCCGCCTCAATATAGTCAATTCCTAATTCATCCAGCTTTTTTGTAATATTCAGTTTATCACCTGCCGTGAAGGATATTCCCTCTCCCTGTGCCCCGTCCCTCAAGGTGGTATCATATAAGATTAGATGCTTCAAATTCCCAATCGTCCTCAACTCCCGCTCCAAAATAATTTTTGTCCTTAGCTAACTTTAAGACTTTTATCTCTTCCGTGTCCGGTTCCCTAAGCCTGGACTCCATATTGTTTATTGCATTTACATATGCCTTTGCACTGGCTTCTATTATATCTGTGCTGACTCCGTATCCTACTGATTTCAGATTGTCTTTCGAGATTCTTACTGTAACCTCTCCGAGAGCATCCTTGCCTCCGGTGGAAGCTTTTATGCTGTATTCATCAAGCTTTATTCTCATACCTACTGACCTGTCAATTGCTTTGAAAGTTGCATCAACAGGGCCGTCCCCGCATGCAGCTTCTTCTCTTATACAATCCTTGCAGCTGATTTTAACTGTTGAGGTTGATGTAATGCCGCTGCCACTTGATGTCTGAAAGTGCTCTAACTTATATGTTTCAGGAGCCTTGTTTGACCCTTGTGTAACCAGTGCCTCAATATCTCTGTCCATAATGTATTTCTTTTTATCTGCCAGGTCCTTGAACATTTGAAATGCCTCATTAATTTCATCCTGCTCCAGATTGCAGTACCCCATTTCCTTAAGCTTTTCCTCAAATGCATGTCTCCCGGAGTGTTTCCCAAGTACCATCTGACTCTGTTTCAATCCTACCGATTCCGGTGTCATTATCTCGTAGGTCTTGCTGTTTGACATCATACCATGCTGGTGTATTCCGGATTCGTGAGCAAATGCATTTGCTCCTACAATAGCCTTGTTCGGCTGGATATGCACTCCTGTAGAAAAGCTTACCATCGAGCTTGTTCTATAAAGCTTCTCGGTTACTATCCTTGTAGAAGTCGAATAATAATCATTCCTCGTCTTAAGTGCCATGACGACCTCTTCCAGTGCGGCATTTCCGGCTCGTTCGCCCAATCCGTTTATCGTACATTCCACCTGTTCCGCGCCGTTTTCTACAGCCGACAGGGAGTTTGCCACAGCCATTCCCAAGTCATTGTGACAGTGCACGCTTATCGTAGCTCTATCAATATTGCTTACATTGTTTCTGATGTTTCGGATTAGTGCTCCGATTTCACTTGGAGTCGAATATCCTACGGTATCCGGGATATTCACCACCCTTGCTCCTGCATCAATCACCGACTCAATTACTCTGTAAAGGAATTCAGGATTGGTTCTTGTTGCATCCTCCGGTGAGAACTCTACCTCAGGACACAGCCCCCTGGCATAGGCGACCATTTCAACCGCTTTACCAAGTACTTCTTCAGAGCTCATTTTTAGCTTGTATTTCATATGAATGTCCGAAGTAGCAATAAAAGCGTGAATTCTTGGCCGTTCAGCGTACTTAAGAGCTTCCCATGCCCCGTCGATATCATTTTTTGACGCTCTTGCCAAGGCTGCAATTGTAGAATTCCTTACATTCTTAGCTATTAATCTTACCCCTTCAAAGTCACCGTTGGAGGCTATAGGGAAACCCGCTTCTATGATATCAACCCCAAGCTCACTCAACTGGGTTGCTATTTTAAGCTTTTCATTGGCATTAAGGCTTATTCCGGGGGATTGCTCCCCATCTCTCAATGTGGTATCAAAGATGTATATTTTTTTTGACATATTAAAACCTCCTAATTCTTTTACTTGCTATCGATCCACGACATCATCTTTCTCAGCTCTTTTCCTACCTGCTCTATCTGATGGTTCTGCTCCTTTTTCTTCATTGCATTGTAAGAGGGCCTGTTAGCCTGATTCTCCAATATCCAGCTTTTTGCAAAGGTACCGTCCTGTATTTCAGATAAAATTTTCTTCATTTCTTTTCTTGTATCCTCAGTGATTATTCTTTTTCCTGTGACATAATCACCATATTCTGCAGTATCGCTTATTGAATATCTCATGTAGCCTAAGCCGCCTTGGTTTATCAAATCAACAATCAGCTTCATCTCATGCAAGCACTCAAAATATGCGCTTTCCGGCTGGTAACCCGCTTCTACCAGGGTTTCAAAGCCTGCCTTCATAAGCTCTGTTACCCCACCGCAAAGTACAGCTTGTTCTCCAAACAGATCGGTCTCAGTTTCCTCCTTAAAGGTAGTCTCCAGCACTCCTGCCCGTGTACCGCCTATACCCTTTGCATATGCAAGGGCATGAGCCTTTGCATCACCCGTATAGTCCTGATATACAGCTATGAGACATGGCACTCCTCTTCCTTCCTTGAACTGGCTCCTTACGGTATGACCCGGGCCTTTCGGCGCTATCATAAATACATTGATATTCTTAGGAGGCACGATCTGTCCAAAGTGAATATTGAAGCCATGGGCAAATATCAGGGACTTCCCTTCGACCAGGTTTGGTTCAACGGCTTCTTTGTATATCTTAGCCTGTTTTTCATCCGGAACCAGTATGATGATATAATCTGCCTTCTTTGTAGCCTCTGCAGCATCAAGTACTTCCAATCCTTCCTTTTCTGCACTTTCCCATGATTTACTTCCCTTGTAAAGGCCTACGCACACATCAACACCGCTATCTCTCAGATTCAGCGCATGTGCATGCCCCTGGCTGCCATAACCAATAACAGCAATTTTTTTACCCTTTAGTAGTTCTAAATTAGCATCCTTCTCGTAATACATTTTTGCATTTGTCATAATTCATTCCTCCAAATATTTTTTTATTACAAATGCGGCTTTGCCGCATTTAAAGCCCATGTGCCATTTCCGAATGCAAAGAGGAAATTCTGGCACGGGCAATTTAATCAAGATTAATTATTGTATAGGGAAGTTATACTTTCCTATACAATAATTAAAAAGACTTTTCACCCCATTACTGGGGCGAAAAGTCTTTCGCGGTACCACCCAATTTTTATCTCATTTTTCTAACGGCTTTGCCGGCGTAGCTTACTATGATTCAGCCTGCAACTCAAGGATGAGATCTTCAACAAATTCATCCTATGGATTCGCACTAACCTCCACTCTCTGAAAGAATAAAACCTGCCTACTTTTTCCTGTCATCGTTTTTATTGATATTAAATTATAAATAATCTGTATTATGCTAATTATAAGGCCTATAATGATTAGTACGCTTATAATTAGCTGCACGACTATTAGAATTATGCCTGTAATGGATAGTACCAGGCCGCATAGTAGTAGCCCTAGGACTTCCAATAGGATAATTCCGGAAATAATGTATGAAATTGTACTAATGAAGTTTTTCTCGTTTTTATTCACAGTCAGCATAGTCACAATTCCCTTTCTCTACACGCACTTGCGTTTTGATTATTTAAAGAAGATATTACCATCTATTGGGATTCATGTCAACACATTTTTTTGTTTTTTTAAAATAACTAAGTTGACAATGTAAATGCAACCTATTTCAACGCTTCACACCTGAAACCTTTTTCATTTTTTTAATATCGGCATATTTATTTTCTCCAAATGTTAAATTATTAAAAATTTTACATTTATATTTTTATAAATTGTGAAAGTAATTACAATCTATGTTATATTTGATATATAATCCTAATCCGGGAGGTTTAGTATATGAACAACTATACTGATTATCTGGATATCAGCAAGGAAGTGCTTGATGGTCTCAGGTATTACAAGCCTATTGTAGCACTTGAGTCAACCATTATCTCACACGGAATGCCCTATCCGGAGAATATTGAAACTGCTCTTTCATTGGAGAAAATTATTCGTAAAAACAATGCAATCCCAGCTACTATGGGGATTGTTAAAGGGCGCATAAAAATTGGATTCAACCAGGAAGAGATTGAATATCTGGCCTCAGCCAAAGATGTAATCAAAACCAGCAGGCGTGATATCCCGTATGTTGTCAGTATGGGCTTGTCCGGAGGCACTACGGTTGCCGCAACTATGATTTTATCGCAGTATGCAGGTATTCGTGTCTTTGCTACAGGCGGGATAGGGGGAGTACATCGCGGAGCAGACAAAAGCTTTGATATATCAGCAGACCTTACGGAGCTTTCAATTACGAATGTTGCTGTGGTTTGCGCAGGTGTCAAGGCAATCCTTGACATTGGACTCACCCTTGAGCAGCTTGAAACCTTGGGTGTTCCGGTTATTGGATACGGCACCGATGATTTTCCGGCTTTCTATACAAGAAAAAGCGGTTTTAAGGTTCCAATGAGAATAGACAGACCGCAGGACTGTGCAAAAATCATGAAAAGTAAATGGGACCTGAATCTTGACGGGGGTATTATGGTAGCTAACCCGATCCCTCAACAATATGAAGCCCGGAAGGACATTATTGACAAAGCAATTGAGTCAGCCCTCCTTGAGGCAGAAAAAGATGGTGTAAAGGGTAAGGAGACTACTCCCTATCTTCTTGACAAAGTCAAGGATATCACCGCAGGAAAAAGCCTTGCGGCCAATATGGCCCTGGTAAAAAATAATGCTATGCTGGCTGCCCAAATAGCAGTCGAATACAGTAAACTGGAAAACGAGCAATAAATTTATCAAGGGTTGATTTGATGGGGTGAATGACGGTGGATGGATATATAGCAGCAGCCGGCGGAATAAATGTGGATATTAAGGGAAAATCCTTTGAAAGAATGGTATTGGGAAGCTCCAACCCCGGAGCCATAGAAATAAGCCCCGGGGGTGTTGCATGTAATATTTCCCGCAACCTGGCGCTTCTGAATGTTCCTGTTATGCTGCTTTCTGTCATAGGCTCCGATGCCCAGGGTGCCAAAGCGCTTCAGGATATAAAAAGCTGCGGTGTCTGCGTTGACCACGTTTCCAAGGCTGATGACGGCCTTACCGGGACCTATATTGCTTTGTTGGACAATATGGGTGAAATGACGGCGGCATTATCAGACATGCGTATATTGGAGAAACTTGATATCGCTTACTTCAAGTCCAGGTTTGACATACTTGAAAAAGCATCTCTCATAGTATGTGATGCCAACCTTCCGGAAGAATCAATAATATTTATTGCATCAGCAGCCGACAAATGGGGCATACCTCTGTGCCTTGAGCCTGTCTCCGTGAGGAAAGCATTAAAGCTCAAGAACTGTCTGAAAGGGATAGATTATATTACCCCCAACCTGGATGAATTGCGTGTCTTAACCGGTCTGGGTTCAAAAAACGCTGAAGTTGAACTGATGGCAACCCAGTTAATAGAATCAGGCGTAAGAAATGTTATTACTTCCTTGGGAAAAGAGGGTTTATGCTATACAACCGCCCAAGGGAGCAAACACTATCAAAGCTTCCCAGCTTATGTGACCGATGTAACCGGTGCCGGGGATTCACTTACGGCAGGTTTTCTCTATGGTCTGATGAAATACGGAAACATAGATAAATCACTTATATGCGGATTGGCCGCCGCTGCTATAACAATAAGTTCAGAAGTAACTGTCAGTCCTCGTTTATCAGAAGACAGGATCAGTGAGTTGGTACACAATTACCGGAATGACTCGGATTATTCAATATACTGATAATGCAATCCTTTCATTAAATCAGATTGCATTCGTGCCGGCGTACTGCAGCTTCTACAACGTGTTTCAACAGTATCAGAGTCGTGACGGCACCTACCCCGCCGGGAACAGGTGTGATTTTGCCCGCAACATCCTTCACTTTTTCAAAATCGACATCTCCGCAAATTCCGCCTTCCGGTGCTCCGTTGACGCCTACATCTATTACAATGGCACCATTCTTGATGTAATCCGCCCCTATGACTCTGGCTTTCCCGAGGGCCGCTATCAGGATATCTGCACGGGAAGCTATCTTTTGTATATCCCTGGTTCTTGAATGACATATGGTTACAGTAGCATTCTCTTTAAGCAGCATCATGCTTAAGGGCTTTCCCACTACCATGCTTCTGCCGATAACAACTGCATTTTCACCTTGAAGATTTATTCCAAAATACCTGATGATTTCCATAACTGCGGCAGGGGTGCATGGTTCAAAACCGGAGCTGTCTCCTTCAAACACCTTCGCAAGATTATACGGATTCATACAATCGATGTCCTTTAACGGACTTATCATATGCCTTGCATTATCTTCATCAATATGTGAAGGAAGCGGTCTGAATATCAATATTCCATGAATGCTTTCGTCAGTATTTGCAGAATTCAGTTTTTCAATGAAGTCTCCATTGCTGACATTCTCAGGAAGTGCTATTATCTCACATTCTATTCCTAATCCCTCGCAGTTCTTTTTTATGCCTTTTTCATAGGAAATATCCTCAGGTCTCTCCCCCACCCTGATTATGCAGAGTTTGGGCCTTAAGCCGTTATCGGCAAGAGTCTGAATCTTCTGCATCATGTAAGCCCTGATACTTTTGGCAGTCTCCCTGCAATCCAAAATAGTCATATGTTTACTACTCCTTTGTTGTATACTTAAAATGATTATATCATATAAATGCGCCGTAAGCATCTTTATCACCTTCCTTAAACTATATGAGGATTCCCCCTGTATCCTTCATTGTATTTTTCTATACAATCAAAAGAATATTCCCGTATATTGAATAAACACTCGTTATATTGTAAAATACAGGTGATGTCTTATATAAATTTTATGGGGAGGTATATTATGTTAAGAGATCTTTTGAAAATTGATCCGGCTTTCATCGAGGAACTTAACGGATATTTTGCAGAACCCAACAATAATCTTATCAACGACATATTGAGTGTGGTAGAGAAATACGGCACTCCGGAAGAAATCAATGAGCAGGCAAGACAGGCGAGAAAGTTGTCTAACCTGATTGATCGCCTGAAAAACCAGGATTCTCCGTATTTAAAGGATCTGGAATGGCTCATATCTGTGAGAGACAAGGGTGCTTTCATACCAATTTCCCAATACAGAAGAAATATTCTAGGGGATAAGGCAGATTCAATGAGCTTTAACGAAGGTAAGGCAGTTACTCTGGAAATCAGCGCACTGCAATACTTTCCATGGCTTATTGAAGAAGCAAAGCAGGCAATAGACAAAAAAGAGATTATGCCGGGAAGATTTATACGGGTGCGGAAAATGAAGGAGCAGGAGTCGGACAACGGAGATATACTTGCTATGGCTGCAGCAATGCAGATAGTAGGCGCAAGCTACGTAGAAACACTTGATACAAAAGGTACCGACGGATCAAACGTACATTTGGGAGGACCTGCTACCATAACCGGTTATTTCGGCGGTATAGGCCAGCCTAATGAGCACCCTTTAATGTGGATTGATGAAGTCTTATACTACTATACCAATTACGGAATCAACGAAGTTCTTAATATTAACCCCGGAACAGTATTCCTTGGATACATGCTGTATAAACTGGGAATCAATATTAAATTTAAAATTTCAGTATTCATGGGCAACGACAATCCTTTCTCGATACTCTGGACACTGCTTATGGCAAGGCTATTTGCAAGAGAAGACGGCACAACTCCTCTAATAGGCTTCAACCTGAGCAACTCCGTAAACAACGACACAATAGCACTGAGTTCAGAAATCAGAAAAAGATTCGGCCTGGAGAATAATGTGAGGATCGAACACCATATCACCGAAACATACAAGAGTATAGTTGTCCAGCCTTACAACAGACGTGATGAACTTGTGGAACTCGCCCGTACGATACCAAACATCTCCGCAAAACACGAGGGCGGCGACCCGGATGCAGAGGTCAAGCTAACTCATCAATCGGATATACTGGACTACTTTAGAAGCAAGGAAGAGGTAATAGCCTCCGGAGATATGGATAATCTTTTGACTAACTACCTTGGCAAGCATAATGCCGTCAACAATACGGCAAAAGCTCTTACTGAAAACGGTCTTTCTTTCATAGGGGCCAAGAAACTGCACAAAAGATAATGTACATGAAGGGATGTTGCAAAATGCAACATCCCTTCATGTATTTCAGGAAGACTGTTCCTCAATGCTTGAAACATTTCTAATTCTATACGAATTTCTGTTTTATTGAACCCCTCTTTATTTACAGCTTTTTTACTGTTCAAAATGGTCGATTACCCCTCCACTAAGATTATAGACTGTAACTTCGATTTTGTTATTACTCACATCCACTATTGCAAAGTGGTATTCCGGAATAGGAGGTATATCCACACCCTTCTTTTCGGTATATTTCTTGTGCAATGGTGCTCCGAAAGTGCCTGTAGTAACCTGATAGACAAGTTTGCTGAATTTAAAAGTCTGATCATCTATGGTTTCATTGAAGTCTGAGTTTATATGACGCCGGGTATAATAGTGTTCATGTCCGCAAAAAACCATTGGATTTTCAGAATTGTCAATGACTTCCCAAAGCTTATCCCTCTGCAGCTTATTTACATCCAAAGAGCTTCCTACATGAGAACCTGTCGGGTAGGCAGGTTCATGAAAAAAATAAAAATTATGTTTTTTTGCCGGGTCTGTATTTTCCTTAATCCAGTTTAATTGTGTATCCGATATAGTATGATCCTCACCTGGATGGTTTGAGTTCAGCATAAAAAACCGAGAACTATTTTTGTCAAAATAATAGACCGTCTTATGATATCCTTCCAAAAAATTTGCTTTTATTTCTGTAAAAACCTCTTCAAAAGCCTGCTCACCTTCTTCTCCGGCCTTTGCTTCGTGATTTCCAAAGCCGGGATAAAAGAAGCTAATGGGGTAATATTGAGTTACTGTATCTTTAAAATCCTGCAGCTGAGCCTTCATCTTAGAATAGCCGCTTATGCCTTTTACCAAATCACCCGGCATAACTGCAAATAAGGGGTGAGGTGTCATCTTCTTTATATTTTCGAGAGTTTTTGTAACAGCTTTCTTATTAATTTTTCCATCCGATCCCCGGCAGTCAGCCATAACCGCAAAACGCAAAGATGTACTTTGTTCCTGTTTATTAGTGATATTCAGTGATGTTCTTTGTTCCTCGTCTGTTAAGTTTACTGTTCTGCAAGAAGTAATTACAACAAGCATGGTAAACAGTAATAGATAAATAAAGACTTTTCTTTTAATATCAACCATCCCCTTCTAAAGTAAATGACTTTTGAAACTGATATTAGTTATATTATTTTCTAATTTATACAATATAGTATATAATACTATTATGATTGTTAAGGAGGGATTGCCATAAACACTGACAGACTGGTCAATGAGTTTATTGAAATGGTTAAA
>ERZ795058.2616-NODE-2616-length-20706-cov-4.483173_pt1 | contig 20706 bp, 19 predicted proteins | sample MGYA00375142_ERZ795058 | MGnify/ENA primary metagenome ERZ795058 (study PRJEB30187, sample SAMN05720210) | activated sludge metagenome | isolation source: anaerobic digester from wastewater treatment plant | place: Japan | collected 2015-04-20 ... | reverse complement strand
GCTCTTGAGTCAAATGGCGTCATAATGCTGACCGATCGTAACGGACAGGATTTTACAATAATGAGTAACGGCGATAGCATCCATTCTCGGAACATTGTCGGCATTATCGAGGGGTGTGATTCTCTTCTAAGAGATGAGTACATCGTGGTAGGAGCTCATTTTGACCATTTGGGCACAAATAACCTCATGGTTGACGGTACCCCCGTCACACAAATTTTTGCAGGTGCGGACGACAACGCATCCGGAGTTGCGACACTGATCGAGCTCTCCAGACTGGTGTCGGAAAATAGATTTGACTTTCCCCGTTCCATTATTTTTGTTGGTTTTGGCGCCAAAGAGCATGGGATGGCGGGCTCGTGGTACTTTGTCAACAGAGCCTTTCAGGGCATAGGCAATGTTAAGGCAATGATCAATCTGGATATGCTTGGACGTGGAAATGCAGCAAATCCCTTCAAACTCTTTTCGCAGGTTTCTACTGCGGAACTCAATCCCATAAAAGAGGAGAGCGCTAAACGTCCCGTAAGCATCTCTCCGGCTGTTGCCGATGCTACAATTTCCCCATCCGATTTTCTGCCCTTTTATGAAGTGAAGATACCTGTCTTCTTTTTTACTACGGGTAAGCACAGGGAGTATCACACCGTCCGTGATACACCTAAACTAATCTTATACAATAATCTTGTGGATGAGACCATTTATATTTTCAATTTCCTCGAGGTGATGGCAAATAAGGAGGAGCTCTTTAAGTTGTTTAATGTCTCTTCTAAAGAGCCCAAGGAGCCCCTAGTGAAGGAAGATGGCGTTTATTCCGTTTTGGAGTGCGACAAGCGTCCTGAATTTTTCCATTCAGATGAAAAGCATTTTCTTGAGTCCTGGGTTTACAAATATATAAAATACCCCAAAGCAGCCATTTCCAAGGGCATCCAGGGGGTCGTAGAGGTGGAATTTATCATAGAAAAAGATGGCAGCGTTACCAATGTCAGAGTTGTCCGCGGCATAGACGATCTCCTGGATGAGGAAGCGGTAAGAGTCATTTCCGTTTCACCCAAATGGATACCCGGCCGAGTAGGTGGCAAAAAGGTACGCACAAAAATAACTCTTCCCGTACTCTTTGTCTTGCGGAAAGGTTGAAAAGTGTTACCTTTGCGACTCTATTTGAATACTGATTATAGAAGATTTGCAATGGAGTACAATTTTGTTGACATCGAGAAGAGATGGCAGGCCTATTGGGCGAAGCACAAGACATTTGAGGTAAAGAGCGACCCTGCCAAACCAAAGTATTATGTTCTGGATATGTTTCCCTACCCTTCGGGAGCGGGGCTTCATGTAGGACACCCTCTTGGATATATTGCCAGTGATATTCATAGCCGCTACAAACGCCTGAAAGGGTTTAACGTGCTTCATCCGATGGGATTTGATGCGTTCGGCCTTCCGGCAGAACAATATGCCATACAGACCGGCCAGCATCCGGCAGTTACCACAGAACAGAATATTGCCCGCTACCGTGAGCAGATGGAGCGTATAGGATTCTCCTATGACTGGTCCAGAGAGGTGAGAACTTGTGATCCTGCCTACTATAAATGGACCCAGTGGGCATTTCTCGAGATGTTCAACAGCTATTATTGTAATGGCAGGCGCAAGGCACGTCCCATATCGGAGCTTATAGATCACTTTTCAGCTTCCGGAACGGAAGGTGTAAATGCAGCTTGCACGGAAGAACTCAATTTTACTGCGGAGCAGTGGGCTTCATTCTCCGAAAAGGAAAAAGCCGATATACTGATGAACTACCGCATCGCTTATCAGGGCGAGACTGCGGTCAATTGGTGCCCTATGCTGGGTACCGTACTGGCTAATGATGAGGTCAAGGAGGGATTCTCCATCCGTGGCGGATTTCCGGTGGAGCAGAAGAAGATGAGACAGTGGCAGCTGAGAGTCTCTGCATACGCTGAAAGGCTGCTGGATAATTTGGAAACCCTCGAATGGACCGACTCGCTAAAGGAGATGCAACGCAACTGGATCGGCCGTTCGCAAGGAGCCGAGATGGTCTTCAAGGTCTCAAACGGCTCCCAGGAGTATGACATGGCCATTTTTACCACCCGTGCAGACACCATCTTCGGAGTTACGTTTATGGTGCTTGCACCTGAAAGTGAATGGGTAGAGAAACTCACTACCGCTGAGCAGCGGAAGGCAGTTGATGATTATCTGGTGACGGCCGCAAAGAAGACCGAGCGCGAAAGAATGGCGGAGACTCACAAAGTTACAGGAGTATTCACCGGATCTTTTGCCGTAAATCCTCTCACTGAAGAGAAGATCCCCGTATGGATATCGGAGTACGTGCTTGCAGGATATGGTACCGGTGCCATAATGGCGGTACCTGCGCATGATAGCCGTGACTATCTCTTTGCAAAGCACTTCAACCTCCCCATTGTGCCGCTTATCGAGGGTTGTGACATATCGCAGGAGAGCTTCGATGCAAAAGAGGGTATCATGTGCAATTCCGGATTTCTCAATGGCATGAGTGTCCAAGAGGCCATCCCCGCAGCCATCGACTATGTTGAGGCTAAGGGTATCGGTCAACGTAAGATCAACTATCGCCTGAGAGATGCTATTTTCTCCCGTCAGAGATATTGGGGAGAGCCTTTCCCGATTTACTATAAGGATGGAATAGCAGTGCCGATGGATATTTCCTCACTACCTCTGGAACTTCCCGAGGTGGATGTTTTTCTCCCTACGGAGAGTGGAGAACCTCCTCTGGCAAGGGCTATGGGATGGGATATTGACGGCTACCCCATTGAGACCGGCACAATGCCGGGATTTGCCGGTAGCAGCGCCTATTATCTGAGGTATATGGATCCCTTAAATAGTGAGGCTTTGGTAAGTCGCGAGGCTAATGAATATTGGCGCAATGTGGATCTCTACATCGGAGGTACGGAGCACGCTACGGGCCACCTCATCTATTCCAGATTTTGGAATAAATTCCTGTATGACCGGGGATATATATGTGAGGATGAGCCTTTCAAGAAGCTTATCAATCAGGGAATGATCCAGGGCCGCTCCAATTTCGTATATCGTATAAAAGGGAGCAATACCTTCGTTTCATACGGTATGAAGGAGCAATATGATACCATGGAGATCCATGTGGACGTCAATATAGTCGACAATGATCGTCTCGATATGGAGGCGTTCAAAAACTGGATGCCAGATTATGCAGATGCCGAGTTTATCCTCGAGGATGGCGAATATATCTGCGGCTGGGCAATCGAGAAGATGAGCAAATCGATGTTCAATGTGGTCAACCCAGACATGATTTGTGAAAGATATGGTGCGGACACACTCAGGATGTATGAGATGTTTCTCGGTCCTCTCGAACAATCCAAACCATGGGATACGAGGGGTATCGACGGTGTCCACAGATTCCTTCGTAAATTTTGGCGACTTTACCATGAGCGAGGTGCGTTTGCCGTATCCGGGGAAAAAGCAACTCCCAAAGAACTCAAGATACTTCACAGACTTATTGCGAAAGTGCAGAATGACATAGAGTCATTCTCGTTCAATACCTCGGTCAGCGCTTTCATGATCGCTGTAAATGAGTTGTCAGATCTCAAGTGCGATAAGAAGGAGATACTTGAGCCACTCGTGATCCTGCTCTCTCCTTTCGCACCTCATATTGCCGAAGAAATCTGGAGCTATCTCGGACATAAAACGAGTATCTCAGCCGCATCCTACCCCAAATATGTGGAGGAGTACACCATCGAAGACAGCTTTGAGTATCCTGTTTCGTTCAACGGCAAGTTGCGTTTCAAGATCACCCTTCCTATCTCCATCTCACCTGAAGAGGCAAAGGCAGCGGTGCTTTCCGATCCTATGACTGCGAAGTATCTCCAGGGAGGCACTCCGAAAAAGGTCATTGTGGTCCCTTCCAAGATTATCAATGTCGTAGTCTGATATATGCAAAAAAAGTTCTTTGCCAAGGAAGTAGTTTCATACCTGCTGCTTTTTGCGGGTATGTTGCTCTATACCTTCAGTTGGGTCTATTTTCTGATTCCCAAGGAGATAGCCGGAGGAGGCCTTACCGGTCTGGCTTCGGTTATTTTCTATGCCACCGGCATTCCGGTACCCTACACTTACTTCGGCATCAATGTGCTATTGCTTGTTGTCGGGACCATCATCATGGGCAAAGGCTTCGGTTTTAAAACCATCTTCTGTGTAATATGTGGTACGCTGATGCTCGAATTCCTGCCGATGCTCGGTTTTGTCAGTACCATAGAGGATTCCCTGATAAATGCAGTCCTGGGTGGTACCCTCAGTGGTGTGGGTATCAGTATCGTTTTTATGAGTGGTGGCAGCAGCGGGGGTACGGACATTATTGCCATTATAATTTCCAAATACAGAGAGACCTCTCCGGGACGCGTATTTCTTGTATGCGATCTGATTATCATTGGTTCCGTCATTTTTTTGCCGGGTAAGACCTTGGAGAATGTCATCTATGGTTATATCCAGATGGTTTCGTTTTCCTATATACTGGACTCCATACTCACGGGCAACAAGCAATCTGTCCAAATTATGATCTTCTCTTCCAAATATGCTGAAATTGCAGATATGATCAACACCAAGCTCAATAGGGGCGTTACCGCCCTAAATTCCATAGGGTGGTATTCTCAGCAGGAGGGTAAGCTGCTGATCGTGGTTGCGCGAAAAAGCCAGTTGCAGGTGATCGCAAGGGCAATCAAAGAGGTTGATGAAAATGCATTCATAACGGTCTCTCAGGCTACAAGTGTTTACGGCAGAGGTTTCGAGCAGATAAAGAGCGGTTTCAAAAAGAAGGACAATGAAAACAAAAAACAAAAAGATCTTATCGGAAATTAGATCCTATGTAATACTTACCATAGGTCTTTTGTTCTATGTGCTGGCCTGGACCATATTCATCCTCCCCAACAATATGGTGGGAGGTGGAGTTACCGGTATTTCAGCCATCATACAGTATTGGACCGGCTTTGAGGTTGGATATTCCTTTTTTATAATCAATGCGGTGCTGCTTATAGTGGCTCTAAAGCTACTCGGACGCGGTTTTGGAGTGAAAACTATCTATGCCATTGTGGTGAGCTCTGCGCTTTTCAATATTATGCCGGAATTGATTCCCGATTCTTTCATTCAGGAAATTGCCATAAATAACGGTCCGTTGCTTTGTTGTATTTTCGGGGGTGCGCTTGATGGATTCGGGATGGCACTGACATTCGCCAACGGAGGCAGTACCGGAGGTACCGATATAGTGGCTTTAATAATCAACAAATACAGAAATGTCTCTCCGGGAAGGGTACTGGTAGTGTTGGATATGATAATTATAGCCTCTTCCCTGATTGTGCCATCTGACGGCACCTGGGGCTATAAATTTGCTATCGTTGTATATGGTTACATAACAGCTGCCGTATGTAGCTTTACCTTGGATACATTTCTTTCGGGGACCAAGCAGTCGGTTCAGATTTTCATTTTTTCAAAATATTATGATATAATTGCTGACCGCATCACTCAGGAAATGGGGCGTGGAGTTACCATTCTCAATTCACAAGGCTGGTACAGCAAGGAGGAGGGGAAGGTTGCAGTAGTTGTTGCGCGCAAGAGTGAATCGGGACAGATTCTCCGTATGATAAAGGAGGTGGACAAAACGGCATTTCTCTCCGTAGGTAGCGTCATGGGTGTATATGGCGAGGGTTTTGAACAAATAAAGAGTAGTTTCAAAAAGAAAAATAATGAAAGCAAAAAGCAAAAAGATCTTATCGGAAATTAAGTCCTATGTTATTATTACATTAGGCCTTTTATGTTATGTGCTGGCCTGGACAATCTTCATTATTCCCAACAATATGGTGGGTGGAGGAGTTACCGGTATTTCGGCTATCATAAAATATTGGACCGGCTTTGAGGTTGGTTACTCCTATTTCATCATCAATGCAGGTCTGCTGTTAGTGGCTCTCAAGGTGCTTGGACGCAGTTTTGGAGTTAAAACCGTTTTTGCAATAGTGGTGACTTCGGCGTTTTTCAAGGTTGTTCCGGGCCTCATACCACCAACGTTTATTCAGGAATTTGCCGTCAATAACGGTCCCATGCTGTGTGCAATTTTCGGAGGCGCTCTTTCCGGACTTGGAATGGCGCTCACATTTGCCGAAGGGAGCAGCACCGGAGGAACCGATATAGTTGCCCTGATGATAAATAAGTATAGGAGCGTCTCTCCGGGCAAGGTAATCGTAATTTTGGATATGATTATCATTACTTCTTCCTTGATTTTACCTTCTGATGCAACCTGGGGCTACAAATTTGCCATTGTCATATATGGCTTCATAATGTCTGCCGTATTGAGTTTCACTTTGGATATGTTCCTTTCCGGAAGCAAACAGTCAGTACAGATTCTCATTTTTTCCAAACAATATGATGTCATTGCCGACAGAATTACAGAGGAAACAGGTCGTGGTGTAACCGTACTCAATTCACGTGGCTGGTATACAAAAGAGGAGGGCAAGGTAGCAGTAGTGATTGTCCGTAAGAACGAATCAAATCACATTCTCCGTATAGTAAAGGAGGTTGATAAGAGTGCATTTCTCTCTGTGGGCAGCGTTATGGGTGTCTATGGCAAGGGTTTTGAACAAATCAAGAAATAGTCTCAGTTTTATTAAAAACGAATTTTTTCCGATTTTCACACTTGATCTAAAAGTGTGATGCCATTATTAGGTCATATTTGTTGGCTTTATATCTGTTTTGTATAGTTTCGTTGCAGAAATAATAAAAACATGCAACATGAAACTGACAGTATTGATCCTTTTACTGGCCTACGTGCCGCTTTTTATCCTTCTGGCATACCTGACGAATTATTGGAGAAGAAATCGCAAGAGTGAAAAAGCAAAGGAGAAAGTCTATCCGGATCTGAGTGAAAGACTTCCGGAAAAGCCCCGCATGCTGTCTGATGAAAGCCCTGACAATTGTGAATTTGACAATCTCAAGGAGAAATTGCTCGATTTGTTTGAAAGGGAGAAGATTTTTCTCAATTCCGATATCAGAATCAACGAAGTAGCTTCACGCCTTTACACCAATAAAACATATCTCTCTAAGGTAATAAGACTCAAAACCAACAAAAATTTTTGTCAGTTGGTACACTTTTATCGTGTAAGAGAAGCCATTCGTCTCTATGCGGACAATCCTGATCTGACAATCTCAGAATTGGGTAAAATGGTGGGTTTTAATTCGATGACCACATTCAACACGGCATTTGGGAGGAATACGGGCTATACTCCGGCTGAATGGTGCAAGGAATATCGTAAAACACTACAAAATGGGGAGAAGGAGAGCAGAAAAAAGCAGATTGCGTGAGCTTATAAAGGGCAACAGTCACCTCAAGATAATGATAAGTCGAAAACGACAAGGTGTCTCATACGAAGAGCTCTTCTCCAAAATGGAAGAGGTTATAGTGAAGAAAAAACTCTACCTCGACAGCGGTTTTTCGAGGAGCCAACTTGCCCGTGAGGTAGGATCCAACAGGACCTATGTCACCAAAGCTCTAAAGAGTCAGGGAGTGGGATTCTATGACTATCTAAACAGATTTCGTCTGGAGCGCGCCAAGCAGCTTCTAAGTGATGGAGAGAATAGTACAATGCTTATGGAAGAGGTGGCCTGCAGCAGCGGCTTCTCTAGCGTAAGGGTAATGAACTTCTATATGGTTCAATCGGAAGGCTTTACAGCCTCACAGTATCGCAAAAAGATACTTAAGCAATAACCCCAAGCTCGCGTCCAATCTCAGTGAATGCGGCGATACACTGATCGAGGTGCTCTTTTTCGTGAGCAGCAGATACCTGTACCCTTATGCGAGCCTCTCCTTTTGGAACTACCGGATAATAGAATCCTATTACATATATCCCTTTATCGAGAAGTTTGGAGGCCATGATTTGCGAGAGTTTGGCATCGTATAGCATTACTGCGCATATAGCCGACTCCGTAGGTTTGATATCAAATCCGGCTGCCTTCATTCTTGCAACGAAGTATTCGGTGTTAGCGTGAAGCTTATCCTGGAGGGTATTGTTCTCAGTCATCATCTCAAACATCCTAATGCCGGCAGCAGCTATCATAGGTGGAATTGAGTTGGAAAAGAGATAGGGCCTTGAACGCTGTCTGAGCATATCTATGATCTCTTTGCGTCCTGTGGTGAATCCACCTATGGCTCCTCCGAATGCTTTCCCGAGAGTACCCGTAATTATTTCAATTTTGCCGTGTAGCTTAAACAGCTCCGTGGTGCCTCGTCCCGTCCTGCCTACAACGCCGGCAGAGTGGGATTCATCCACCATTATCATGGCGTTGTATTTTTTGGAGAGCTCATAGATTTTGTCAAGTGGAGCCACATTACCATCCATAGAGAAAACACCGTCTGTTACGATAAGGCGGTGGCGTTGTGCCTGGGCTCGCTTTAGGCAATCCTCAAGTTCTTCCATATTGGCATTGGCATAGCGATAGCGCTGTGCTTTGCAGAGACGTACTCCATCGATGATGGATGCGTGATTGAGAGCATCCGAGATAATGGCATCATTTTCATCCAGCAGCGGCTCAAATACACCACCGTTGGCATCGAAACAGGAGGCATAGAGTATGGAATCTTCGGTACCGAAAAAATCCGCAATCTTACTCTCGAGTTCTTTGTGAAGATCTCCGGTTCCGCAGATGAAACGGACTGAAGACATTCCGTATCCATGGCTGTCAAGTGCTTTTTTGGCAGCTTTGATAAGTTCTTTGTCGTTGGAGAGTCCGAGATAGTTGTTAGCGCAGAAATTGAGTACTTCCTGACCGGTGCTTACCTTTATGGCAGCATGTTGTGGAGAAGTAATGATGCGTTCCTGTTTGTACAGTCCGGCTTCTTCTATGGCCTGAAGCTCTTTCTGTAAATGTTTTTGAAAATCTGAATACATATTAATTAGCTTTTATTACGTTGGGAAGTAGCACCGGCAGGTTTCTTTTTCGGTGAATCGTCTACAAATATACAATAAATTGTCGTATAGTCAAGGAGTCCGGTAAGGCTTTTTGTTACAAATTTTGGATATGTGGATTAAAAAAACTACTTTTGTTTTTTTAGTTTTCAAAAAGATGGGAGTAAAAGAAAAAATATTGAGAAAAACCACAGAATATCTCATTAAGGAAGGGTGTCGCAAGGTTACTGTGGATGAAATTGCCACCTATAATGGTGTTTCCAAGCGAACTCTCTATGAGTTATTTCTTGATAAGGATGACATTATAGAACAATCTCTACTCTATTGCAACGAAAAATCGCGTGAGTATTGCCGCAATCTCTTTAGTGAATACGACAATAATATTATCAACATTGTTCTCTGTGGACACAATTTCCGACCGAACAGCAAACTTACAAGTGCTTTCCGTCTCTTTGCGGATGCAAAGAAAAATATTCCGGACATTTATGCGAATGTGCAAGATATTATTAGAGAGGAACATCGTGAAGATATGCGTTTTCTTTTGCTAAAAGGACAGGAAGAAGGTTTTCTGCTTCCTGATCTAGAAATAGATTCTTTACTATCTTTGCTCCCTGCTATAATGAAAAGTATCGGAAAAGCAGGATTTGATACTGAGTTCCCTTTGGATCATTCAGGTATGTTCAACCTGATTTTTGTCTATTATATCCGGGGTATTTCTACTGAAAAGGGAAGGATGCTTATCGATGATTATTTGAGTAAAAACAAAACAAAAAATATAGAATGAAACGAAAGTTTATTAATCTATCGAGAAAGGGAGTTTGCGTTATGTCGCTTTTTATGGCTATTACGACAGTTGCGCAGGAAAAGGTCTCCCTTTCCCTCCAGGATGCCCAGGAGTACGCTCTTGCGCACAACCGCACCCTTGAAAATGCATCTCTGGATATCAAGAGGGCAGAAGCCACACGTTGGCAGACACTTGCAAGCATGCTACCTCAGGTGACGGCGGGTTTGGATTATACCAATATGATGGGTTATAAGTTGGATTTCGGTGCCATGGTACTTGCCATGCCGCCCAGCGCCTCTTTTACCGTTACCACAGCCGTTGCATTGAGCGGAGCTCAAATTGTTTCCACGCAGGTAGCCAATATATCAAAGCGTATGGCGGACATCTCTTTTCTTAAGAGCGAACAGGAGATTACAAATCAGGTAAAGGTACTCTATTATTCGGCGCTTGTGACAGAGGAGACTCTGGAGCTGCTCAAAGAAAATCTCGAGAGTATGCGAAAGCTCCACAGCATCTCTCAAAGGTCGGTGGATGTTGGGGTATCAGAGCAAACGGCCGCTGACCAGCTCAAGGTGCAGGTGGCTGGTATGGAGAGTTCCATCAATGCTACAGAACGTTCGCTGGAGATGGTATACAATTCTCTTCGCCTGCAGCTAAACCTCGATGTCAACTCGGAAATAGAACTTACCCAGGGTATTTCGGAATTGATGAATGTGGATGCGGTGAGCGACCTTTTCCGCGAGGAGTTTGATGTAAATAATAACTATAATTATAAGTTACTTAAAGCTGGCACGGATCTCGCAAAAAAGCAGATTGCGCTGACAGGCTGGTCGGGAGGCCCCACCTTCAGCATTTTTCACCAGTATGCTAAAAAGCACTACTTCAGTGATGAGATGACGATGAATATGACGCCTCCCAATATGCTCGGAATCTCGGTTAAAGTACCTTTATTTACCAGCCTCAGGAATACTAAATCGGTTCAGGCAGCGCAAATCTCATATCAAAAGCAGCTCAATACGCTTGCCGATACCGAAGCGGCTCTGAAAATCCAGCACAGACAGCTGGTCTATAACCTAAAGTCGGCCCTCGAGCAGTACCGGACTCAGAAGGAAAACGTAGAGGTGGCAAGGAGAGTGTTTAATAATATTGCTCTCAAGTATGAGCACGGAGTAGCCTCAGCACTGGATGTGACCAACTCAGGCACCAGTCTGATAGTTGCTCAGAACAGCTATGTACAGTCCCTACTACAGATTGTGAACGCACAGATCTCCCTCGAACAACTTTTGAACAGATAAAAATCAATGAAAAAACATATGAAAATCATCCGTACTTCACTCATTGCCCTAGTGGTAATGCTCCTTTCAAGTTGTGGCGGATCACAACAGAAACAGGAGGAGGCAGTTCAGGAACGTGTAGAACAAGTAGAGACTACTACCATCAGCAGATCGGTAATCCGGCGAGTGGTGGACTTTTCAACTACTCTCATGGGATATGAAACTGTAAATATTGCCCCCTCTATCACAGGTAAAATAGAACACATCTATGTGGAAGTAGGTTCCAATGTGCAGAAGGGTTCGATGCTTGTGAGAATGGATCAGACTCAACTCAACAACACCAAGCTCACACATGCCAATCTGTCAGTAGAACTTCAGCGGATGGAAGCACTCAAAGAGAGCGGTGCCATTTCCAGGCAGGTATATGACCAGACTAAGCTGGGATATGACCAGACAGCGGAATCTCTCTCATTTCTTGAAAAGAACACCTTTGTCAAAGCACCTTTCCCGGGTGTCATATCGGCCAGGAACTACGAGGCCGGCGAACTCTATAGTGGTATGCCGATTCTGGTACTTACCCAGATAAACACCCTAAAGGCTTTGATCAATATTCCAGAAAGTTATTTTCCTCTGGTAAAAAAGGGAATGAAGATCGACATAAAATCAGACATCTATCCCGGAGAATCATTCTCGGGTACAATTGAGATAGTCTATCCCACCATCGATGCTGCCACCCATAGCTTTCAGTGCAAGGTGAGGATTCCCAATAGTTCTTTAAAACTCCGTCCGGGAATGTATGTGCACACTTCTCTACCCCTTGGCCACTCTGAGGCCATTGTGGTACCCTATCAGACAATTCTGAAGCTAGTGGGCTCAAATGAGCGCTATATATATCTCGATAAAGATGGTAAGGCTGAAAGGGTATTCGTACAGACCGGTCAGCGTTTTGACGATATGATAGAGATCATCAGCGATGAGGTAAAGGAGGGGGACCGCCTCGTCTCAGTGGGACAGGCCAAACTTGTTGACGGAGTCAAACTCAATGTTGTAAAGCAGAACTAACTGATACTATGAGTATATACAAAACAGCGACTAGAAAACCGGTGACGACAATACTGATCTTCACCGCCGTGATCGTCATAGGGCTTTTCTCCTTGAACAGGCTGCCTATTGACCAGTTTCCGGAGATTGACCCGCCATTCGTAACGGTTATGACTACTTATCCGGGAGCAAGTGCAGGCGAGGTTGAGACCAACGTAACCAAGATTATTGAAAACAGCCTCAACTCTATTGACGGACTCAAAGAACTTACCTCCAGCTCCCGGGACAATATCTCCATTGTCTCTCTCGAGTTTGAATGGGGTACAAATTTGGACGAAGTTTCCAACGACGCGCGCTCTTATCTGGATATGATAAGAGACAATCTTCCCGAGGGTTGCTCAACACCTATCCTTTTCAAACTCAATACCAGCATGATGCCGATACTCCAGTATTATGTGCTGGCAAAAGAGAGTTATCCCGGTCTTGAAAAGATCCTCAATGATGAGGTTGTGGCCATCCTCAACCGTGTTGATGGGATAGGCACCATTGGTATTGCCGGTGCCCCGCAGCGTTATGTATATGTGGATATAGATCAGGCAAAACTGGATGCCTACGGCCTTCCTTTGGAACTTGTAGGCAGTGCCATCAGCTCGAATAACCTCAACCTTGCCTCCGGTACCGTTAAAATGGAAAAAGAACAGTATCACATGCAGGTACGCAGCGAATATATTGAGAGTGCTGAGATTGGAGATATAGTGGTGACCTCTGTTATGGGTAAGCCGATTTTTGTAAGGGATATCGCCACAATAAGGGATACCATCAAGGATCTTACGCTCGATGAGAAGGTAAATGGCCAGGAGGCGGTCAGGTTGATAATTTCAAAGAAATCCGGAGCCAATACGGTACAGGTCTGTAAGGATGTACGAAAAGAGATTGAAAAGATCCAAAAGAACCTGCCCTCTGATATCGAGATGGGTATAATATATGACTCTTCGGAAGAAATTCAGAACTCCATCAACTCATTGAAGGAGTCCATTCTTTATGCATTGCTTTTCGTGGTGCTTGTGGTCTTTTTCTTCCTTGGAAAATGGAGAGCTACGTTTATTATAGCCGTTACCATCCCAATATCGCTAATTGTAGCATTCATATATCTGCTGTTCGTAGGTAGCTCGCTCAATATCATTTCGCTCAGTTCGCTGACGGTAGCTATCGGCATGGTGGTGGATGATGCAATAGTCGTCCTTGAAAATATAACCAAGCATATCGAACGCGGCTCGTCACCTCGTGAGGCAGCTATCTATGCTACAAATGAGGTGTGGGTTTCGGTTATTGCCACAACACTCGTCATAGTTGCCGTATTTGTTCCCTTGACCATGTTGAGCGGTATGGCCGGCATCATGTTCAAGGAGCTGGGATGGATCGTGACCATAGTGATTTCGGTCTCCACCATAGTGGCTATCAGCTTAACCCCGACTCTCGCTTCTCAGATGCTTAAAGCCAATAAGGTAAGAATTGACGAGAAGGGACATCTTCAGGTTGTAAAACCTAAAATGGACTGGTACGAGAGATATATCGAGAAATTCCACAATAAGGTAAGTGCTTGGTATGCCAATATCCTGCGCTGGTCTCTCCGCCACAAGAGAGCCACTATTCTAATTATATTAATCTTTTTTGTTGCCTCCCTTTTTCCGGTGGTAACCGGTAAAATAGGAGCTGATTTCATGCCCGAAAGTGATAATGGGCGCATAAGTGTCAGCATCGAACTACAGCGAGGAACCCGGCTTGAGGAGACTCTCAAGACTGCACGTATACTTGAGGCCAGATTCCGCGAACTCATACCTGAAATTAAGATAATTTCCACTTCCGCAGGAAGCAACGACGATGCCGGTATTGGCGCTCTTTTCTACTCTACCACCAATAATAAGATCTCCATGACTGTGGTCTGCAATAAGAAATATGATAGAGATAGGACAATATTCGAAATTGCAGAGGTGGTGCGTACAGAGTTGGATAAATATCCTGAAATTATTGACTATCAAGCTGCCACTACCATAGGAATGGGAATGGGAGGTGGAAACAAAGTAAGTGTGGAAATATATGGTCACGACTTCGATGATACCAATCTCTATGCGCAGGAGGTACTCCAGGCTGTAAAGACCAATATCAGGGGAGCGCGTGACATCAATATAAGTCGTGATGATGATCGTCCCGAACTTAAAATCACAGTCGATAAAGAGAAGATCGCATATCACGGACTCAATTCAGCTATCGTCTCTACCTATGTTCGTAATCGTGTCAATGGTCTTTTGGCCGGATACCTCAAAGAGGATGGAGATGAGCATGAGATCATAGTACGTCTTAAGGAGGAGGATCGTAACTCGATAACTCTGATTGAAAACTTGACCATTCCAACAAATACCGGTCGTGCCATCAAGCTCAGAGAGTTGGCTGATATTGAAGAGTATTGGGCCCCGCCGACTATAGACAGAAAGAGCCGCCAGCGCTATCTGACACTCTCCATAACTCCTTTTAATATCTCATTGGGAGAACTCGCCGCCCAAGTACAGGCGGAGATTGATAAAATTTCCACTCCGAGAGGAGTACAGGTGAGGCTTGCAGGAGACTATGAAGAGCAGCAGGAGACCTTTGCGGATATGTTCCAGTTGCTACTCTTGATTGTCCTTTTGGTCTATATAGTGATGGCTTCGCAATTTGAATCACTTGCCAAGCCCGCCATCATTATGATGTCAGTTCCTTTCGCACTTTCGGGTGTCATTTTGGCACTATGGGTTACGGGCATCAATCTTGATATGATAGGTGCGTTGGGATTCATCATGCTTGTGGGCATTGTGGTCAAGAATGGTATTGTGTTGGTTGACTATACCAATCTTATGCGCGACCGCGGCTACGAGCTCAACGAGGCAATCGCCCTATCAGGCGAGTCCCGTCTCCGCCCCGTGCTTATGACCGCGGTGACTACCCTACTGGGTATGCTGCCCATGGCATTGAGTAGGGGTGAAGGATCCGAACTTTGGCGTCCGATGGGAATTGTGGTTATAGGAGGTCTTCTGGTCTCTACGGTTGTCACTCTGATCATAGTGCCTATCTTATATGCGGTAATGTCGCGCCACGGTGAGCGCAACAAAGTTGAAAAGCTCCGTAAAGAGTTTGTTTTTATGCAAATATCGGCTGACGATGAGGCAGCTTTAAAAAAGAGTTGACATAATATGAAGTGTGTTTTTATAGTATTTAATCAGGCCAACACGACACGTGTTGAATATATGCTCGACCAACTCAAAATCAACGGCTTTACTCTGTTTGAAGAGGTCCAGGGTCGCGGCACCCACGGTGGAGAACCACGCCGCGGCACTCATACCTGGCCGGAAATGAATTCTGCGGTGATGACTGTCGTGGATGACGATCGCGTGGAGGAACTCCTGCTTACAGTCAAAAAGCTTGACAATCGTAACAAGGAGATTGGGGTGCGGGCTTTTGTATGGAATGTAGAGCAGACCGTATAGTTATTTGAAAAAAAAGTATTAATTTAGCATTTTATAAACAATTTAAAAAGAAATTTTTATGGCATTAGCAGTAAAAGATTCCAATTTTCAGGAAATAGTTATGGCTTCGGATAAGCCGGTAGTAGTGGATTTTTGGGCACCCTGGTGTGGTCCCTGTTTGATGATAGGACCCATCATTGATGAAATGGCTACTAAGTATGAAGGTAAGGTGGTAGTTTCCAAGTGCAATGTTGACGAAAATAGCGTGATTCCCATGAAATACCGCGTGATGAATATTCCTACACTTCTTTTCTTCAAGAACGGGGAAGTGGTAGACAAGGTTGTCGGCGTTGTGCCCAAAAAAGAAATTGACAACAAGATAGCTTCATTACTAGAAAAATAATATTATTATGAAACGTTTATCAATTTTTCTTGCAGTTTTACTCTTTATTGCAGCTGGTAACACAGTTAGTGCACAGAGTGTCATTATCAAAGGCGGCCTAAATTATAGCAATGTTGATCTTGAGGGCAAGAACTTTGATGTTAAGGATGGTTCGGGTTGGCATTTCGGTGCCGCTTACCAGACAGGTAGCGTGTTGGGCTTCTCCCTTCAGCCGGAACTTCTTTATAGTGTCCAGGGTGTCAATATTTTTGACAATCAAATGGAGATTCAGAAAAAGTCTTCATATCTTGTGCTTCCTGTAAACATTCAGTGGGGTATTGATCTGATTGTGGCAAAGCCATTCCTGATGGTGACTCCAAAGGTTGCTTACAACCTGAAGAACTGGGCAAATAAAGAAACAACCAATTCGTTGTTGACTCAATTTATTAATGAAAAAACCAATTTGGAGTTCGGTATTGGAGTAGGTGCAGGTCTGAATGTATGGAAACTTCAGGTCACGGTCAAGTACGAATGGAATTTTGGCAAAGTAAGCAGTCTTGAAGAGTATCTCGACAATGCCCAAGAGGTAGATAAGAGTATCGGTAATCTCCAGATCTCAGTAGGTTTTTGTTTCTAAACTTTTGTAGAGTTGTATCAGGAGGTGAAAGAGTATCTGGGAAGCGACTGGGTTGCTTTTCAGGATATGTTCGGTAAGAGCCTCCATTCGGAGATGCTTCTACTGAATAAGATTAATGCTTATGTGCTCAAGCACTCAGGTAAGCAGCTCAGACCCCTATTGACTCTTTTGACCGGAAGAGCTATTTCCGGTGTTAATAATGAAAAAGTGCTCCGCTGTGCGGTCGCAGCGGAGCTTTTGCATACAGCCACCCTGCTCCATGACGATGTGGCGGATAATTCCCCCCAAAGGCGAGGAGCTAAAACGGTGATGTCGCTCTATTCCCCTACGGCTTCCGTGCTTGTCGGGGATTTTTGGCTTTCCAGGGCTCTGGATATTATTGTTATGCATTGCGACAACAGGGTGATAGGTTATTTTTCTCAATGTCTTGCCCATTTGGCGGAAGGGGAGATGCTTCAATTGGAGAAGGCCAGTTTGCTCAATGCCACCGAGGAGGATTATAACACTGTCATATTCTGCAAGACAGCATCTCTATTCAAGGCTTCGATGGTCAGTGCGGCTCATTCTGCCGACGCATCAGAAGAGCAGATGGAGGCAGTCGAGTCTTATTCTTATCACCTCGGAATGGCATTCCAGATGATGGATGACATCTTTGACTATTCCCCAGGTCTGAATACCGGCAAACCGGTGGGAGCCGACATACTAGAGAAAAAAATCACTCTTCCCTTCTTTGGTTTCCTGCAAAATGCACCTCGCAAGATCTCTTCTAATTTCTTGAAACGGTTGAAATCCATTGGTCCTGATTCCATGGAGGAGGAAAAGCAATCCATTTCACGTGAGGCAATTGAACTTGTGGAGCGATACGAAGGTCTTGATTATGCTTACGACCGTCTTGAGCAGGAGATCAATAAGGCAGTGACCGCAATATCCATTCTTGATGACTCTCCTGCAAGATCATATCTGGTTGTATTTGCACGCCACATGTCAGTCAGGAAGCGCTGACACCCATGCTTATGACTTTTTTAGAACTCTTTATCATTGCGCTTGCTCTTTCAATGGATGCCTTTACGGTCTCCGTTGCCAAAGGCCTTTCTGTGGGACATCTGCGTCCACGCAATGTCTTGAGTGTTGCCCTCTGGTTCGGTGGCTTTCAGGGGTTGATGCCCGTAATCGGCTTTTTTCTGGGAGTTGGTTTCGCTTCATTTATGGAGCATGTGGACCATTGGGTTGCCTTCATTCTGTTAGGATTGATAGGTATCAGGATGATTATAGAGGCTTTTTCTAAAAAAGAGAAGAATGTCACCCCCGATTTCTCTTTTAAGACTATGTTGGTGATGGCGGTCGCTACGAGTATTGATGCCCTCGCAGTAGGAATTTCTTTTTCATTTCTCAATGAAAATATTTGGCTTGCAGCGCTGCTTATAGCAGTTACCACCGCAATTGTATCCGCTATAGGGATTCGGGTGGGCAATATTTGCGGATGCCGATTCAAGACTATCGCGGAGTTTACCGGAGGCCTTATCTTACTCCTTATGGGTATAAAAATCCTCGTTGAGCATATTTGGCTATGAGAGTGAAGTGCAATAAAAAAGTTTTCACCCCTGAGGGCGGTGGAGCAGAACTACAGATAATGGTTAGTGCTCCTTCGGTGGAAAGTGCGTTTAAGGCCGCCGCTGACTCTATTCCTCATGGATTTAATCTAATTGCAGGTCGTCTGTTTCTGGATGAATTTACGGTAGTACCCTGTATGGAACAGCCTTTTGATTCTATTTCAGTAGTAAGAGAGACTCCTCTGGGGGATCTGCCCGTCTCCCTCTGGATATGGGCTTCCGCCCCATCGCAGGCTTCCGGTTTATTAGTATGGAGCGCAAATCTTGTCTCTGACAAAGAGTCTGTTTTTGATCAGACCAATGATATCTTGTGCAAGTATCAGCAGTTTCTCACCTCTCAAGGGATGAATATAACCGATAACTGCGTACGAACCTGGTTTTTTGTCGATGATATCGACTACAAATATGCCGATTTTGTCAGAGCAAGAAGAGACTTTTTTGACTCGGTAGGCCTGAGGAGCGATACCAACTATATAGCAAGTACGGGAATTTTTGGGATTCCCGGTAACAGACCGGCTACGGGAGGCGATGTAATGCTGGATGCTCTTGCACTCAAATATCCCAAAAAGTGTTTAATAAGATATCTGCACGCCCGCTCGCATCTCTCTCCTACTTCATTGTACGGAGTCACTTTTGAAAGGGGTACGGTAGTGGATTATGGTGATCGCAGCCATATCTTTATATCAGGTACGGCAAGCATCGATTCTCGTGGCGAGGTACTCCATGCCGGCGATGTCGGCAAACAATGTGATAGAATGATGGAAAATGTCTCTGTCCTGCTCTCAGAGGCAGATGCCTCCATGGAAGATGTGCAGATGGCTATAGTCTATCTCAGAAATAGTGAGGATCTCTCTATGGTTAAACAGCGACTTTCGGAGATTCTCCGTGATATACCTCACAATTATCTTTTAGCTCCCGTGTGCCGCCCCGAATGGCTTGTGGAGATAGAGTGCATAGCTGCTACTTCATTATCGTAGTTGTCTTGTAGGGCTGGAGATAGGGTGTTTGGTCCCATTCGGGGGAAATAAGTTCTTCCTCATTGTTTATCCTGAATGCCATATAGGTGATAGGGATGCCCTGCATCAAAAAATGTGATTCATAAAAGGTCTGAATCGCTGTTATCTCTTCCGGAACGGACTCAGGCGAGCCATAAATATCTTCACAATGAGTTATAACTTCAAGGGAATTGGCTGACGCCACCTCCATTGTATAGTGATAGAGCAATCTGCTGTCTGTTTTGAGATGGACTATCCCCCCTTCCGTTAGTATATTGCGATATCTGGTGAGAAAAAGAGGATGGGTGAGTCGTTTCTTCGGTTTGCCCTCCTGAGGGTCGGCAAATGTAATCCATATTTCAGCCACTTCGCCGGCAGCGAAAAGAGATTCGATAAACTCAATCCTTGTTCTGAGGAATGCTACATTTTGAAGCTTATGCTCATTGGCATATTTGGCTCCTTTCCATAATCGTGCACCTTTTATATCCATTCCTATGAAATTGCGCTCCGGATACCTTTCAGCCAGCTCTATGGTATATTCACCTTTACCGCAACCCAGTTCTAAAACTATAGGATTGTCATTGCCGAATATCGCCTTATGCCAGCTTCCCTTACGTGGATGGTCACACCGGAATACCTCTTCCGTACGTGGCTGAATAAGGCATTTGAAAGTTTCATTTTCCCTGAATTTCAGCAATTTATTTTTTTTGCTCATGTTGAGTGCCGATTCATTCGTTGATATGGTATGAAAAACCTACTCCGTGCAACCATTTCCTGACATCCTTGTGGAGAGGCGTAAGAGCTACGCTCCACTCTCCTTCGCAGGCTTTTATATTATCCCTGTATGGCCACTTGATATCTACGATACCGAATCTACTCCTTCTGATCTCCACCTGAGGGTTATCAGTAAGAGGTAGAGTTATTTTTTCGGTAAAAATTTCACCATCCGGTGAAGTCACCTCCACATTGAATGATATGAGGTTACTGTGTAACCGGCAATCATATCGTGCTGCAATGAAGGTAGAGTAGAGGGCTGTGCTGTCAGCCACCGGTAGAGAAAATCTGAAAACCGGTATGGAGTCGCAGTCGGGATCTACTTTTATATACCTATAACCGTCATCCGGCCTTGAGCATGATCCTAAGATTATTGTGCAAACGGCCGATAATGTCAGCATAATGGCAAACATCCTACTGATTATCGGATGGCTCTCTATTTTCTTCACCTTTTCTTCCCTGTTTTTCCTGATCTCTTACTTTTATTCCGCTACGTTGTCCCTGACGACGGTAGCCTTTATTCTGACCGCTTTGAGGTTTACCATCGAAGCGAGGCTTGGCATCACCTTCCTGACGGTTTTTATCATCTTCGAATTGTTGTTTCCTGTTCCGTTCGGGGCGTTTGAACTCTTTCTTCCGTTTAGAACGGCGTTTCTCGTCAAAACGAGAGATACTGTCGTCACCTACGGCACTTATGAAGTCTGTTTCGCGCACATCCGTTTCTTTATCTTTAAGGGAATCGGGTTTGATGCCCT